>ENA-OQDW01000963-OQDW01000963.1-human-gut-metagenome-genome-assembly--contig:-NODE-963-length-11146-cov-6.453671_pt1 | contig 11146 bp, 17 predicted proteins | sample MGYA00242784_ERZ504613 | MGnify/ENA primary metagenome ERZ504613 (study PRJEB26092, sample SAMD00036330) | human gut metagenome | host: Homo sapiens | study: EMG produced TPA metagenomics assembly of... | reverse complement strand
TGTCTTCAGGTAGAAGTATCTTAGCTTCTTCGTTATTATATTCCATCATGTTATGCTTTATTATTATCGTTCACAAAGATAATCTTTCTGAACGATAATTCCAAATATTTGAGCAACAATTAGTTGCCTGTTATTGTTATTTAATTATTAATCGGAATCATTAAGTAGTATTTGCAAGGGGCAGAAGCTCCTAGCCCAGGGCGTGTGGGCTAAACTTGCAAACTTGAATAATTCTATATTATTCGTGTTCAATGCTACCCCCCAACTTAGCTTCCCATTCCTCTATCGTCGGCATAGTTCCTTCCAATTTTTCAGGATAGAATTTTTCTAGATCGTACTCAGAAATAGCTATGGGTTGGCTGCTTGATTCCAGGGCATATTGTGCCTGGATACGGTCTTTCTCCTTGCAAATAAGTAAACCTATAGTAGGATTGTCACGCCCCTCTTTGCGAAGAAGGTGGTTACAAGCTACTACATAACCACCAAGTTGCCCGACATCAGCAAAGGTGAATGAACCTATCTTGACTTCCAGAACTATGTAGCATGACAAGTTCAAATTATAAAAGAGCAAGTCGATAAAGTTCTCTTTCTCTCCAATCTGCAAGCGATATTCCTTGCCTACGTAGGCAAAACCTGTACCAAGTTCTGTTAGGAATTTGGTGATATTGTTGAGCAAAGCATCTTTAAGAATGCGCTCATTATATGGTTTGGTGATTCCAGTGAAAGCAAAGTTGTATGGGTCTCTTGTGATTTCTTGTGCCAAATCGCTGCCGACCTCAGGTAATGTGCGGGTAAAATTGCTCAAAGCTTTCCCTTGTCGCTCATACAGAGACGAGTCTATGTAATTGTGAAGGACATTCCTGCTCCAGCCGTTTACTACTGTTTGGTGTATATAGAACAAAGCCTTCTGTGGCTCTGTTAGGAATTTGTCAATCAACAGCATGTGATGCCCCCAAGGAGTTGAGAAAATATCTTTTTCCACTTGGTCAGCAACTTGCTGACCAATTTTCGTGGTGTTATTTTTTATTCCAAGTTGAGGCAAATTGGCATCCCTTTCCAATTGGTCAGCAACTTGCTGACCAATTTCTGTGTATGGTAGATACATGCAATAGAAATTCTTCATATAAAGAAGATTCTTCGGTGAAAAGCAAGTTGCCAAAGGATTTGCTTCTTTCAAATCTCTACTAAGATTTTTGAAGAACTTACTGCCCCAACGTGTCTCTGCTTTTAAGGCAACAATATCTCTGCCCAAACTCCAATAGAACTTGAGCATTTCTGTATTCACCTTTACCGCAGCCTTTATCTGGCTCTGGCGATAACGCTTACAGAGTTCCTTGACCCATTTCAAATAATCTTTATCTAAAATGTTTATCGGTTTGTTCATATTTTTGTTCCTTTACAATAGCTTTAGATACAAATAAAAAAATGCTTTCTTCTATCTGTCTCATACGCCATTCATTTATTTTTCTGCAAATATACGATTATTTTGTGAAACCTACAAGAATAACCGTTTTTTTTCGCGAAATGTTTTTTGAAGTCTTTGCAAGAATGCTGTTAATATCCTTGTTCTCCTTTTGTTGGCTCATTTTCAGATGAGGCGGAACTGGGTTAGGGTTCACCGAGGAAGTAGAGGATGTAGGAGACTTGCATCGGGGTGAACTCCTTGCAGTTCTTGCCATACCCTTTGCCAGCACATCTTCCTGGCAATTTCAAGGCTTCGCTGGGACATGCCTTCTTCCATGCCTTCAGCTCTGCCTTTTTCCATACCTTCTTCCATTCCTTTCTGGTACCTGTCATCCAGGAGGTACAGGAGCTTCATGCATCAAAGCCAAGGGCTGCTATCGTTTCTATACCGACATCAGAGGAAGCAAAAACCATAGCCGTACTTACTTCCTAGACAGAATGCAGGAGAAGTTGAACGACAAAATGCGAAAGGATGGTGAATTGAAAAGAATGAGACGTTAAAATGGCATGAAGTTGGTATTTGGATTTTTTTCGTAGAAATTCAACAGAAAGTTAACAAAAAGTTTGGTAAAGTGAAAATAAAAGCATAATTTTGCAAATTAAATAAGTACATAACATTAAAAACAAGAAGATTATGGCAATAGAAATTAAAACAATACCTGTCCTTCATGGTGAGGCAGCAGCTCGTTTCGTTGAAGCAGCTGATGAGGCATTGGAAAAGCGTGGCTCCATTGACTTCTCCAAGCAAGTAGCCAAGGCACGTGCTATATTAAAACGTTCAAAACTGTACATTTAAAATGTTAGAGCAATGTGATTTTATGGAACTGACAGAGGAAGTCTTGCAGCAATGCAAAGGCTTCACTTGTAAGGATGAGGACATAACAGAGTTCTTCACCCAAGACTATGCTGACTATGCCTATCAGTTGCTTGGAAAATCATATTGTTTTGTTAAACCAGATACATCTGAAATAGTCTGCGCATTTACAGTTGCTAATTCGAGTGTAAAAGTAGATTCACTTCCTTCAAACCTTCGGAATAAGCTTAATAGAAAGATTCCGAATGCCAAGCGAAGACCGCAGTATCCAGCAGTGTTGGTTGGACAGTTGGCAGTAAGCGATTTGTTCAGTGGGCATCATGTGGGAGATGAATTGTTGGATTTCATCAAATCATGTTTATAGACCCATTGAATAAAACAGGATGCCGATATGTCATTGTTGATGCCGTCAACCATTCGAAAGTGTTTGAATATTATCAACGAAATGGTTTCAAGTTCTTGTTTTCGTCAGATGAGGAAGAATGGACCTTTTTGCATAACAAAGGTCTAGAGCCAATAACTCCGATAGAGCCGATGAAGACACGACTGATGTACTTTGATTTGATTTATCTTCGCACAAAATAACAAATAAAAGATGCCCTAATTTAAAGGAAATTAAAGCAATCGGCTGCAATCAATATACTCTTGATAAGCTAAGAAGTGCTATAGTTCCAAGGGTCTATACACCTCGACAAGAGGGTGTATAGACCCTTTTTCCTATTGCATGATGTCTTCAGGTAGAAGTATCTTAGCTTCTTCGTTATTATATTCCATCATGTTATGCTTTATTATTATCGTTCACAAAGATAATCTTTCTGAACGATAATTCCAAATATTTGAGCAACAATTAGTTGCTTCATTTTCAGATGAGGCGGAACAGGGTTAGGGCTCACCGAGGAAGTAGAGGATGTAGGAGACTTGCATCGGGGTGAACTCCTTGCAGTTCTTGCCGTAACCGGTGGCGGCGAGCTTCTGGAGAAGGTCGGGGATGCGCTGGATCCATCGCATCAGGTGAGCACTGGCTACTGCTGGAGTAGCATCGGGAAAATACAGGAGAGCTAGCTCTTGCTTGGTATAACTTCTTAAATCCATAGTTTTGTTTGATTTTTATGAGGGTTAATGAATGAGTTGCGGTTCATAAGCTACTGACTTTTGCATCGTAAGTAACTGACTTTTACATCGTAAGTCTCTGACTTTTGTATCGTAAGTCTCTGACTTTTTCATCGTAAGTCTTTGGTTTCCGATTCGGAAGTAACCGGCTTTGCTATGACACATGACACTTATGACAGTGAATTCTGAAGATTTGCTCTCGCGCGGCAGGCAGGAAAAATCAGGCCGAAAGTTCCTGCCTGCCCGCGTGCGAGGCGAAAAGTTGAAAAACTAGTGTCATAAGTGTCATAGTGTCATAATCTGACCAGGGGAGCCGATGGCTTGGGAACGGCTAGAACGGGGCATCATCATCGGATTGCGGCGAGTTGATGCAGAGGGATACCTGGTATGCCTTGATTTCCTCGGCAGTACGTATAATCGCCCTGTAACCACGGTTGTGGGTGGTGCGCATCTTTTCGAATCCGAGATCATTGAAAGCTCTGCCCAACTTGGTGCTGCTCAGCTTCTGGGATATGTTGCAACTGATGATCTGCATCGCTCTGGCTATGGACACGAACTCCCCTGTCTCCGCCTCCGTTGGCTTTCGGAAGTAGAGATCCACAAGTTCCTGTTCCAGTCTGGGCGCCTCAAAAGCGCGGTTGTGCCGGTTCTGCTTTTCTATCTCCTCATCGGTGAACCAGTAGCGGAAATCACTCTTGTAGAGGGCGTAAGCTGGGCGTAGATACCTTCGTAATTGAACGGATGCTCACGGGGCGAGAGGATGCTCTCTATCTCGTAGGGCAGCCAGCGACGGTTACCGGTAGGGTCGCTCAAAAACTCGGGATTGTTGCCCGTGCCGCAGAAGGTGTTGATATGCTTGCGCTGCTCGGCATAATGGCCGTATGCCGCTCTTTCGTTGGTATACTGCATCGTTACCACTGCCTTCAGCTGGTTCAGTTCCGATGGACTCATCGTGTCGAGCTCTTCATAACAGATGAGTGCATACTGCGAAAGGGCGATGATATCATCCTTCGTCATGCGCCTGGCATTCGCTTCGTATAGAAGTATTGCTTCAGTTCCGGCGGCAGGAGATAGTTGAACCAGGTGGTCTTGTAGGCGCCCTGTCTGCCGATGAACACCAGGATGACATTGTTTACGGCACCTTCGTCTATCCATCCTGCTATCATCGCCACGAGCCATTTCCTGAGGGCTTCACAGAAGGGCATCACGGGGGTGCCCTTCATCTTTACCGTGGCAGCGAGTTCGGCAATATAATCCTTGTCACCTTTCTGCAGGGTGGGAGATTCTCCAGATAATCGGTGAAGGGATTGTAGGGCGGGGTATAGTCGCTCTCGATGACATTGATCATGTCGCTCTTGCTCACCCTTGCGGTTAGCGACATGTTGCTCCATTGCGTATTCAGATCGCGGTCCTGGAGGATTCGCCATTTCCCCTTCAGATACTCGTAGCGCAGGGTGATGAGGTTGAAGCGGAGTTTGATATGTCCGTCGAGGAAGTCTTTGATTTCATCTACGGTGGCATAGGGAATCTTTCCGGTTTCTGCCCTCGCCTTCTGTGGGTGAGTGGTGTTGTCGTAGCACGACTTGAACACCTGTTCTACACTGTCGTATTCGGGAAACTGCCTGATAGCCCACTGGCTGGCTTCTTTCCTGTCGTACCGTTTCTTTGCCATCATGTAGCCCACCCGCATCACATACTGGTTGTGGTTGCCGGGTTCGTACCTGATCTTTTCGCTTTCCAGCTTGGGTTTGACGATCTGCTCGTAGTAGTCGGCGATGCGTTCCTGTTTCTTTTTCTTCTGGGCGGTCTTGAGCGTAGCGGAATGGAAATGGCTGATTTCCTCGGCGTGAAGGCTGTGGCTTCAGGATTGAAATAGACTTCGGGGTCGTAGGCGAGTCCGCTGAGCCTTGTGATGTTCTTGCAGAGCGGATCGCTTTCCTTGCCGATGAGATGCGCGTAGTAGTCGTTTCCCATGGCGAAGGCGGCGGGATAATCATCGCCTTCGTAGCGGTAGATGACGCGCAGTCCGTTGCCGCTCATGGTAACGTAGCAGAGCAGGGTGTGGGCATCGTGGCAGATTCTCTCTTTGAGCGAGCGCAGGGTGCCGTCATCCGGTTTTTCTGTGATGTGGTCGAAGTCGACCAGCGACAGATGTGTGAGACTCCGGATGTTGTCCTTGCCTTTTCCGCCTTCGAAGATGCAGGCTACGGCGAAGAGGGGTGCATCGTGCTTGTACGACTTATTCCCCGTTTTCCGGTAAGACTCGGTGAAAAACCTGAGTTTCTCATCTTCCTTCATGAAGGTTACCAGGCCTTCCAACTGGCCAGGTGAAGGAATCTTGCTGGCCATGTTGCTGAATGTTGTTATGTTCATAATCTCCTAAAAATATTATATTGTTATACAATATATGTATCGGTTATTCGTTTCCTTATAGGTAAGCAGATTGTTGAATCTGTTTTACATGGTGCAAAGATACTAAAAAGAAAATAAAAGAGAGTTCCCGTAGTGGGAACTCGTATACAATAATTACAAACAATTTAAAAAAATTAAGCAATGAAGATTGTTAATTTTCTTGCAGACAACAGCCGTTTCGGTGTTGTTCTGAGTGAAGTGATGAAGAACCATCATGTATCTGGTTCTGATCTGATGTATTATGCTGGGATGCATAAGGAAAACATTTTTGCAATCTAAAAGGGTAAGGGCGATTATCGGCTCAGTGTTTATGTGAGGATTTTTTCTGCTCTTCGGTACTTTATCGAAGACTCGGCAGAATACGCCCGAGTGAAGCAACGCCTTATCGAAGCAGCCTTCGATGATGGTTACTTTTTTTACAAATAATTCTTTTGAATTGGATTTTTAAAATTAAAAAGTGGAATCCGGCGGTTGTCGGATTCCACTGATATCGTATTTTCACCCTGTGTGGGTGGAATTACCCAATACGCCCTGAAACTTCAATTTAACGCAAGAACTTTCCGGTAAGGCTTGCCTTGCAGGCAGCTACTTCTTCCGGAGTTCCGGCAACAACGAGATTACCGCCTTTATCGCCGCCTTCAGGACCGAGGTCGATGATATAGTCGGCACACTTGATGACATCCAGATTGTGCTCAATCACTACCAGCGAATGGCCCCTTTCTATCAGGGCATTGAAGGCATGGAGCAGGCGCTTGATGTCGTGGAAGTGAAGACCCGTGGTAGGCTCGTCGAAGATGAAGAGCGTAGGCTCCTGTTCCTCCTTACCTATGAAGAAGGCGAGCTTTACACGCTGATTCTCACCACCCGAAAGCGAACTTGAATTCTGACCGAGTTTGATATAACCCAGACCCACATCCTGAAGCGGCTTCAGGCGGTTTACGATGATGCGGCAGTTGTCGAAGTCGCCCTCGTTGCGCTGCAACTTTTCATCGCTGAAGAACTCGATGGCCTCGTTTACCGTCATGTTCAGCACATCATTGACGTCTTTTCCGCCATAGCGAACCTCCAGAATATCGTGCTTGAAACGCTTGCCCTTACAAGCCTCGCAGGTCAGCGTGAGGTCTGCCATAAACTGCATCTCGATGGTAACATATCCTGCACCCTTACATTCCTCGCATCTTCCGCCTTCGGTATTGAAAGAGAAGTACTGCGGCGTAAATCCCATCTGCTTAGCCAGTGGCTGGTTGGCAAAGAGGGCACGTATCGCATCGTATGCCTTCAGATAAGTGGCAGGGTTGCTGCGGGTACTCTTTCCGATAGGGTTCTGGTCAACAAACTCTACATGACTGATGCTCTTCCAGTCGCCTTCCATCGATGCATATTCGCCTGGTGCCTCTGCTACGAGGTCCAGACGGCGACGCATGGCAGGATAGAGGATTCCCTTGATGAGCGAACTCTTGCCTGAGCCTGATACACCGGTTACACAGGTGAATACATTGAGCGGTATCTTAACGTCGATGCCGCGCAGATTGTTCATCCGGGCTCCCTTGATTTCGATATACTGGTTCCAGCACGGTGGCTCGTTGGCACCTTTATCTCCTCGTTGTGGGTCAGGTACTTGATGGTATAACTCTCCGGATATTCAGCCAGCAGCTTTTCCTGTTCAGCCTTATCGGTGGTTGAATATTCTGATGACGGACCGGCGTAGACCACTCTTCCGCCCAGTCTGCCGGCATCGGGACCGATATCGATGAGATAGTCGGCTGCCCGCATAATCTCTTCGTCGTGTTCTACCACAACCACCGTATTGCCCAGTTGCTGCAGTTCTTTCAGCACCTTAATCAGTCGGGCGGTATCGCGGCTATGGAGTCCGATACTAGGTTCGTCGAGGATATATACGCTACCCACGAGCGATGAGCCTAGGTTGGTGGTCAGGTTGATGCGCTGGCTCTCACCGCCGGAGAGGGTGTTGGAGAGTCGGTTGAGCGTAAGATACCCCAGACCAACATCCAGGAGGAACTGCAGGCGGTGGGTGATTTCGGTGAGCAGACGCTTGCTGATTTCCTTCTCATGCTCCGAGAGTTCCAGTTTCTTGAACCATTCGCTCAGGTTCACAATCGACATCTCAACCAGTTCGGTGATACTCTTTCCGCCAATCTTCACATAGTTGGCTTCCTTCTTGAGTCGGGTACCATGCAGTCAGGACAAATTGTCTTTCCACGGAATCGGCTCAGCATCACGCGGTATTGTATCTTGTACTGGTTCTCCTTTACCATTCTGAAGAACTCATCGATGCTCACCCTTTCCTGCTGTTTACGTTTCTTCTCGCCAGGCAGACCGTGCCACAGCCAGTCCTTCTGCTGCTGAGTCAGTTCGAAGTAAGGCTTGAAGATAGGGAATTCGTATTCTGCAGCTCTGCGGATGAATTCCTTGAGCCACATACCCATCTTTTCGCCTCGCCAGCAAACCACACATCCGTCATATACGCTCATCGAAGTGTTCGGGATGACGAGTTTCTCGTCAATGCCTATTATGCTGCCGAAACCTTCGCAGGTAGGGCAGGCTCCGAGAGGGGAGTTGAAGGCAAACATATTGTCGGTAGGCTCTTCAAACTGCATGCCGTCAGCTTCGAACCGGGTAGAGAAGTCGTAGCAGATATTGCTTGGCAGGAAGACGAGGCGGCAGGCTCCATCTCCCTCATAGAAGGCAGTTTCGGCAGAATCCATCAGTCGGCTGATATCATCCTTCTCATCGCTTACCGAAGCACGGTCGATGACCAGAAAGATTTCTTCATCCTTCTGCTGCATTCTCTTTCTCAGTTTATCGCCGCTTACTTCCAGCAGATCCTTGTCAGCCTGCTCCATGAAGTCTTCGATGCGCACGAATTCACCTTTTATATATATACGCGCGTAACCTTCCTGGTTGTACATCTCCAGCTGTTTGCCCAGACTGCGCCCTTCGATGACGTGGATAGGGGCGAGGATGACAAACCTGGTACCCTGGGAATACTGTCGGGTACAGGCGAGTACATCTTCGGTAGTATGGCGTTTCACCTCCTGTCGCTGATAGGCGAATAGGTTTTTCCGATGCGTGCGTAGAGCAGTCGCAGGTATTCGTAGATTTCGGTGTTGGTGCCACGGTAGATCGTGGGTTGCGCGAAATCACTTTCTGTTCGATGGCGATGGCAGGTGGCAATCCCTTGATGAAATCACATTCCGGTTTGCTCATACGTCCCAGAAACTGGCGTGCGTACGAAGAGAGCGACTCCACATAGCGGCGCTGGCCCTCAGCATATAAGGTATCAAAAGCCAACGATGATTTTCCCGATCCGGAGACACCCGTAATGGCAACAAACTTGCCCTGAGGTATCTTCACATCGATATTCTTGAGGTTGTTGGCTCTTGCCCCTTTTATTTCTATATATTTATCTTTCCCCATTTTTTTACCTTTTTACTTTTTTACCCTTTTACCTTTATTCGTGGTGGTAAGGTTCACCTTTTATAATAGTACATGCGCGATAGAGCGCCTCGGTAAAGATAAGGCGCACCATCTGATGCGAGAAGGTCATCTTGGAGAGGGAAATCTTCTCGTTGGCGCGGTCGTAGACAGACGGTGAGAAACCGTAAGGACCGCCGATGACAAAGACGAGCCTGCGGGCAGTGGCCTGCTTGCGCTCTATCCATTTGGCAAACTCGATGCTTCGGAATTCCTGTCCATGTTCATCCATCAGCACCACGGTATCCGAAGGCTGGAGGAGTTTCAGAATCAGTTCTCCTTCCCGTTCCTTCTGCTGCTGTTTGCTGAGACTCTTGGTGTTCTTGAGCTCAGGAATGGTTGTTATGTTGAAAGGCATATAATGGGTGATGCGTTCAGCATAATCCTTGATGCCCGCAATGAAATGCTTGTTTACGGTCTTTCCGACCAGAATGAGTTCTGTCTTCATTTCGTTGGCGTTTTCTTCCTATACACTTTCATGTTTACTCTTCGCTTCGTCCCTGTAATATCCTGTTCCTATCCTTTTCGGATTCTTCGGGAACCAGCCTTTCTCGCAGCGTTGTCTCTGTTCGAAGAGTTCACCGATGCTCCAAAGGCATGAAGCACCTACTACACCCAATATGGCAGAGAAGAGCACGTTGGCAACCAGGAAGGCAGCTCCGATGCAGATGATGCCTGCAACGAGGAAAACCCACCAATAGCGGGTGCCCGTATAATATTCCGTCTTCATGACGATAGGGTGAAAGATACCTATTATTAAAAAGGTGGATACGGCGATGATGACGCCCGTGTAATATACTTCCATATTCTATTGTTTTATATTTTGTTCATTCAACTTTTGTTATCTTACCAATACAATATTGCTAAATATTAGCTTTATTCTATTTTCAATTCCATTTCAAAGTGCAAAATACAAAAAAACTTCATTCTTGCTTGGTTTATCAAAATTTTTATATAACTTTGTACGCAAATAGAGAAATTATGCATTGTTTTCGTGCACATCATTCTCGATAAGAATTAATTAATAATATAATATATAATCAAACTATGGCTAATAACGCAGAATTGATCAAGCAGTGTGAAGAAAGAGCACAGCAGTGCTCACACCTGCTTTTGACGAAGAAACTCGTAAAGAAGTAAAGGCAATGCTCGACGCAGAGGACAAGTCTGCTCTCGTTGATGCATTCTATCAGAACTTGGAGTTCGGTACTGGTGGTTTGCGCGGTATCATGGGCGCAGGTACCAACCGCATGAACAAGTATATCGTTGGTATGGCTACACAGGGCTTTGCTAACTACATCCTCAAGGCTTTCCCAGGTGAGGAGAACCTTTCTGTAGTGGTAGGTCACGACTGCCGTAACAATTCCCGTCTCTTCGCTGAGACTGTAGCTGCCATCTTCTCTGCCAATGGCATCAAGGCTTATCTCTTCGAGAGCCTCCGTCCTACACCAGAGATTTCTTTCGCTATCCGTGAGCTCGGTGCCAAGGCTGGTGTCAACGTAACAGCTTCTCACAACCCTAAGGAGTACAACGGTTACAAGGCTTACTGGAGCGACGGTGCTCAGGTTCTGGCTCCACACGATACAGGTATCATCGAGGAGGTAAACAAGGTTACTATCGACCAGGTGAAGTTTGAGGCTAACTGGGATCTGATCAAGATTATCGGTGGTGAGATGGATTACGACTACATGACAGCCGTTCATTCTGCTATGATTGACCAGGATGTCATCAACCGTCAGAAAGACTCAACATCGTTTATTCAGCTATGCACGGTACAGGTCGTGTCATCGTTCCTCTCTGTCTGCGTTCTTGGGGCTTCCAGAACATCAATGTAGTTCCTGAACAGATGGT
>ENA-OQDW01000961-OQDW01000961.1-human-gut-metagenome-genome-assembly--contig:-NODE-961-length-11155-cov-4.563203_pt1 | contig 11155 bp, 10 predicted proteins | sample MGYA00242784_ERZ504613 | MGnify/ENA primary metagenome ERZ504613 (study PRJEB26092, sample SAMD00036330) | human gut metagenome | host: Homo sapiens | study: EMG produced TPA metagenomics assembly of... | reverse complement strand
CAAAAAATAGCTCCTACATCGCAAAGATGTAAGAGCTAAATTCGCTGGATGGAGAAGGATTCGAACCTTCGAAGGCGGTGCCAACAGATTTACAGTCTGCCCCCTTTGGCCACTCGGGAATCCATCCGTGAACAACAAATGTATTATATATAACATTTGATAAAATTGCAAGCTTTTTCTCAAAAAAAATAATAATTCCCACAGCATCAGCATTTTGGTAAAATACTGGACTTACCAAAGGAAATCTGCTATTATGAGTACGGTTGGATATAAAGGACACGGTTTTTCCGTATCCTAATACAGGTTAGGAGGATTTTATCATGTTAGTAAACGCAACAGAAATGCTGAAAAAAGCAAAAGCAGGCCATTATGCAGTTGGTCAGTTCAACATCAACAACCTTGAGTGGACAAAAGCTATCCTTCAGACAGCTCAGGAGCTCAACTCTCCTGTAATCCTTGGTGTTTCCGAGGGTGCCGGTAATACATGACAGGTTATAAGACTGTTGTAGGTATGGTTAACGGTATGATGGAAGAGCTGAACATCACTGTTCCGGTTGCTCTTCATCTTGACCACGGCAGCTATGATGGATGCCTGAAATGTGTTGAGGCTGGTTTCTCTTCCATTATGTTCGACGGATCTCATTATCCGATCGATGAGAACGTAGCTAAGACTAAAGAGCTGGTTAAGATCGTTGCTGAGCACAACATGTCTCTTGAGGCAGAGGTTGGTTCCATCGGTGGCGAGGAAGATGGTGTTGTTGGTATGGGCGAGTGCGCTGATCCTGAGGAGTGCAAGAGAGTTGCAGATCTCGGAATCAACTTCCTTGCAGCTGGTATCGGTAACATTCACGGAAAATATCCGGCTAACTGGCAGGGCTTAAGCTTTGAGACTCTGGATGCTATTCAGAAACTGACAGGAGATATGCCGCTTGTTCTTCACGGTGGTACAGGTATCCCGGCAGACATGATCAAGAAAGCGATCAGCCTTGGCGTTTCCAAGATCAATGTAAATACAGAGTGCCAGCTTGCATTTGCTGAAGCTACACGTAAATACATTGAAGAGGGTAAAGATCAGCAGGGTAAAGGATATGACCCACGTAAGCTTCTTGCACCTGGAGCAGAAGCGATCAAAGCTACTGTTAAAGAGAAAATGGAGCTTTTCGGATCTGTCAATAAAGCATGATGAATCGAAAATAATATATGAAAGAAGCCGGAATGGGAGTAAGCCTGTTCCGGCTTCTTTTTTCATGATAAAATATCAATATTTTTACTATATAAAAAATCAACATGTTTCTTGATTTTATATAGTGAAAATGACCTCTTCGATTTACAATAATATCAAGTTAATCGAGAAGCTGATTTGAAGCTTATCGGTCAGGAATATGCGAAATGGACGTTTTAAGCATATCCGCGAAACAAATTGAATATCATATAAGGTAAAGGAGAGGTACGATTATGAGAATGAAAAAAGCAACAGCATTTGGTCTTGCAGCTTTGATGGCAGCTACTATGATCCCGGCAGTTCCGGCTATGGCAAAGGGGGATGACAGTGAAGGCTCTGTTTATTATCTGAATTTTAAACCGGAGCAGGCAGATCAGTGGTCAGACCTGGCAAAGAAATACACCGATGAGACTGGTGTACCGGTTACCGTTGTTACAGCTGCTTCCGGAACTTATGAGTCTACTCTGAAATCAGAGATGGCCAAGGATGAGGTTCCGACACTGTTCCAGGTTAACGGACCAGTTGGACTTGCATCCTGGAAGGATTATTGCTATGACCTGAAAGACAGCGATGTTTATAAAAATGTGGAGAGTGACGATTTCGTACTGAAGGAGGACAGCGGTGCAGTTGACGGTATCGCCTATGTAATTGAAACATATGGAATTATTTACAACAAAGCGCTTCTTAAGAAATACTGTGAGATGGATGGCGCTGTGATCAAGTCTGCAGATGAGATCAACAATTTTGAGACATTAAAGAAGGTTGCAGATGATATCCAGGCTAAGAAAGATGACCTTGGAGTTGACGGTGCATTTACTTCCGCAGGCTTTGATTCTTCCAGTGACTGGCGCTTCAAGACACACCTTGCAAACCTTCCAATCTATTATGAGTACAAAGAAGACGGAATCACATCCACAGATGCGATCAAAGGGACCTATCTTGACAACTTCAAGAACCTGTTTGACCTTTATATCACAGATTCTACTGTGAGCCAAGCCTTCTTTCCAGCAAGACTATCGATGATGCAAATGCTGAATTTGGTCTTGGAGAGGCTGTGTTCTATCAGAATGGAACCTGGGCTTATGATAACATCAAAGATAACGAAGTAGCAGACGAGGATATGGGAATGCTTCCAATCTATATTGGTGTAGATGGTGAAGAGGACCAGGGACTTTGCACAGGCAGTGAGAACTACTGGTGCGTAAACAAAAAAGCAGATGAGAAGGATATCCAGGCAACTCTTGATTTCCTCAGCTGGGTTATCACAAGTGATGAAGGAAGAGAATCTATAAGCCAGGAAATGGGATTTACAACACCATTCAAGACCTTTGATGAGAATTATGAGTCTGCAAATCCGCTTGTAAAAGCAGCCGACGAATATGTAAAAGCTGGTAAAACTCCGGTTTCATGGAACTTTACAACCATGCCTTCTGAAGAGTGGAAAAACCAGGTCGGCAGTGCAATGCTTGAGTATGCACAGGGTACCGGCGAGTGGGATGCTGTGAAAACTGCATTTGTTGACGGATGGGCAAAAGAGTACAAAGCAGCAAATGAAGGCTGATAAGGTATAACTGAAACGTGATCACGAAGGGGTGGGCGGTTTCCGCCTGCCTCTTTTAATGAAGAGAGGATGTGTAAAGTAGGGAAGGATGCATCCTCAGGAGAAAGGAAGAGAAAACATGCAGAATAAGATGATGAAAAAGTATTTTCCGGTTTTTGTCCTGCCTACCCTGCTGGCATTTACCATTGGATTTATCGTTCCCTTTATCATGGGCGTATATCTTTCCTTCTGTAAATTTACCACAGTAACGGATGCAAAATTCGTGGGATTACAGAACTATGTGAAGATTTTTACTGAGGATGGAACCTTTGGACATGCATTATGGTACACCACCGCATTTACGGTTGTATCAGTAGTTCTGATCAATGTGATCGGTTTTGCAGTTGCGTTGCTTCTGACCAAGAAGATCAAAGGAACCAATATATTCCGTACTGTATTTTTTATGCCAACCTGATCGGTGGAATCATCCTTGGTTATGTATGGCAGCTTCTGTTAAACGGTCTGCTTCTTCAGATCAATAAAACACTTACATATTCTTCTGTTTACGGATTCTGGGGTCTTGTGATCCTGATGTGCTGGCAGCAGATCGGATATATGATGATCATTTACATTGCAGGTATCCAGAATATCCCGGGTGAACTGATCGAGGCTGCACAGATCGATGGTGCGAACAAAGGACAGCTTCTGAAGCATGTGATCATTCCTATGGTCATGCCGTCCATCACCATCTGTACTTTCCTGACACTTACCAACTCCTTCAAGCTTTTTGACCAGAACCTTGCTCTTACAAATGGTGAGCCTTCCAATATGTCAGAAATGCTTGCACTGAATATTTACAATACCTTCTATGGACGTACCGGATGGGAAGGTGTAGGACAGGCGAAGGCCGTGATCTTCTTTATCCTGGTTGGAGCAATTGCCATGATCCAGAATCGTCTCACAAGAAGTAAGGAGGTACAGCAGTAATGAATAAAAAAGTAAAATTCAGCGGTCTGTGGACTGCGATCCTGAGTGTGGTATCTGTTGCTTATATTTTCCCGATCCTTCTGGTTTTGATTAATTCTTTTAAGAAAAAAGCATACATCAGTCGTTATCCCTTTGCGATCCCAACGGATAAAATGTTCGTAGGTCTGGAAAACTATGTAAATGGTCTAGCAAAAACCGGATTTTTCCAGGCATTTGGATGGACATTATTTATCACAGTATTTTCTGTTGCGGTAATTCTGCTCTGTACCTCCATGTGTGCCTGGTATATCAACCGTGTTACCAACACGCTGACAAAAACCATGTACATGCTGTGCCTGTTTTCCATGGTCGTACCATTCCAGATGGTAATGTTTACTCTTTCCAAGATTGCAAACATCCTGAAACTGAATACTCCGTGGGGACTGATCATCATTTATCTTGGATATGGAGCAGGACTTGCGGTATTTATGTTCAGCGGTTTTGTAAAATCCATTCCGATCGAGATCGAGGAAGCTGCCATGATCGATGGCTGTACCCCGATCCAGACATTTTTTAAAGTGGTTCTTCCGGTTATGAAACCGACCTGTGTAACTGTAGCGATCCTGGAAACCATGTGGATCTGGAATGATTATCTTCTTCCATATCTGGTACTTGATATCAAGAAATATAAAACCATTTCCATTGCCATCCAGTATCTGAAGGGCGGTTACGGAACCATTGATATGGGAGCGATGATGGGCGTTCTTGTTCTTTCCATCATTCCGATCATTGCCTTCTATCTTGCATGCCAGAAATATATCATTGAAGGTGTGGTTGCAGGAGCTGTTAAGGGCTGACAAATTAGTTGAATAATGTTAAAATGAAAGAAAAACGGCCTGCTCTGCGTGCTTTTACGTGGATCAGCCATATTTGGCGAGGTGAGGAATGTACAGAGTTTTGGTGGTAGATGATGAAAAACTGGAACGTGACGGAATCCGCTTTCTTCTGTCTATGGAGGAGGGAGAGTGGGAGATTTATGAGGCGGCTAATGGCAAGCTGGCATTAAATGAGCTGAGAAAGCATCCGGTGGATCTGATGCTGACAGATATCAAAATGCCGCATATGGATGGTCTGGAGCTTTCAAAAAAAGCAAGAGAGGAATATCCGGATCTGGAAATTATCATTTTCAGCGGTTATGGAGATTTTGCTTTTGCTCAGGAGGCGATCCGCTATGGTGTGACGGATTATGTACTGAAACCGGTGGATCCGGACCGCTTTCATGACACCATACAGAAGATCCAGAAGGAGATCGCATCCCGGAAAAATAAAGAGCAGCAGTCCATAAAAGAAAAGAGCTTTCTTCAGCAGTATTTTCTGTTGGGCTACATTTATTCCGGAGATCAGGAGCGTCTGAAGGAAGCGGAAGGAATTGTGGATTTTTCTGTCTGGGAGCAGTGGCACTGTGCAATTCTTATTGAATCGGATGAAGCTTTTTTTGATTCTGCCAGTGATGAGGTTCCCCTTGAGATCCGGGAAGAGCTTCGCCGTTCTTTCTTCTATTTGAATCTTAATGGCCGTCAGTCTTTGCTTCTTTTTAAGGATGTGTACTGTGATTATGTCCTTGTGGCAAAAAATGTCTATAATCTTCTGAAGCGCTTCATCCTGTTCGCTTTCATCTGGCTGTAAGCCGGCGTTTTGACGGATATCAGGAACTGCCGGAAATCATGGAACAGCTGGAGCAGCAGATGGAAGAAAAATTTTATCATCCGGATATTCATGTCTACACCAGCGAGGAGGACGAGGAAAAAAATACCGGAGAAGAGGAGCAGGATTCCAGGCTTATGGAAAAAATCTCAGAAGATATTTCCAGAAAGGATGTGAAGCAGCTGTGGAGCCATTTCCGCAGCCTGGCATCCAAATATCAGTCCAATACCCAGTTTTCGGCCATGTATGTGAAATTTGTTTTTTCCAATGTGATAAGGGAGCTGTTTCAGGAGAATCGTTTTGCCGGAGAGCACAGGCTGGATCTGGAGGTGGATCATCTGTATGGCTGTTCTACCATTCAGGAGATCATTGAGGTTACAGAAAAAAATATCCGCCAGTACGAGGAGTTCCTGGACCGTTCCATGAGCGAATCCAGAGATGAGGTGGCAGCAGTCAAAAATTATATTTACAATCACTATGCGGAAGATCTGAATCTGGAAACATTGGCAGAAAAAGTATATCTTTCTTCCGGCTATCTCAGCTTTATTTTCAAGAAGGAGACGGGGATGAACCTGAATCGTTTTATCCGTGTGTTCCGCATGGAAAAGGCCAAGGAGCTTCTACGAACTACCAACATGAAAGTAGCCATGGTCAGCGAGCAGGTAGGATTTGCCAATTCTTCGTATTTCTGCCGGAGCTTCCGGGAATATTACGGAAGCAGCCCGGAGTCCTATCGGAAAGGAAACAATGAGGATGAAGAGTCTTCTGAAGAAGTATAATAATATGAAATACCGGTACAAGCTGACAAATCTTCTTGTGGTGGTATCCCTGGTGCCGATGACTGTGTTGGCACTGTATAGTCACAGTCGTATGAGTAGTCTTGTACGGAAAAATGAGATGGAGGATATGTACTCCATTTTGGAGCAGACCAGAGAAAACATTGACGGGCAGATCGAAATTTATGCCAGCCTTTTGAATTATCTTACCTATTCTCCTGAAATCCAGGAGGTGATCTTCAACAAAGATATGGATCGTTATACTGCATATGAACAGTATACGGAAGTTGTGGATCCGCTGTTGACGGTGCCGAAATCCTACACGAAGCAATTCTGGGGATACATCTTTTTGCAGAAAGCATTCCCGTGCGCCATGAATATACCTTGGCTCCGCTTTCAGAGGTTGATGGGGAATGGTGGAGTGACAAATTAAATAATACCGTGACGGTTCAGTGGATCGTGGACCGGGATAATCGTCAGATCGCGGCAGTCAGGGAAATATATGATGGTAAGATCAGGGAGGCTGTGCTCTGTATTTTGTTGGATTACGGAAAAGTATTCCAGCCTCTGGCTAATATTATTGAACGGAATTCCGGAGGCTTTGTGGTGGATGATCAGCAAAATATCGTCTATCATGGAGAAAATCTGGCGGCCAGTGATATTTCAGCACAGAAAGAAACCGCAAAAAAGCTGGATCGTCTGAGGGAAGAATATACCTATGTCAGCAGCAGCGGACATGAAACAAGATGGACCTATTATTTTTACAAACCTCCGGCTGTGATCGAGAGCTCGGTTTCAAAAGTATTGATCAGTGAGATCCCACTGATCGGCTTCTGTGTTGTGATCATCATTGTGCTTGGAATGACGTTTTCTAAGCTGTTTACCAGAAAGATTGAGCAGCTTACCAGAAATATGGAACAGGTGAACCAGGGAAGCCGTGAAGTTACGGTTTACAGTGATTCTGGAGATGAGGTAGGACAGCTGGTGAGAAGCTTTCACCATATGATGGATGAAATTAATCGACTGATCGAAGAAGTGTATGAAAATAAGATCGCTCTGAAGGAATTTGAACTGAAAGCGTTGACTGCCCAGATCAATCCCCATTTTCTTTATAATTCTCTTTCTATTATAAACTGGATGGCGATTAAGAGCGTCAGAAGGAGATCAGCCGTGTGACACTGGCATTATCTACATTTTACCGGACAGCGCTCAGTAAGGGAGCAGATATGGTGACTGTGGAAACCTGTATTCGGAATATCGAAGCTTATCTGGAAATCCAGCTGATCATGCATGACAATGATTTTAAGGTGGAGTGGAATATCGATCCGTCTGTGCAGCAGGAGTTGGTTCCGAAGCTTGCCCTGCAGCCCATCGTTGAGAATGCTCTGGAGCATGGCCTGGATGTGAAGGAGGAAGGGGAAAAGCTTCTGAAACTTTATTTCTTTGAAGAGAATGGAGATGTAGTGATCCGGGTTGAAGATAACGGAATAGGGATGGAGCAGGAGCAGGCAGAAAAGCTGCTCACATATCAGGCAAAAGGCTATGGCCTTAAAAATGTCAATGACCGTATGTGCATTTTATATGGAGAAAAATATGCCATCCGGATCCTGAGCAAGGTAGGTGAGGGGACAAGCGTTGATATGAGGATCCCGAAAGAGGTAAAAAAAGATGAGACTTAGTCTGGGAAAAACAGTGGTATTTCTGAGTACGATACTGAGCCTGGCACTTTTGACGGGGTGTTCTTTAGGAACTGCAGAAATGGAAAAAACAGATATAGATGTTCTGTCCGAAAAGAACAGTAAGAGCTGGGAACAGGCAGAAACCACGCCTCTGGGGAAATATCCGGAGCTTGTAACTTATACTCTGGGACAGATGAAAGGGGCTAATAATTCTAATCTTCCGGACGGGCAGAATTATGAGGACAATGCATATACCCGGTATCTGAAAAAAACACTGAATATTCAGAATAAGAATGTTTTTATGGAGAGTGAGGAGCGGTATGACGAAGCCCTGAACATCCTGGTCAAAGATCGGAATCTTCCGGATATTTTTCTGGTGTCGGACAGGGAAACTCTGGAAGAACTGGTTGAAAATGATCTTATCGAGGATCTGACGGAAGTATACAAAAGCTGCGCTTCCGATAAAATAAAGGAAATGTATGAGAGCTATGGAGAGGAACTTTTGGCATCTGGGACTTTTGACGGAAAACTGTATGCACTTCCGGAGACTGCCATTGATGATGGGGCGCAGCTTTTATGGCTGAGACGTGACTGGATGGAGCAGCTGGGACTGAAAGAACCGAAGACACTGGAAGAGGCTTTTTCAGTGATCCGTGCGTTTCAGGAAAACCGGATGGGCGCAGAGGATGGTGAAGATCCTGTGGGACTTGTCTGTGATCCGGGACTTGTGGGCACGGTCAGCACCAGCTATTCGGTGGACTCTGTGTTTGAAAAGTTCGGGGCATATCCGCAGCAGTGGATTGAAAATGCAGATGGAGAAATTGTCTATGGATCGCTGACGGAGGAGACAAAGGAGGCTCTGGGGTATCTCAGAGAGCTTTACAGGCAGGGAATACTTGATTCGGATTTTGCTTTACGTGCACAGAATAATATCCGTGATCTTGTGGTGAATGGAAAATGCGGAGCGTTTTTCGGGCTCTGGTGGACTCCGAATAATCCTCTTATGGATGAGTATCGGAAGAATAAAGAGGCAGACTGGGAACCGTATTATCTGACTGCGGATGTAAAGCGGACTGTGGAGGTATACTCTACGTTTCGAGATAATAAATATGTAGTTGTGCGTAAAGGGTATGAGCATCCGGAGATTGCAATGAAGATTTTGAGTGTGTTGTTTGACCATTCCAGATATGAGGCAGAGGATGCGGATGAGATGAACACTTATTTTGCCTTGAATGTGGATCCTACGGCGCGTCCGCTAATGATCAATGTGGATTATAATGAGGCTACTTATATAGTGACAAAGCATATCCGTGAGGTTCTTTACAGTCCGGGCGATGAGAAGACCAGGGAGGATCTCAGTGCCATTGAGGCGTCTTATTTTGATGCGTGTAAGGAGTATCTTGAGGCGGAGGTGCCTTCGGTAGAGGCCTGGGCGGCGTATAAGTCCAGGATCTCGGCGGTGGGGCTTCTGGTGGATGCGAATTACCGTGCTCCGGAGAAGAAGTATCTGGGGGATGGTGACGGGGAGATTCCTCAGACTTTGCGTTTGCTGGAGAAGAACGCATTTATCCAGATCATTATGGGGAGGATGCCTGTGAGTTCTTTTGACTCTTTTGTGGAAGATTGGTATCGTAAGGGTGGAGACAGTCTTACGGAGCGGGTCCGGGAAGGGCTTGTGGACTCGTGAGGCGGATGTATAGAGGGACGCTAGAGGAAGGTGGCATCGCTCCAGGCAGGGACTCCGTCGGGGGATACTACTAGGGCTCCGTGAGACGGCTAAAAGCATTGCGGCAGGGCCAGAACTCGCCTGCGGCTCAGACAGCAGACCCTGCCGCAATAACGCCGTCTCCCGCAGCCCAAGTAGTAATCACCCCTCCTCCGCAACAGCCCGGCCCGATGCCACCTTCCTCTGGCTGACGCTTCCAACCGACAGGAAAAAACATGCGGGGGATGGAAGCGGACTGGGCGTCCTGTCCTGAAATGTCAGACTGGTACAGAATATTCCTATAAGTATCGAAGAATACAGAAACGGGATCGGCACAGCGTATCACCATAAATATCGAAGAATACAGGGACCAGATCGCAGATCGGCACAGCGTACCACCATAAGTACCGAAGAATACAGAAACCAGATCGGCACAACGTTCCACATCCAATACCGAAGCATACAGACAAAAGTCAACAACGCAGTACATACAACAACGCAGAACTCCTTCCGTGCCCAAGAGGGTGGGGGTGCAGGGGGAGGGCCTCGGGCTACGGAACTCTGAGATGGCCTTCCCCCTGCATATTCCCGCATTGAAAATGCGACCGGCGTAGCGCCATCCAGTGAAGAGTCTTATTATTAAAAAAACAACACAATAAACAACAATAAAGATAATCTTAAAAATTACAAATAAGAATAAAAAATTGTCCTATAAAAATAAATTTCCAGGAAAATCTAAAAAAATTGAAATTTATGGTTGACAAGCATAAATCCCAGTGGTATTATAACTGAGCTGTCGCAAATAATTGTTCTTGAAAAGTAAACAATTGAAAAGAATTTCAGAAAAATGAAATTCACAGTTGACAAAAGACAGAAGATATGATAAAGTATCCAAGTCGTCAACGAAACGACAACAAAATCTTTACTCAAAAATGTTTGAAAAAAACTTAAAAAAGTGCTTGACAAACAAAAAGAGATGAGATAAAATAAACGAGCTGTCTGAGAGACAGACACAACAAACCTTGATAACTAAACAGTGAAACACATACGATTCTCGAAAATTTCTTTACATTTAAAGAACGGTTTAAACAAACCAAAAGCAGTAAAAACGAGAGATAGCCAAACGGTTGTCTTGAGTAAACGAATCAAACATTTTATCAGAGAGTTTGATCCTGGCTCAGGATGAACGCTGGCGGCGTGCTTAACACATGCAAGTCGAACGGGAATTACTTTATTGAAACTTCGGTCGATTTAATTTAATTCTAGTGGCGGACGGGTGAGTAACGCGTGGGTAACCTGCCTTATACAGGGGGATAACAGTCAGAAATGACTGCTAATACCGCATAAGCGCACAGAGCTGCATGGCTCGGTGTGAAAAACTCCGGTGGTATAAGATGGACCCGCGTTGGATTAGCTAGTTGGTGAGGTAACGGCCCACCAAGGCGACGATCCATAGCCGGCCTGAGAGGGTGAACGGCCACATTGGGACTGAGACACGGCCCAGACTCCTACGGGAGGCAGCAGTGGGGAATATTGCACAATGGGGGAAACCCTGATGCAGCG
>ENA-OQDW01000959-OQDW01000959.1-human-gut-metagenome-genome-assembly--contig:-NODE-959-length-11198-cov-9.201698_pt1 | contig 11198 bp, 15 predicted proteins | sample MGYA00242784_ERZ504613 | MGnify/ENA primary metagenome ERZ504613 (study PRJEB26092, sample SAMD00036330) | human gut metagenome | host: Homo sapiens | study: EMG produced TPA metagenomics assembly of... | reverse complement strand
CTGCCAGCTCGGCGGCTCGGCGCTCTCTGCGCCCTCGGCGGCGTCCACCGGCACCAGCTCGACGAGCGCCGTGTGGTCGTTTTCCAGCACCAGCTCGCGCAGCAGGTCCTCAAAGTAGGTGCCGTCCAGCTCGCTACGCAGCTCCTCGTACACCGGGCCGTACTTGAGTGCCAGCGTCGCGGCGTCGTCATCGTAGAGCCAGGTGCTCAGTGCGTCGCACGCAATGGCCACGCCGTCGGCGATACCGTAGTCGCGCTGGCGCAGGTCGTATTCGTTGCTGCTGATAATGGCCTCCAGGCGCTCGCGCGGAACGCCGTGCTCGCACAGGTCGCGGCAGGCGTCCTGGAACACACGACGCAGCTCGCGCGCCACGCCGGGCTGCGCGTTTTGCAGCATGATGAGCTCGTAGGGCTGCAGGCTCTCGGCAGCGGTGTAGCTCACCACGTTGCCGCCCAAGCCAGCGGCCAGAATGGCCTTCTTAATTGGTGCTTCGTTGGAGCCCAGCAGCGCCTCGAACAGGATATCCGCCGCGATCGTGCGCTTGCGGTCGAGCGCGCTGCCCAGCACAAGGCCCAGGCCCACCAGGGCGTTCTCGGGTGTAGTGGCCATCTCGACGCGCTTATACTCGCAGGTCACAGGCGCCTGCACGTCCAGCGGATTGGGCGCCAGCGCGGACGGGTCCTCGCCGGCGGCGACGGCGGCGTCCATGCGGCGGCTCGCGGCACTCGACTGCGACAGATAGCGCTCGTCCAAAAAGGCCAACGCTCGGTCCACGTCCAGGTCGCCGTAGAGCGTGATGTAGGAGTTGGAGGGGTTGTAGTGGCGCGCGTGCGTGTCCAGGAACTGCTCGTAGGTGAGCGCGGGAATCGCGCGCGGGTCGCCGCCGCTCTCGTGCGCATAGGCGGTGTCGGGATAGAGCGCGGCGTTGACGGCGTCGTCCAGCACGCTCATGGGGTCGGACAGAGCGCCCTTCATCTCGTTGAACACCACGCCGTTATAGCGCAGCGTGCCTTCGCGCAGGCTCGCGGAGCTGCCGTCGCTCTCGCCCTCGGCGCCTTCCGGCAGGTCAAGCTCGTAGTGCCATCCCTCCTGCTCAAAAATGGTGGGCTTGGTATAGATGGCCGGGTTGAACACCGCGTCCAGGTACACGTCCATCAGGTTGTACAGGTCCTGCTCGTTGGTGGTGGCAACGGGGTAGATGGTCTTGTCGGGGTAGGTCATGGCGTTGAGGAACGTCTGCATGGAGCTCTTGATCAGGTCGACAAACGGCTCCTTGACGGGGAACTTGGCCGACCCGCACAGCACCGAGTGCTCAAGAATATGGAACACGCCGGTGGAATCGGCCGGCGGCGTCTTAAAGCCAATGGCAAAGGCCTTGTTTTCGTCGTCGCACGCCAGATACAGCAGGCGAGCGCCCGAGGCGGTGTGGCGAAGCACGTAGGCGTCCGAGTCGAGCTCGGGCACGGTCTCGCAGCGCTTGACGGCAAAGCCATGGCAGGTGGTGCCGGGCACCAGCAGCGCGGCGGCAGCGGCGCGCGGGTCGGTTGAGGTGGTGGGCATATGCAGTCTCCTTTGACGCCCCAGCGGGGGCGAATCGAGTCGAATCCCCGAGAGTATACCCATATGGGGCCCTCGACCAATCTGCCGGATGAGCGTGGATTTTCGGACACACGAGCGTGGAAATTCGGACGCCCGCCAAATGACAGTGGATTTTCGGACGAAATCGGCCGTCAAAAGCTCAAAAACCGTCCAAATATCCACGCTCGTGCGTCAACTACGTGTCTCTCACCTCACATTCATTTCTACGACGAGGGATGACTGAGAGACAGACAGAAGATAAAAATCAATCGGCTTATCGGATGCATATACCGCCATCAGATTGAAGCTGTATGCGGAAATGGATGGACTCTACACCGCTTACGCAAAATAACCCCTCGTTTGCTGAAACATTATAGGAAATGGCGTGGAGTGCTAAAAAGTTCTAATACAATATAAGTCATTTATCTATAAGCTGCTGATTCCTTGTAAAGGTATGGTTGATATGGTTGAGGCAAATAGCGTTATCCCCCTGTACAAACAGATTGTTCGTGCGCTTTCTGATTCAATCGCCAACGGCGCGTACCGCCCGGGAGATAAGCTTCCGACCGAGGCGGAGCTGATCGAGCAATTTGGCGTGAGCCGAATAACGGTTCGCTCCGCAATTAAAGAAATGGAAGATGCTGGGCTTGTTGAGAGGGCCCGCGGCAAGGCACGTTCGTTTCGTCGGACACGCAGATGTATGCCGCGGACGACCGTGAGAGCTTTACCCATTCGTGCCAGCTTGCGGGCAAACAGGCGTCTACCAGGGTTCTCGAAATGGGCTGGGACTTCCCAAGTCTGCGAGACGCGAAGTTCCTGGGCGTAGACGATACCCAAAAGGTATTGCGTAGCCGTCGTCTGCGCCTTGTGGATGGCAAGCCCACGATGCTGGAAACCAATAGCTATTCCGCTGCGCTTTCTTTTTTGGAGCATGAGTCCCTCGATGATTCGCTGATGGCGGTACTCGATCGCCAGGGGATCAAGATGGGTCCCAACACGCGTACGCTCGAGGTCTGCTATGCGAGCGAGCTCGAGGCGGCATACCTTAACGTGGAGCTGGACTCTTCGCTGCTTCTGTTTGTCGATAGAGTTATGCCCCAAGTGGTGAGCCGCTTTTCATCTCCCGTCAGGTGTACTGCACCGAGCGACTGAAGTTCTATTTGTAAATTAGAGATAGATTGGTCGATTTACCGACCAATTGTTACCGTTCGCGGATTTGGAAAATAGACACACCACGTAGGGTAGATTGCTAATATACTTTGTTATGACAATATAGTACGTCCTATTGGTATTGGAGAACTATGAATAAGATATTGCTAGCGAGTCATGGTTATCTCGCCCAAGGCATGAAAAGCTCTCTGGAGATTCTGATGGGCACCAACGACCGAATCGAGTGCCTGTGCGCCTATGTCGATGACGATTCAAGGGACGTCGCGGCGTTGATTGATGCATGGATGGAGACGAGGGACCTGCCGACTCTTGGTTTGTCGTGACTGACATCTTTGGCGGCTCTGTAAACAACGAATTCATTCAGAGGCAGACTGCCGGATCGTTTACGTTGATCGCCGGAATGAACTTGCCGCTGCTGGTGGAAATGGTTACACAGCTGGACTCTCTGGATGCGGACAAGGCCAAAGCCGCGGTCGAGGGATCGCGTTCGTTTATTCAGCTTTGCGAGGCGGCGGACATGCTTGCCGGCGCCGAGGAAGAAGATTTCTAGTTAGTTCTGGTTCGAGCCCTAGCTAGGGGTCGCACCTGTCATTCCCTTTATCACGTGCGGAGATGATAACGATGATTAAGCTTACGAGAGTTGATTACCGACTGATTCACGGCCAAGTTGCCATGTCCTGGACTCACGCTTTGGATGTAGATTGCATTCTGCTCGCCAGCGATGCTGTGGCAAAAGACGACATGAGGAAGGCGGCCTTGAGGCTCGCCCGCCCCAGCGGCGTTAAGCTCGTCATCAAGGATGTTGACGCTGCTATCGAGGCGCTCAACAGCGGCGTTACCGACAAGTATTCGCTGTTTATCATCGCTGAGACGATTGAAGATGTCTATCGTCTCGCTAAGGGTTGCAAAGACATCAAAGAGATCAATCTGGGTGGAACCCGAAAGACCCCCGAGACCACGCTTCATCCGACCCCTGCAATCTTCGCGACCGAGAAAGATGCCGAGCATATCCAAGAACTCCTGGGCGATGGCGTGGCCATCGAAATCCGTCAGGTTCCCAATGACGCTAAGGTGTTTGCCAAGGACGTTTTTTAGCCGAAAACATGCTGGTGCTCGGTATTTATTGAACCGATACTCTATGTCTAAGCCCGTCGATCATTTGATCGACGGGCTTTTTATTGAAGAAAAATCAAAAAAATTTGAAATTGTTCTTGCATAGTTAGTTATATAAAGTATTATAACGTCATGGGATGAATGAAGGGTTCATCCAAGTGAGTTAGGAGTAAGGGATGTTCAATTTCGATGAGCCTCGTTACGAAAAGGTTGTGAGCGATGCCCTCGCTCTCCGTCCTCAGATTGAGGCTGCCGTGGACGAGGTCTGCGAGCAGGGTTATTCCAACATCTTCTTCATCGGCTGCGGCGGCACCTGGGCCCACACGCTCCCGATGAAGTATTGGGTCGAGACCACCACGGCCGACGTCGACGTCCACTGCGAGATCGCCGCCGAGTTCCTCGCGTGCCCGCCCAAGACCTTCAACAAGGATTCGGTCTGCGTCTTCTCCACCCGTACCGGCACCACCCCCGAGATCATTGAGGCTGCCAAGTTCTGCCAGGAGCAGGCGCCCGCACGCTGATGTATGTCTCCAACGACAACACCCCGGCCACCGAGTACGCCGATTACAAGTTCTTCAGCTTCGCCGAGGACGACGTTCTGTGCGAGGCCATCTACACCTACCAGATCACGCTGGTCGCCCGCTTCCTCAAGACGCCGGCGCCTTCCCCAAGTACGACACCTTCATGGAGGAGTTCGGCAACATCGCTCCGTTCCTCATCAAGGCCAAGGACGCCCAGGACGAGCGCTGCGCCGCCATGGCCGAGGACTTCAAGGACACCGACTACCACATGGTGATCGGCTCCGGCATGCTCTGGGGCGAGGCCTACGACTACGCCATGTGCATCCTCGAGGAGATGCAGTGGATCAAGACCAAGTCCATCCACGCCGCCGAGTTCTTCCACGGCACCATCGAGCTGTGCGAGGAGGGCACGAGCCTCATCATGCTCTACGGCGAGGACGACACCCGTAAGCTTATGGACCGCGTGGACAACTTCACTCACATGCTCGCCGACGAGAAGGGCGTCAACGTCCGCGTGAACAAGTTTGACACCGCCGAGGTCGAGCTGCCGTTCAGCGACCCCGAGTTCCGCAAGATCGTCTCCCCGATGGTCACCTACACCATCACCGAGCGTCTGAGCTGCCATCTCGAGCACGTCCGTAACCACCCGCTCACCACGCGTCGTTACTATCACCAGATGAACTACTAATCCTCTCAAATTGCTGCGGTTGTCTGCAGGCGAGCTGCGCAGAATGCCTCGCCTGCAGACCTATTTCTGGGGTTGATCGAAATGGTTGTCCAGTATCTTCTAGTTGCACTGGTCGCATTTATTGCGTCCATGGACGAGCAATTATTTGGCATTACGATGCTTGGTCGTCCGCTGTTTACGAGCCTGTTTGTCGGCTTGATCCTTGGCGATGTCCAGCAGGGCGTTATCGTCGGCGCTGCTTTGGAGTCCATGTTCATGGGCGCCATCATGGTCGGCGCGGCGGTTCCTCCCGAGGTCTATGCCTCCGGCGTGCTTGGCTGCGCGTTTGCCGTCATTACGGGTACGGGCACGGCAACTGCCGTCGCGCTCGCCCTTCCCGTCTCCGTCTTCCTTCAGGTGTGGCGCAACTTCTGCTACGCCGTTCCGGGTGCCTTTGCCTGCAAGAAGATTGAGACCGCTCTGGCAAATCGCGATCTTGCCAAGGCGAATCTGTACCATCTGACTATCGTGCCGCTGTCGATTGGCATTCCGTCTGCACTGCTGGTGTTTGGCTCACTGTTCTTTGGTGCCGACCTCATCAACAATGCGCTCAACGCGATTCCGCAGTTTGTGATGGACGGCCTCAACGTTGCATCCGGCGTCATGGTCTGCATCGGCTTCGCACTTCTTATCAGGACCATGGGCGATAACAAGCTCCTTCCCTGGCTGTTCCTGGGCTTCATTATGGTCATCTATCTCAAGATGGACGTGGTCGGCGTCGCCGCAGCTGCCATTTGCGTCGCGCTGCTCCTGGCCTTCCGCGAGGGCTCGTCCGTCCGCAGACGGTTGCTGCAGATGAAGAGGAGGACTTCTAATGGCTATCCAGAACACCGACCTCAAAGAGGTCAAGAAGGACGCGATTATGACTCCCGATATGTATCGGAGCATGTTCCTTCGCCAGTTTACGAGCCAGTGCTCGCAGTCGTACGACAAGATGATGGCAATGGGCTTCATGTACACCATTCAGAAGCCCCTGCGAAAGATCTATCCCAACGACGACGATTACTATGCGGCGCTCGATCGCCATACCGAGTTCTTTAACATCACGCCTCATGTGCTTCCGTTTGTAGCCGGCCTAACGGTTTCGATGGAAGAGCAGGCGGCTGCCGATAAGAACTTCGACACGTCCTCGATTAACGCCATGAAGGTCGGCCTCATGGGACCGCTTTCCGGCATCGGCGATTCGTTCTACTGGGGTACGTTCCGCGTGGTTGCCGCCGGCATTGGTATTGGCATCGCTTCGACGGGCAACCCGCTCGGCCCCATCGTGTACGCGCTCATCTACTCCGTGATTAACTTTGCAACGCGTATCGTCGCCGCCCATCTGGGTTACGACTTGGGAACCAAGTTTTTGCAGCAGTCCGAAGAGAGCAACCTTATGTCTCGCATGACGCATGCTGCCGGTGTCCTCGGAATGACCGTTATCGGCGCCATGATTGCGGCACAGGTCTCGCTGTCCACGGCTTTGACCTTTGACGTGGGTGGTTCGGAGATTGTCCTGCAGGATCTGTTCGATTCGATCTTCCCCGGTCTGCTGCCCTTGCTGGCAACGTTCGCTTGCGTTGCCCTCTATAAAAAGGGCGTCAAGACCATTTGGATCATCTTGGGCATCTTCGCAATCTGCATCATCGGAACGGGCTTGGGAGTGTTCGCGGCGGCGTAATGTTGACTGCTATGCTCGCGCGTTGGATAACTAACTGACCGTTTGAAAACGGGGCTCGGCGTAAGGCCGACCCCGTTTTTTGTTTGAGGGATTTTCCGACCGTCCAATAATCCACGCTCATGCATCTCTCGTCTCTCATTCGTCACTAACACGAGAGATAGATTAAAGACGAGAGATAATTACGAGAGATAGCTCAGCAGCAAAGAGACAAGCAACCATGGTATTGTCTCAATATCGATTGTTCTACCAGCAAAAACATGATTTAATGAAGCAGGTAGAGATATCTTATCTCTCATCTTTCACTCATATCTAATACGAGAGATAACAGAAAGACGAGAGATAATTACGAGAGATAACTGAGAGACGAGGGAAATCCGTCTGCGGCATTCTCCGCAGGACCGAGCGAAGGGACGTGCAGATGAACGAAAACGAGCTGGCCGGTTTGCTCGAGTCTTTAAAGCGCATGGGTTCGGATGACCTTAACGTCGAAGTAAAAGAGAGCGCCACGACGCTTTCCCGCGACGTATGGGAAACGGTCAGCGCTTTCGCAAACACCGCCGGCGGCATCATCGTACTCGGAGTGAGCGAGCGTGCGGGTTTTGTCCCAGTTGCAAACTTTGAGACCGAGAAAGTGCTCAACCAATTCGTGGCGGGCATGGGCGATGCCGGCGGTCGTGGAAAGCTGGCCAATCCGCCCAAATACACCATTGAGCGCGTGGAGCTTCGGGGTACCGTTGTTCTCGTCATCACAATCGAGGAGCTCGACCCGTCGAGCAAGCCTTGCTATGTAATAGAACGGGGCGCCCAGGGCGGCAGCTACAAGCGCATCGATGACAAAGACGTGCCGCTTTCGTCGACCGAGGTTTTGGCGCTGTCGTCATACGAACGGACGAGTCCTAGCGATCGCGATACGGTGCCCGGCACGAGTGTGGGCGATCTCGACGAGTCGCTGGTCGACCGCACGATAGAGCGTGCCTATTCGTTGACGCCTCGAGCGATGCACGGTGCGACGGACAGGAAGACAAAGATGGAGCGTCTGAATTTCCTCGACCCCCAGGGCAATGTTACCAAGGCTGGCCTCCTTGCCGCGGGCGTTTACCCTCAGCAGTTCTATCCCAAGCTCTTTATTGATGTAGCTGTCCATGCGGGAACTCAAAAGGGCGCTGCGGGACCGCTAAGGTTTATGGACCGCACAGTCTGCGAGGGCACCTTGGGCGAGATGATTTCGGATGCTGTCGCGGCTGTCGCCAAAAACCTGCGTCGCACCTCGACCGTTCAAGCGTCTCGCGTATCGACTCGCTGGAGATTCCCGAGGAAGTCTTGCGTGAGGCGATTGCCAACGCCGTAATCCACCGAGAATACAGAGATCGGTTCTGTGGACAGTCGATCGCTGTTGACGTCTTTGATGACCGTATCGAGGTGACGAACCCTGGCGGTCTTTATGGTGGAAAAACTCGCGAGAATCTGTTTGACGGTAGTTCTCGGTGCCGCAACGCGACGCTCGTGAAGCTCATGTCGCTTGTCCCATTGCCCGACGGTGCGGGCTCTCCTGCCGAGGGCAACGGATCGGGCATCCCGATGATGGTCGATGCCATGCGTGCGCACGGTCTGGCCGAGCCCCTGTTCTGCCCGGGGTTCGATCGGTTCAAGGTCGTACTTTACCGTTCAAAGATCGAGCCGGTCGATCATGGCGGAGGCTTAATTGTGACGGCACTCAAACACTACGGCGAGCTGGGGACGCGTGAGCTGGCAAAACGCACGGGGCTTACAATTTCCCAGGTTAGGTCGCGCGTCAACGCGCTCATTGCTCAAGGCGAGCTTGAGCCCACGGCGCCGTCGACAAGCCGCAACCGCAAATATCGACTGTCAGAGCGCGTGGAATAAATGCGTTAGTGGACGAGGCGACCCAATAATCGACCCTCGATTGGCGCCCACTAAGGTAAAGCGGTTGTTGCCCAGTCGACGGTGATGCTAAAGACTCGGCTTACGCCGGCATGGCCCCGAACCCGTCCATCAGGAACAGCCTGAGAACCAGCTTGATGACATTTCCCGGTTTGACTTCAGCCGTGCCAAAGACGTGGCGCTCGGCGAGCTCGCTGCAGTATGCGTAGATATCGCGGATAAGGTCCGCGCCCGAAAGCGTAAACATGTAGCCTGCGTCCGAAAGCGCATTGGGTGCGGCGGGCAACTTGGTCATGCGACAAAAGGTCAACAGGTCGGGCGCCATAGCGTCTTGGTAGCCAAGATGGCCGCCGTCTTCTTGTGCGGCGAGTTCCAGCTGGCGTACTCGATCCAGCGCCGCTGCCAGCACAAAGCTCGGTGTGGGCGCATTGACGTCTTCCGTGTTCGCCACGAGTTTGCCCGCCGCCTGTGTGACAAGCCAGGCGACCTCGCGCTGGCAACGCACGGCCTTGCGCGTAACCGGCTTGATGGACGAAGAAGAAACGCTCCCCTTAGGCGGATTCGAAGCAGCCATAAGACCCTCCCATGAACAATCCGGCCCAACAAGCCCGGATGAAACACGTGCTACATCAGTATACAGGGGAGTGGGGTAGCGGGGTACAAGCGCGCCAGCGGCAAACCGAGAGCATCAACAATGTGCCTCCGCTCTATTTGGACGATGGTACGTGGGTCATTAAGTACTCGGTTCAAGCGCCGGGTACCGTTGGTTTTCGAGACCAGAATTACAACCGTAAAATGCTCAACTGCATGGAATGTGACGTCCCAGTCGGAGTCATATTTGCAACCGAGGTGGGCTATAAGGTGCTCGGCCTTGCGTTTGTTGAGCGGTTCGAGCCCGAAAACGGATGGTTTGTTCTGCACGGTCCTGTTCATAAAGGCGGACCGGACCCTCGTTTTGCGCCCGACATGAGTTATCTGAAGCACATACCCGTCGATATTGAGTTTGCCGGACAGGGTGCGACCGACGATGAAATTTGGCTTTGGCGGTCTTTTACGATCGTGCTGTTTGATCGGATCGCGTGGCGATGCAATCTCGCACACGCCTGCCGGTGCATGCTCTTCCTGATTTGTATAGCGAGAGGGGAGCGAACGTGAGCTGGCGAGGCGATATTGCGATGGGGAAGTACGGAAAACTGCCGTGCGCCCTTATAGACAACAAAATGTTTCCGAGCGTAGAAGTTGATTGCGGGTCGTTTGTCGTCGCCTGTCCTTGCTGCGGCTCGCAAATACCGTGCCTCGACATTCGGTTCATCGATGCGTGCGACAGACTTAGCGACGAAGTGAGAAAACGGACAGGCGTTCATATGCCGGTGTATCAGGAGAAATGCCCTGTTTGTGGCCTCGATATCGTGTACGACGCCGGCGACGAGGGATAGGTGATGCGGAGGAGCTGGCTGTGAAGGCATCTCTGTCCCTATAAATAAATCCCCTCACCGAGCTGCTTGTGGAACTTGGCGTGATGGTCGCGTGCCAGGTAAAGAGCGCCTGGTCAAAGTCGGTGCGCGTGGCCGGGACGCCAAAGACGCCGGCAACTTCGACGCGTACAAACTCCAGTGCCGGCAGCTTGTTGATGGCAGTGAGGGCAAACGGGGACGAGGGCTCCTCGAACAGATAGCGGCTGCCTTGCAGCGCGTCGCAAATGGTGCACGTGTTGCCGAGCGACGGGGCTTTGGAGGCTCGCGCGCCTACGGGCTTGTAGCCGCAGCGCTTATGAAGGTAGTCGCGGATCTCGCCCGGCACGCAGCCAAGAGCGGGCACGATGGCGAGTGCGTTGGCGTTGGCCGTGTCGATGGCAATGTGCCCGGCTTCGTTGGGCGCGTGCGCGATGGCGATGCTCTCGTCGTTATCGGTTCGATAGGGAATGCCGAAGGCCGCGACCGAGGTCTCTTTGTGACACTTCCAGCACTCGCGCTTGCCCAGTACTAGATATATATACGGCGCTGAGGGGTCGGATCGGTCAACACCGGGCAGCCACTCGGCAAAGGGCTCGGGGTTGACGCCGCTGGGTACATACCAGATCTTCTTGGTCCGGTCCCATTTGGCGCCCAGCGCTTTGGCTTCTTCTTTGTGCGAAAAGGGGACATCGAGCTCGGTGCGCATGGCGGCTCCTTGGTGCTGCAGGTGCGAGTGGCTCAAGGATACCGCAGGGCGCAGACATCGCGGCGTTTTGTTGAGAAGTTGCGGCGCGGACTGCTTGGTTACGCCGTTAGATAAATTGGCAAGTAGATGGTCGGCTTTTGACCAGTTGGGCGGTTGGAGCAGCTTGCGGCGCAGTTTTGTGCCTGGCTATTGTTGATGTTGGGGTATTGAATATATTTGGCTGCCATTCGTCAGGTGAATTGTTGTTACGTTGCGATGACGGTTGGAACTGCCAGCGGATTTATCGACAAAAAACAAAACAGCCCAGAGGACATAGCCTCTGAGCTGCGAACATTTGGTGGGCGTTAGAAGATTTGAACTTCTG
>ENA-OQDW01000958-OQDW01000958.1-human-gut-metagenome-genome-assembly--contig:-NODE-958-length-11216-cov-1.052214_pt1 | contig 11216 bp, 19 predicted proteins | sample MGYA00242784_ERZ504613 | MGnify/ENA primary metagenome ERZ504613 (study PRJEB26092, sample SAMD00036330) | human gut metagenome | host: Homo sapiens | study: EMG produced TPA metagenomics assembly of... | reverse complement strand
TCCGAATGGCATCGTTTTGGGCGTTTTCAGGGGGCTTTTATATATTGACAGGCCCGATGATTCATGATATATAGATGAGTCGTAGCATAAAGTGGCTATGGATAAGCCGCGTGGAGAGGCCTGTAAGTGTCCTTTTCGGAACGCCGTATCCAGCGAGTATATTGATGAGGAGGTGTCACTCATGTAGCTATTATCAAAACAGGCGGAAAACAGTATCGTGTCCAGGAAGGCGACAATATCTTTGTTGAAAAGTTGGTACGCTGATGTTGATTCCAATGTCGTATTCGACCAGGTATTGGCAGTCGTCAAACGACGGTGTATGTTAAAGTAGGTGCTCCCGTTGTCGAAGGCGCTAAAGTAACGGCAAAAGTATTGGCTCAGGGTAAAGAAAAGAAAATCCTTGTTTTCAAATACAAAGCAAAATCTAACTACCGTCGTCGTCAGGCCATCGTCAGCCGTTCACGAAAGTTTCTATCGAAAAATCGAAGGCTAATGATTACCATAACGATGCATCGTGATAAGGAACATCGCTATACGGGTTTCACGATAAGCGGCCATGCCGATTATGCTGAAGCCGGGAGCGATATCGTCTGTGCCGCCGTATCGGCACTGTCACAGACAGCTTTGTTGGGTCTCATGGAGTATGCTTCGAAGGACGTACCCTATGAAGTAAACGAAGGATTCTTATCGGTAACGGTTCCTAAGCCCTCTGATGCGTCAGAGATCATCTTAGGTACATGGCAAGAGGATTGCAGGAAATGGTGCGACAGTATGGAGAATACGTCGTACTCGACTTATAGATGTCAGGAGGTGGACGGAATGTTCAATTTCAACTTACAGCTTTTCGCTCATAAAAAAGGGACAGGCTCCACGCGTAACGGTCGTGACAGCGAATCGAAACGCCTTGGCGTAAAATGCCATGACGGCGTCATCGTTAAAGCCGGCAACATCATCGTTCGCCAGCGTGGTACGCACTTCCATCCGGGCACGAACGTAGGCATCGGCAAAGATGATACGTTATTTGCTACGGCTGCAGGCAAAGTTGCGTTCGAACGCGCTGGTAAATACAACCGCAAAGTCAGCGTATACCCTGTAGAAGCGTAAATACGTGAAGAAAAGAACTGCCGCAGTGAGGCTCAGGCCGAGTTGCGTCGGTTCTTTTTTTGTTTGCAAAAAAGCCCTTTGACGCGGCCTTAAAATCCTGTATAATAGAGATTGTATTTACTTTGATTAAACTCAAGCGGAGGTGTACGCCATGCGCGTTAGTGTCAATGGAGAAAACCGTGAGCTCCACGTCTATGACCGCGAGACGGGAATGGACTATGCCAAGCCCATCGTCTGTTCTCAGGAACAACTGGAAACGGATATGTACGGCGAGTTCGTCCTGACGGAAGAAGAATACGCCCATTGGACGGAATTACTGGCTGTACAGCAGGAATCGGAAGACATGCTCTTTGCCTTAAAAGATGCCATCGTAAAAGAAGAATGGGACAATTATCTGTACGAAGAAACAAAATATATGACGACGACTCTCGAGACGATTCAGATGGAAAATATCTGTGTCAAGGAATTGAAAGAAGCCTTGGAAACGGGAAATCAAGAATGGCTGACAGAAAACCATTTTTTCAAGACTGCAGAAAAAATTGAAAAAATAAAAGGAAGTCTTTATGGTGAAAAAACTATGTTCCTGGATCATTGGTGTCATCCTCACCGTATTGGTCCTCCTCATCGGCGTGTTTTCCTTTTGGTATTTCGGTTCGACTAACTATCATCTGACCGGCGTGCCGGTTTTGAACTATCATCAGGTCAATAATAAGTTCAATACGGTATTGACCATGAAACCTGCCGATTTTGAAGAACAGATAAAGTACCTTCATGATAACGACTACCATGCTATCACGTTGGAACAATTCGATGCCTATATGCGGGGGCGAAGGCGATTTGCCCGACCGGCCAATCCTCATTACCTTTGACGACGGCTATGTCGATAATTATGAAGATGCCTATCCCATCTTACAGAATTATCACATGCGGGGGACGATTTTCCTCATTATCAATCTCGTGGGGACACCAGGCTATCTGACCTGGGACCAGGTGCATGAAATGGCTGCCGGCGGGATGGAATTCGGGTCCCATACGATGAGTCATAAGCCCTTGACCAGCTTTGACCGCAATGGGGCGCGGTATGAACTGCAGGCTTCTAAGGCTGCCATTGAAAAAGCTACCGGGAAGCCTTGTGAATTCATTGCTTTTCCGGAAGGGAAGTATAATGATATGGTCATGGAAGAAACGAAGGAAGCCGGCTACCGCTATGCCTTTACGGTCAATACGGGCCGCGATTTCCCTTGGGATGATCCCTATGACCTCGATCGGGTTCCCTTGTTTGAAGGACCTATCAGTTTCAATCATTTCCGCTTCCGCCTGACCTTCAGCGCCTTCAGCGCGCTCTTGTGGAAGAGCCACCAATACTTCAGCCATATCGAAAGTCACCAAAGACTTGGCTCAGCATATTCCGAACCGTAGTAGGGAAGCGTCTTTGACAACGAAACCCCTGTTTCAGGATATACCTGAAGCAGGGGCTTTTGGCTGTATGGAACTAGAATCTGCCGGTAAGGACCGCGTCCTGCAGGAGGCTTACGTTGTCCGTATCGTATTCGATCTGTTCCGACCAGCGGCGGAGGGCTTCGGGAAGGTCACCGGTGGCCGTCGCCAGGAGGGCGATGAAGTCCGTATTGCGATTGGCATATAGGGAAAGGGCTTGATGGGAACGCCTATAAAGGTTTCTAATTGGCGGTAGAAGATGTAATCGTATATCCGCTGGTATAAGGCCTGGTTGCGTGCGATGGAAGCCTGCACGGCCTCTCTTTTCGGCGGCCTCGTCTGTAAGGCCGTAAGGGCCTCCGTCCAAGCCTCGTCGATGGGCTCCGTTTCAGACAGCACGGCTAAGAGACGTTTGGCAGCGTCCTCTGACGTATCGGGTTCATAGGTGAGTGCTTCTTTTGGAAGGTCACAGCCGAGGTCGATTAGCAGTTCGGCTAGGGTTTTCGATGTCGACGGATCTTCGCTGTCGGAGAAGTGAAGGGGACCTTTTTCCCCCAGCAGCAGTTCGCAGGCGGCTTCACAGGCAAGGCCCAGGCCGCCAAGTTCTTGTTCTCGACCGTCTTTATCGGTGATGACTTCAAAGAAGCGGGGATGGAGGCTGCAGATGTCGCAGAGGATATCTTCTCCTCCTTCTAAAATGAGCCGGCAGAGTCCGTCGGGACGAAGGAAGGGACAGGCTTCGTCTTTGGTCAGGACGAAGTGCCAGGCATCAGGCCCTTTTTCGATATGGTTTCGGATGGATTCACCTAAAGGGCCTGGCAGTTCTTGGTAGTAAGCGGCCGTGTCCTTGTCGATGTCGATTTCCCAGCCCTTACAGCACGTGTGCTGGCAATCACCGGCCTTACAGCGGAAATGGGGATAAAAATCAGGTATGATCAAAAGAAGCGTCCTTTCTGGGATACATAGGGAACAAAAAAGGAGACTGCCGCAACAGCTCCTTTTTGAAAGCTAGAATTCATATGTCGTTCCCGGCTCTACGACCTGTACGGGAATATTGTACTTCGTTTCCGTCAGTTTTTTGTATTCCTGCGGGTCGGCTTCGATGATCGGCCAGGTCTTGTAATGGATGGGGATGACGAATGGGGCTGCACCCATAAGGCTGCCAGAGCCGCATCTTCCATGCCCATGGTGAAGTTGTCGCCAATGGGCAAAATGGCACAATCGATTTGACCGAAGCGGTCGAGAATTTTCATATCTGAGAAGAGCCTGTATCACCGGCAAAGTAAACGCGCTTGCCGCCGAACTCGACGATGACACCACAGGCCAGTCCGCCTGCAATGCCCGAGCCGTGGAAGGCGGAGTCGAGACGCACCCTGCCAAAGGGGAAAGCGGCACTGCCGCCGACGTGCATGGCGTGGGCCTTACAGCCGGCATTTCCTGCTTTTCCCGCGATTTCTGCCGTGCTGATAATCGTTGCGTCATTGGCTTTGGCAATCGCTTCAGCATCGCCGTAGTGGTCGCCGTGACCGTGGGTGATGATGATGTATTGACAGGCAATATCCGTCGACAGACGTCTGTCCAGGGGTTGTCTGTAATGAACGGATCAAAGAGAATCGTCGTAACGTCATCAGAAAGGGTGAATGCGGAATGACCATAGTAGTTAAATTTCATGATAGCCTCTGCTCCTAAAGACGAATCAGTCTTTTTCTGTACTGTTCAAGCTCCATTTCTTCCATTCTTCGAGCCAGTCTTTGACGTGTTTCTGCGGGAGCGAGCCACAGAAGGTGTTCTTTAAGGTCTGGCGGAGTTCGGCTTCTTTGGCACCGAGGGGATAGACGTCTTTGTATTCGTCATAGACGTTCCAGAAGTCGCGCATATGCAGGTTTGCATAGGTTTCGCCATAGATTTTGAAACAGGTATCGCATAAGGTGATGAAGACGGCTTCATCGTTGTGCTGATTGGCGTCGTCGAGGAAACAGCAGCGGGTATAGAGATGCATGTTGCTGCCGAAGAGCTGACGCAGGTAATCGTAGACTTCGGAAACCATCTGGGGCTGCAGCTGCAGCAGTCGACAGCCGGGAGCGAAATACATAGGATACTGAGCAATGTTGTCAAAATTGTCCATAAAAAGACACCTCTTTCTAAGAAATTTACAGAAAAACTGCATTTCTATTAAATAATAACTATTATTCATAAGTGTACCATAAAAAAGTCATAAACGCAATGTTCCTCTTGTACTTCCTGTATAAATCCTGTACAATATCCATTGGAGAGTGATATAACATGCATATCGTAATGGTAGAGCCGGAAATTCCCGGCAATACGGGCAACGTTGCCCGCTTGTGTGCGGCCAATCACATGTCACTGCACTTGGTAAAACCCCTGGGTTTTTCCATTGATGATAAGCACTTAAAACGGGCAGGACTCGATTACTGGTCCCTCGTCGATGTCCAGGTCCATGAAAATTTTCAGGAAGTCCTGGATGCATATAAGGAGCATCGCTTTTTTTATTTAACGACGAAATCGGAACAGTGTTACGCCGATATCCAGTTCCAAGAAGACGATTTTCTCGTATTTGGCAAGGAGACGAAGGGCCTTCCGGAAGACTTGTTAAAAGCCAATCCCGAACGCTGTTTCCGCGTCCCCATGATAGAAGATGCGCGGAGTCTCAACCTGTCGAATACGGTTGCCATCGTATCCTATGAAGCCATGCGTCAGCTTGGTTTCCCGGGTCTGGCCAAGGGCGGCATTGGCATCCAGAATCTCAAGTAGCCAAGGCCCTTTAAATTAAGAATAATGAGGTGTAAAACGTGGAAATTTATGATAAGGCCCATGAACTGGCCGGCGTCATTCAGGATTGTGAAGAATACAAGGCCCTCCTGGCCGCCGGTGAGAAGCTCAACAGCGATGAAAAGACCAAAAAATTGGTCCGCGATTTTCTGATGCTCCAGGCTCAATTAGCCTATGCCCAGTCGATGGGTGATAAACCGATTCGCAAGAAAATCGAACTGTTGAACCAAAAAGCAGAACTGGTTAAAAAGAATGAAACGGCGGTAGAATATTTGTCCCATTACAATAAATGGCAGACTATGGCCGGTGAAGTATTTCAGATTATTCAAAATGCAATGGCAGAAGGAATGAGCATCCTTGATTAATAAATATGCACTGACGACTTTTGTCTCAGAATTAAGTAAATCCATTCCCACAGGACGAATTCTGCTGAACGAACCGATGAGCGAACATACGACATTTGCCGTCGGCGGTCCGGCGGATGTATTAGTGCTGCCCGAATCGGTCAAGGAAATGTCCTTGGCTATCCGGGCCGCCCGCCGCTTGGATTTGGTCGTTACCGTCCTCGGCGGCGGATCGAATGTCCTCGTCCGCGACGGCGGTATCCGCGGCGTCGTCATTCAGCTGCAGTCTTTGAAAAAGACCTTGGCCTGCCATGATCGCAAGATTTTGGCCAGTGCCGGCTATATGCTAAAAGACGTCTGCCAGTTCGCCCAGGAAAACGGCCTGACAGGGATGGAATTTGCCTGCGGCATCCCGGGAACCTCGGCGGGGCCGTCTTTATGAACGCCGGCGCCTATGACGGTGAAATGAGTCATGTCGTGTCCAGGGTCCGCGTCGTAGACCGCAAGGGCAGCGTCCGCACGTATGAAGCGCCGGACTTCGGCTTTTCCTATCGTCAGAGCCGATTCCAGAAGTCCCAGGAATTTGTCGTCGAAGTCGAAATGACGTTGCGCAGCGGTAAGAGCGACGAGATCCAGGCCAAGATGGACGATCTTATGAATCGCCGCCGCAGCAAACAGCCCTTGGAAATGCACAGTGCCGGCAGTACCTTTAAGCGGCCGCCGGGATATTTTGCCGGGACCTCATCGACCAGACCGGCTTAAAAGGCTTGTCCTGCGGCGATGCCCAGGTATCGGTGAAACACGCCGCTTCGTCGTCAATACGGGGCACGCGTCGGCACGGGATGTCCTCAACGTCATCCATGAAGTGCAGGCCCGGGTCGAACAGGCTCACGGCGTCCATTTGGAACCGGAAGTCCGCATCATCGGCGAAGACTGAAGCGGTGGTTTTCAGCCGTTTTAGGCCTGAAAAAAGTATATCGAAAGGCAGCTTACCCTCAGTTGTCATGCCAGATTCATCGGCATAACGGTTGGCGGGAGGCTGCCTTTTTGTGCTTTCCGTAGCCTTTGACGGTACCTCGATTTCTATCGTACTATGTTGTATGAGCATGAATAAAATGTTATTATAATATTATAAAGACGGGGTGCGGGGAAATCTATAAAAAAAGGCAGGTTAGTACCATGGATAAGATGGCTGTGTGGAAGCAAATGATCGATATCATAAAAACGGATGTAACGCCGGCGACGGGCTGTACTGAGCCATTGCCCTGGCTTATGCGGCAGCGGTGGCAGCTCGTGAATTGGGAGAGCCGTGCGCTTTATTGACGCTTAGTGTCGGCCAATTTGATGAAAAACGGCATGGGCGTCACCGTGCCGGGAACGGGGATGCCCGGCCTTTCCATTGCGGCTGCCGTCGGGGCTCTCGGCGGCGATGCTGATGCCGGACTTCAGGTGCTGCAGCATCTGAATCCGGACGTCGTGGCACTCGGGAAACAATACGTCGCTGACGGTAAGATCACCGTTTCTGTGAAAGACAATACACCTCATGTCCTCTATGCCGAAGCCGTCGTCTACGGCGGAAATCATCGAGTCCAGGTGGTCATCGTCGACGACCATACGAACATCGTGTACATCGAAAAAGACGGTCGGCCGATTCTCGATGAACGCGTCGAAGCCGGCAGCGAAGAAGACCCGAAAATTGCTTTCCTCAATGACCTTACCTTAGCCGATATCGTCGAATTTGCCGAACAGGTACCGTATGAAGATATCGCGTTCTTAATAGAAGCGGAACGCCTCAACGATCATTTGTCGAAAGAAGGCCTGACCGGGAATTACGGCCTCAAAGTAGGCTATAACCTGCAGCAGATGATCGAAAAAGGCCTCTTGGCCGATGACTTGATGCAGTCCATACGCATTCGCTCCGTCGCCGCCTCCGATGCCCGCATGGGCGGGGCCGCCTTTCCGGCTATGACCAATTCCGGATCGGCAATCAGGGGATTGCGGCGACCGAACCGGTTACTGTCGTGGCAGACTTTTTAAAAGTCGATGAAGAAAGAAGGGTCCGGGCCCTGGCCTTGTCCAGCATGGTCGCTATCTATGCCCACAGTTTCCTGCCTAAGCTCTCGGCTTTCTGTGCCACCGTTACGGCAGCCATGGGAGCGGCGGCCGCTATGGCCTGGCTCCTGGCCGAGGATAATCCCTTAGGCGTCATTGAAAAGGCCATCGCCACCATGTCCGGTTCCGTCGTCGGCATGGTCTGTGATGGGGCGGCCAACAGCTGCGGCATGAAGGTCCTGGCCTCGGTTACCAGTGCCTATGAAGCGGTCCTCCTGGCCTTAAGTGACGTGCGGGTAGCCGGCTCCGACGGCCTCGTCGCCAATTCCGCCGATGAATGCTTGCGAAACGTCGGATTCCTGGCTCGAAGGGGATGCAGCAGACCGACGACGAAGTCCTTCAAATCATGCTTAACAAGAATCAGGTTTAAGCTATAACTCGATAACTAAACAGCACGAAAGACAAGATAAAGACTGCCTTTCGTGCTGTTTTGCGTTTCTTAATTAAAATTTTGGTAAAGATGTAAAATTAATGCCGGCGCCTTGAAAACATGGACAATTTTTTATATTCGTGCTATACTAACCTAGTTTATCGAAGTATCTATCAGAAGACCACCATCTCTAAGATGATGGATGAATGGCGCAGTTAGTCTTCTGCGTAACCAAAAACGATAACAAAACCATAGCCTTAGCGCTATCCCGGGCAATACTTGCCTTGGCCGCAGCGTGACACAACGTGGATCATGACGGGTACAAAGAAAAGTAAGCGGAAATTTTTTAACGACCGTGTAGCGGGCTTTTGGACAGCCCTTAAGAATAAGGGTATCCTGATAGTGAATTCCCTCGGGATAAATCTATCAGGCGTTAGTCCGTGTATCAAACTTCTTAAGAATCTTTCACTTCTATTAAGTGATAGAAGTCCAAAACTATGTTGTTATATGAGAGAGAGGATATTAGATGGAACGCACAGATATTAGAAACATTGCCATTATCGCTCACGTTGACCATGGTAAGACGACCCTCGTCGATGCCATGCTCAAACAGAGCCATGTATTCCGTTCGAATGAAAGGTAGAAGAACGTGTCATGGACTCGGGGGACATCGAACGTGAACGCGGCATTACAATCTTATCCAAAAATACATCGGTCATGCATGAAGGCGTCAAGATCAACATCGTCGACACGCCGGGGCATGCTGACTTTGGCGGCGAAGTTGAACGCGTACTGAACATGGTTGACGGCGTCCTCCTTTTGGTTGACGCTTTTGAAGGTCCTATGCCGCAGACCAAATACGTTTTGCGCAAGGCTTGGAACAGCAGCTTAAGCCGATTGTCGTCATCAATAAGATCGACAAACCCGGTGCTCGTGTATCGGAAGTCGAAGACGAAGTCCTGGAACTGTTCATGGAACTCGACGCCAGCGACGAACAGCTCGATTTCCCCGTTGTCTACGCTAATGGCCGTGACGGCATTGCCAAAACGTCCATGGATGAAGAAAGCGACAACTTGAACCCTTGTTCAAGACGATTATTAAATACTGCCCGGCTCCGAATGGTGACCTCGAAGGCCCGCTCCAGTTCATGGTTACGACCCTCGACTATGACGACTATGTCGGTAAAATCGCTATCGGCCGTATCGTCCGCGGCAAGATGCGTGCCAACCAGAACGTCGTCGTCACCGACGGTGAAAGCCAGCGCAAGGCTAAGATTGGCCGCGTCTACACCTATGAAGCTTAAAGCGCGTCGAACAGGAAGAAGCCGGTATGGGCGAAATCGCCTGCATCGTCGGCATTCCCGACCTCAAGATCGGTGAAACCGTTACCGACCCGCAGAATCCGGAAGCCTTGCCGCGCATCGACATCGACGAACCGACCTTGTCCATGATTTTCTACGTCAACGACAGTCCTTTCGCCGGTCAGGAAGGGGACTACGTCACCAGCCGTCACCTCCGCGACCGCCTGTTCCGCGAAATCCAGACCAACGTATGCTCCGCGTCGAAGAAACGGACAGCGCCGATGCTTTCAAAGTATCGGGCCGTGGTGAACTCCACATCGCCGTCCTCATCGAAGAAATGCGCCGTGAAGGCTACGAACTCCAGATCGGTAAACCCAGCGTCATTACCAAAGAAATCAACGGCCAGCGCTGCGAACCGTTGGAAGCACTGACCATCGACGTTCCGCCTGAATTCATGGGCGCTGTCATGGAAAAACTCGGTACCCGTAAAGCCGAAATGGTCAACATGACCGATATTTCCGGTTATACCCGCCTGGAATTCATCATTCCGGCCCGCGGCTCATCGGTTTCCGCAGTGAATTCCTGACGGCTACCAAGGGCAACGGCATCATGTACCACGTCTTCCAGGGCTATGCTCCTTGGAAGGGCGATATCCCAGGCCGTACGCGCGGCAGCCTGGTAGCCTTTGAATCGGGTACGACGACGGGCTACGGTATCTTCAACCTCCAGGACCGCGGCACGATGTTCATCAAACCGGGCCAGGAAATCTACCTCGGCCAGGTCGTCGGTGAAAGCAACCGCGACGTCGACATCGATGTCAACCCCTGCAAGAAGAAACACTTGACCAACACTCGTTCCTCGGCATCGGACGAAGCACTTCGCTTGACGCCGCCTCAGGATATGGGTCTTGAAAAATCTTTGGAATGGATCAATGACGACGAACTCGTCGAAGTTACGCCGCAGAGCATCCGTATCCGCAAAGCTATCCTCGACAAACACGACCGTAAAAAGCTATGCGCCGCGGTCAGTAATACAAAGATGAAGAGAAGGTTTGCTGCCTTGGCAGCAGGCCTTCTTTTTTCTTGACTTTGAGTGCGCTTCAAGTCGTATAATAGAAGGGAACCGTTTAAGGTCATTTATGGTAGGAGGTAAGGTTATGGAAAAATCAAAAGTATTTTTTACGGATTTTCGGTGTCATCCGGGGACGAACAATTTACAGAAGCTGCAGAAGCTCTGTAAGAAGGCCGGCATCGGAAATATCAACTTTGAAGGCAAATTCGTTGCCATCAAACTCCATTTCGGGGAACTGGGCTGTCTGGCCTCGCTGCGTCCGCAGTATGTCAAAGCCGTTGCCGACGTCGTTAAAGAATTGGGCGGCCGCCCCTTCTTGACGGACTGCAACACCCTTTATCCGGGCAGCCGTAAACATGCCCTGGAACACATGGACTGTGCCAACCTTAATGGCTACAACACGGTGACGACAGGCTGTCAGATCATCATTGGCGACGGCCTTCGGGGCACGGATGAAGTCGAAATCCCCGTCAAAAACGGCGAATATGTCGAAAACGGCTAAAATCGGCCGGGCCATCATGGATGCCGACGTCTTCATCAGCCTGGCTCACTTCAAGGGTCACGAATCGACGGGTTTTGGCGGAGCCATTAAAAACATAGGCATGGGCTGCGGCAGCCGTGCCGGCAAGATGGAACAGCATTCGTCGGGCAAACCTGTCGTCGATGAAAACCTGTGCCGCAACTGTCA
>ENA-OQDW01000957-OQDW01000957.1-human-gut-metagenome-genome-assembly--contig:-NODE-957-length-11216-cov-1.604924_pt1 | contig 11216 bp, 13 predicted proteins | sample MGYA00242784_ERZ504613 | MGnify/ENA primary metagenome ERZ504613 (study PRJEB26092, sample SAMD00036330) | human gut metagenome | host: Homo sapiens | study: EMG produced TPA metagenomics assembly of... | reverse complement strand
CGAAATAGACGTTCATCCATTCCATTTTCGCCTCCACCTCTTCCGGTGTCATAGCGATGTATGATTGAAGGTCGTCGAGGCTGCCGGGAGTGATGGGCAGGCCGACGTATGTCATTCCCTGTGGGGACAGTTTGTCGGGCATTGCCCTGACTTCCTGTAGCGAACGGAAATCCGCGACGGTCTTCACCGGTATGGATGCCAGGTAGGCGAGGTCTTCGTTGGTCAGGCTGTGCAGGTCGTCGGAGCGGATAATCCTGCCCCATTTGACATGCCGTCCGTCCGAGGTGCGGTATCCTCCGAGGTCGCGCATGTTGAATCCGCCGGACATCGGCAACTGCCGTTCGGCGAGTATCGCCCGGTTGCCGCCCGTTTCGAATTGGAAATAACTGCGTGTGCCGGCCGGTACGGGGAGGGTGTAACTGCCTGCACCGCTACCCGTCAGGATGGGGGCGGAAAGGTCTATCGTCTCCGGGGCGGCGCCGGCATAGAGTTCCCACTCTCCGGGCAGCGTTACGGTCAGTACGGCTGTTTTCTCCTCCCTGTCGCGGGAGACGGTTACTTTGCCGGAGAGGTCTTCGCCGGCATATCCGGGGGTATCGGACCGTTTCCCGCAGGAAACGGCAGCGGAGAGCAGTATGGCCGCTGTCAGGGTGGATTTGTTCATAATCGAATAAGGCTTCGGCCGACGGGATGCGGTTCGCTTCCTGTCGGGAGTGTGCATGCACGACGGAATCTCCGCCGGAACGGGCGGGGTGCGTCGGTGCATGCGTCTTGTCGTTGGAGAGGGTATCCAAAATTGTGCCATGCGATGGAAAAGGGCCGGAAGGCGGCGATGCTTCGTGCCGCGGTATCGTTGCCCCTCTCGTCGTCTCCGGAATGCGGTGCGGAAGGAATCGCTGTAAAAGAGGGTTATTCCCGGTTGCGCGAATCCATCCAGATGGTGACGGGGCCGTCATTGATGAGTTCCACCTGCATGTCGGCCCCGAAGACGCCCGTAGCGACCGGTCGGCCGAGGAGCTCCGCGAGCCGCTCCGTAAAGATGCGGTAGAGCGGCAGGGCCGTCGCTTCGCCCGCGCGCGGATGTACGAAGGGCGATTGCCCTTCTTCGTGGAGGCCATCAGCGTGAATTGCTGACGGCCAGGACTTCGCCTCCGACCTGCCGAATGTCGAGATTCATCACCCCCTCCGCGTCGTCGAAGATACGGAGTCCGGCACACTTGCGTACCAGCCATTCGATGTCCTCTACGGTATCTTCATCCGCTATGCCCACCAGAATGAGCATGCCGGCGCCTATCCGCGAAACGAGTTCATTCCTGACGGAGACTGAGGCCCGTCGTACCCGCTGAATCAATATCCTCATGGTAATTTCTGTCGTCTTGTAATGGTCGGGGTACCGTGCCGCTATCGTCAGTGCGCTTCGAGCCAGTTCTCTCCGACGCCGCACTCCACGACCAGTTCTACCCGAAGCCGTGCGGCGTGTTCCATGGCCTCCCGGACAAGGGCCGTGACCTCCTCCTGTTCCTCGCGGAGCATGTCGATGACCAGTTCGTCGTGTACCTGGAGGATGACTTTGGAATGGATGCCTCGGGCGGCGAATTCACGGTGGATGCGGTTCATGGCGATTTTGATGATGTCGGCGGCGCTGCCCTGTATGGGGGCGTTGATGGCGTTTCGCTCGGCCAGGGAGCGCACCACGGAGTTGGCCGAACGGATGTCGGGCAGGTATCGGCGGCGGCCGAAGATGGTTTCTACGTATCCCGTCTCCCGCGCCTGGGCCACCACGCGTTCCATGTACTCCTTTACCTTCGGGTATGCGGTGAAATAGCCGTCGATGATGCGTTTCGCCTCTTCCATGGTGATGTTGCCCATTCGCTGCTTGAGGCCGAATGCCGAAATGCCGTAGATGATGCCGAAGTTGGCCGTCTTGGCCTTGCGCCGGTGTTCGGGCGTCACCTCTGCGAGCGGGATGCCGAACAGGCGTGCCGCGGTGGCCCGGTGGATATCCTCACCATGGCGGAAGGCTCTATCAGCGCTTCGTCGCCGCTCAGATGCGCCATGAGGCGTAGCTCCACCTGAGAGTAGTCGGCCGAGAGCAGCAGGTGGTCGCTGTCCGACGGGACGAATGCCCGCCGTATCTGGCGCCCCTGTTCGGTGCGTATCGGGATGTTCTGCAGGTTGGGGTTCGTCGAGGAGAGCCGGCCGGTGGCCGTAACGGCTGATTGAAGGAGGTGTGCACCCGTCCCGTAACGGGATTCACGAGCTGCGGCAGTGCCTCGATGTAGGTCGAGAGCAATTTTTTGAGTCCCCGGTACTCCAGTATCATGTTCACCACCGGATGGCGGTCGGCGAGCGAGGCAAGGTACTCTTCGTCGGTGCTGTACTGTTTGGTTTTGGTACGTTTCGGTTTCGGGTCGATGCGCATCTTCTCGAAGAGTACCGTGCCGAGTTGACGCGAGGAGTTCACGTTCAGGTCGGGCGTTCCGGCGAGCTCTCGGATGCGCCCTTCGAGGGCGTCCATCTCCACCGTCAGTTCGCGGCCGTATTCGGCCAGACGGGCGGTGTCTATCTTGACGCCGGTCAGCTCGATGTCGGCCAGCACGTCGATGAGCGGTTCCTCTATTTCGCGGTAGAGCTTTTCGAACCCGGTGCCCGCAATCTGGGGCCATAGAAGGTTTTTCAGCCGCAACGTCACGTCGGCATCCTCCGCACCGTACTCCGCGATGGCTTCGAGCGGTACCCGGTCCATGGTAAGCTGTCGGCTCCCGCGTCCGATGAGGGACTCTATCTCAATGGGCGAATAGTTGAGGTAGAAACGGGCCAGGTGGTTCATGCCGTGGCGAGACTCCGGGTCGAGCAGGTAGTGGAGTATCATGGTGTCGTACTTGAAGCCGGCTACCCGGATGCCCGCCGCGGCGAGCGCCATGATGTCGAACTTGATGTTCTGCCCGATTTTGGCTATTGAAGGTTCTTCGAGAAGCGGCCTGAGCGTGGCGAGGAAACCTTCCCGGTCGCCTTCCGATATGGGAACGTAGCAGGCTTCTCCCTCCGAGGCGCTGAACGAAATGCCAACGATGCGGCTGGTGTGGCAGTCGAAACCGGAAGTCTCCACGTCGAAGCAGAACTCCTTTTCCGTTCCCAGCCGGGCCACCAGGTCGGCCAGTTGCTGTGGCGTGGTGACGGTATGGTATTCGTGCGGCGTGTCGGATACCGTATGGTAGCCTGCCGAGAGATTTTCGAGGAGGGCCGTCTCCTGTGCGGATTGGGAAGGAGAGCCCGCCGCGGCCACCGGATTGCCGAACAAGTCGCGCTGTACGGGGAGGTCGGTACCCTGCGGCGCGGAGTCCGTTCCGTCCTCTTTCGTCGGGGCGCTGCAGGGAGCCGTCCCTTTCACTGCCTTGGTGAAAGGCGTGGTACGCGTCCCTCCATCTCGCGCAGGAACATCCCGAAATCCAGCTCCTTGTAGACATCCCGTAACGCGTCGCAGTCGGGGTCTTCCATGACGAGTTCTTCCGGGACAAATGCGATGGGTACGTCCGTTTCGATTGTGGCGAGCCGCTTGGAAAGCAGCAGTTGTTCCCGACCGGCCAGGATGTTTTCCTTCTGTTTCCCCTTGAGGCATCGGTATGCGCCAGGATGTTTTCCACCGTGCCGAATTCGTTTACCAGCTTCACGGCACTCTTCTCCCCGATGCCGGGGACACCCGGAATGTTGTCTGCCGCATCGCCCAGAGTGCCAGGATGTCGATGACCAGCCGCGGGTCGTCGATGCCGTACTGCTCGCGGAGCTGCTCGCAGCCGACGATCTCCACGCCTTCGCCGTTGCGGCGCTGTTTGTAGATGTAGACGTGGCGGTCGATGAGCTGTCCGAAATCCTTGTCGGGCGTCACCATGTAGACCTCGAAACCCTCTCCGGCGGCTTTGCGGGCGAGCGTGCCGATCACGTCGTCGGCTTCGTAGCCGGGGACCTCGAGGCAGGGAATGCGCATCGCTTCGAGGATGCGTTTGATGTAAGGAACGGCCGTCACGATGTCTTCCGGCGTTTCGTTTCGGTTAGCCTTGTACTGCGGATAGAGTTCGTTGCGGAAGGTTCCTCCCTTGGGGTCGAAGGCGACGCCCATGTAACGAGGCGCCTCCTTCATCAGGATGTCCCGCAGAAACTTGGTGAAGCCGAATACCGCCGAGGTGTTGATGCCCTGCCGGTTGCGCATGGGTCGCCCCATGAAGGCGTAATAAGACCTGTATATCAGGGCGTATGCGTCGAGTAGGTATAGTCTTTCCATTGCCGGATGTCGTTTCGGTTGTGTTTGTGGAGAGGGGCTGCGGAGTGGCCGCAGCGGTGTTGCGGCGGCTGTCAGGCGTTGTCCGAGGCGAACCATTCCGCATAGGAGGTGGCCGTTTCGTGCAGGCGCAGGGAGAAGAGTTCCACTCCCCGGGGAAGCTCTGCCGCGATGGTCTCCGCGAAACGCGTGACGAGGTTTTCGCACGTAGGCTGGAATTCCACCGCCTGCAGCTTGCCGAACCGTGCGGCGAGCGTTCTTATCAGTTCGCCGTTGTCTGCGGTACGTCTTACCACCAGGCTGTGGTCGTAGACGTCCACGATGCGGCCCCCCACGATGCGCTTGAGTACGCCGAAGTCTATCACCATGCCGTATTTCGGATTCTGCGGGTCGCTGCACGGCGTTCCCGCCACGGTGACGAAGAGACGGTACGAATGGCCGTGTATCTCGCTGCACGGGCCGTCGTAACCTTCCAGCATGTGTGCCATCTCGAAGGAAAACTCCTTCGTTACCCGGATGCGGCTCATGGTATTATTCGAGGTATTTGACATCTATCTGGCGGCTGAACGACTGCACGAGCGAGATGAATGTTTCGGTCTTGAGCACGCCGTCGATGGTGAGTATCTTTTCGAAAAGTATCTGCATCAGGTGTTCGTTGTTCAGGCAGTACACCTTGAGCATCATGTTGTATTCACCCGTGATGAAGTGGCACTCCACCACTTCGGGGATTTGTTTCAGCGTCTCCACCGTATTTTCGTACCGCGAGGGGTCGGAGACGCGGATGCCGATGAGCGCACATACGTCGAATCCGAGCTTTTTCGGGTCCACTTCCAGACGCGAGCCGAGGATGACGCCCATTTCGTCGAGCTTCTTCACCCGCTGGTGAATGGCCGCCCCCGATATGCCGCATTCGCGGGCGATTTCGAGGAAAGGCATCCGCGCATTCCGGATGAGGTGCTGCAATATCTTGCGGTCTATCGCGTCGATTGATGCTTTTGACATGGTCTTGTTGTTTAGGGTAATGGTATTTTAAGAGGGGAATGTGCAAAATGTCCGCCAAGCGGGGTGTCCGTGTTGAAAAATCATTCCCGCCCTGAGAGTGCGGGGCGGGAATGACCGTTGTCTTCGTTGTCCGCCCGGGCCTATTTGAGCACTCCGAGCTCCTTGCCGATTTTGGTGAAGGCTTCGACGCACTTGTCGAGATGGGCCCTCGTATGTCCGGCGGAAACCTGTACCCGGATACGTGCCTGTCCCTTCGGAACGACCGGGTAGTAGAAGCCCGTCACGTAGATGCCCTCGTCGAGGAGTTTTTTCGCGAGACTGCGACAAGGGGGCGTCGTAGAGCATCACGGCGCAGATGGCCGATTGCGTGGGTTTGATGTCGAACCCGGCGGCGAGCATCTTGTTGCGGAAATATTCCACGTTCTCCACGAGCCTGTCGTGCAGTTCGTCCGACTCCTTGAGCATCCGGAAGACTTCGAGGCTGGCGCCTACCACTGCGGGCGGTACCGAGTTCGAGAAGAGGTAGGGACGCGAACGCTGGCGCAGCAGTTCGATGATTTCCTTGCGGCCGGTGGTGAAACCGCCGATAGCGCCGCCGAATGCCTTGCCGAGCGTACCGGTGATGATGTCCACCTGGCCGCGTATGTTGTAGAGCTCCGTCACGCCGCGGCCGGTCTTGCCCACGACGCCTGCCGAGTGGCATTCGTCCACCATTACGAGCGCGTCGTACTTGTTGGCCAGTTCCGTAATCTTGTCCATCGGGCTACGTTGCCGTCCATGGAGAATACGCCGTCCGTCACGATGATGCGGAAACGCTGTGCCTGGGCGAGCTTGAGTTGTTTTTCAAGGTCTTCCATGTCTGCGTTGGCATAACGATAACGTACTGCTTTGCAGAGCCTTACGCCGTCGATGATGGATGCGTGGTTGAGCGAGTCGGAGATGATGGCATCCTGGTCCGTGAAGAGCGGTTCGAATACGCCTCCGTTCGCATCGAAGCATGCGGCGTAGAGGATGGTGTCCTCCGTACCGAAATACTCCGCAATGGCGGCTTCGAGCTCCTTGTGGATGTCCTGCGTACCGCAGATGAAGCGTACGGAGGACATGCCGTAACCGCGTGCATCCATCTCCTTCTTGGCTGCCTCCACGAGCCTCGGGTTGTCGGAGAGACCCAGGTAGTTGTTGGCGCAGAAGTTGAGTACCTTCTTGCCGCCCACCTCGATTTCCGCCCGCTGGGGCGAGGCGATTATCCTTCTTCCTTGTAGAGGCCAGCCTCCCTGATGTCTGCAAGTTCTTTTTGCAGAAACTCTTTCATTTTTCCGTACATGATATTCGTTAGTTTGGATATTGCTCTTGAAGTCTTACAGTCTGTTAGCAAAAGTAGCGTTTATGTATTAAATCTCCAATAAATCATCGTAAAAATATATGGATTTTCATGGGAGGACCTTTCTGCGGCCTTTGCAGAGGGGGAGGGGGTAACAGACCGTAAGCCGGCGGAGGCGCATGGGGGCGGAGGAGGTGCCGTAATCGGGGTGTCCGTTCCCGTTGTAAATCCAAAACAGTTTCTAACTTTGCGGTACGGTTTTCGCCGGAAACCGTCTGATAATTTTCCGGGACCAAAACTTCACAGTTATGAATACGATTGACAATTACGATTTCAGGGGCAAGCGGGCCATCATCCGGGTGGATTTCAATGTGCCTCTCGACGACCAGGGGAACGTGACGGACGAGACGCGCATCCGGGCGGCCATCCCCACCATCCTCAAGGTGCTCGACGGCGGGGGGGCGGTCATCCTCATGTCGCACCTCGGGCGTCCGAAGAAGAACAACGACGAAAAATATTCGCTGCGCCATATCATCCCCACCATCGAGAGGCTGCTGGGCCGGCCGGTGATTTTCGCCGGCGATTCGATGGGGGAGAAGGCGGCCGAACTCGCCCGCGGACTCAAACCGGGCGAGGTACTGCTGCTCGAAAATTTGCGTTTCTATGCCGAGGAGGAGGGCAAGCCGCGCGGTCTGGCCGACGATGCCACCGATGAACAGAAGGCCGAAGCCAAGAAGGCGGTCAAGGCGAGCCAGAAGGAGTTCGTGAAACGGCTGGCATCGTATGCCGACGTCTATATCAACGATGCGTTCGGTACGGCCCACCGTGCCCACGCCTCTACGGCTCTCATTGCGGACTACTTCCCGAACGACAAGATGTTCGGTTACGTCATGGAGAACGAGCTCAAGGCGATAGACAAGGTGCTCGAGTCGCCCCGCGTCCTTTCCTCGCCATTTTGGGAGGGTCGAAGGTATCCACCAAGATAACCATCATCGAGCGGCTCATGGAGCGGGTGGACAGGCTGATTCTCGGAGGGGGCATGACCTATACCTTCATGGCGGCCCAGGGAGGCCGGGTCGGCAAGTCCATCTGCGAACCCGACCAGTTTGCCACGGCACTCGCGATACTTGCCAAGGCGAAGGAACGGGGGGTGGAGATAGTCCTTGCGCCGGACGCTTTGGTCGCCGACGATTTCAGTGAGAATGCCCATACGCGGCAGGCCCCCTCGAACGATATTCCCGACGGATGGAAGGGGTTGATATAGGCGACCGGGCCAAGGAGCTGTTCCGGGAGAAGATACTGTCTGCCAAGACCATCCTCTGGAACGGGCCGGTCGGCGTGTTCGAGATAGACAAGTTCGCTACGGGTACGAAAGCTGTAGCCGAAGCGGTCGTGGAGGCTACCGCGCAGGGGGCCTATTCTCTGATAGGTGGCGGTGACTCGGTGGCTGCCATCAACAAGTTCGGTCTTGCCGACAAGGTGAGCTACGTATCGACCGGAGGCGGAGCTCTCCTTGAATACATGGAGGGAGCGGAACTTCCCGGTGTGGCCGCGATACGCAAATAATCCGGCCCTCTATAATAATTATGGTATAAATAGGGAGGAGGCCATGCGGCGACAACGCCGCATTGGCCTCCCTTTTGCAGGATGATTGAAACCGGCGGCGGTTCGGTACGACCGGTTTCGCGAAAAAGAGAGGGCCGCTCCGTCGGAGCGGCCCTCTCCTGCGGTATCGGGGAGTTCCCTATTTGGCCGGTATTTCGATTGTCGTCTGGAGACTTTTGGAGAGCATGAGCTCCTGATATTTGGCTATTTTGTCTTTGCCGACCGTCTGTTTGCTGACGTTCAGACCGCCGTAGGTACGGCCGTCGCTCGTCTCGTAGGAGATGGCATGTCCGAAGCCTAACTCGTATTGTTCTTTCTCTTCGTAGCTTTCACGCGCCGTGAGGGTTATTTCCATTTTGGCGGTGTAGGGAAGTGCGAGGCCGGTGAGTTCCTTCGACCACGGCAGGGAGCTGATTTTTTCGGTTGCCGTTTTGCCTGTCGCGTCCGTATATTTCACCTCGGCGTCGAAAATGAGCAGGAAATCGGCGCCCCCGCCTATGGCATAAGCGACGTCGACGGTGTTTTCGGTCGGTGTAACAGGGTCCGTATCGGGGCCCGGCTGGTTGCCGCCTCTTTGTCGCAGGCGGTGAAGGCCATCGCTGCGCAGAGTACGAGGGCCAGGGAGAATCGTTTTACTGACATGACTGTAATGTTTTAGTGTTTGTCCGGTTTCTTCGGCGGTACCGCGCGGCACGGCCGTTCGTGCGTCCGCTCCGTACCGGTGCAAAGATAAGATTTCCGTAACATTCGTGTCGCCTGCTGCGCATAAAAAACGAAAGAATGATGCATTGGGGCGGAGAGTCGGGTATGTCGTTGAAGCGCATCGTTCGGTACGGATGTTCGTTTCGGTTGAAAATTGTGATGCTATGTGGTAAAATGATACGAAAAACAGAAAGATGTCCGTTTTATAAATAGGTTGCATATGTAATATATTTTGAATATTTTAGCACTCGCTTTTAGATGCGTAACCAAACTTTCATTAATTGCAGTTATTCTATGAAGAAATTTTTGTTTATACCTGCACTGTGCCTGCTGTTTGCATCGTGCGGAGGAGACAAGGGGACTGACGGGGGCGGTGTACCGTCGCTGAAGGTGGAGCCTCGTCGCTGGATTTCGCGGCTGTTTCGGCTCCGTCGCAGAGCGTGACGGTTACGGCCGTGAACGTTGAGTGGGAAGTGCGTGTATCGGATACGGCTTCGGCCTGGCTGAAGGCGGAGAAGACGGACGGTACGACCGTGACGGTTTCGGTAACCGACAACGGTACCCCGGAGCAGCGTACCGGTTCCTTTACCGTCGTTCCGACGAACAACGAGGATGTGAAGGCCAAGAGCGTTACGGTCGTTCAGAGGGGGGCGACGTGGAGTATAAGTTTTCGGTCGAGCCTGCAGCCCTGACGTTCGAAGCGGAGGGAGCGGCAGCCCAGACGGTCACGATTACGGCCGAAGGAGGTCTGACGTGGGAGGCCGAGGTCGAGGGGGATGCGGCCTCGTGGATAACGGTCACTCCCGGCGAAGGGACGCTTGAGGTGAAGGTTTCCGACAATCCGGAGACGGCGGAGCGTTCGGGGAACATCGTGGTTACGCCGAGTGCTGAGTCCGTAGGTGCGAAGGCCATCCGTGTGACGCAGGCCGGCAAGGTACTTCCTCCGTCGCTGAGCATCAACGTGGAGGACCCGGAGACGGGCTTTAAATTCCAGGCCAGCGGCGTACAGTACGAAGGGGCGTCGAACATTCAGGTGACGGCGGTGAATACGGACTGGAATGCCCGTGCGGTAGATGCGGACGGGAATGCGATTACCTGGCTGAAAATCACAGTGAACAAGAACGACGGTTTGTCAAGCATTAACGTGGATGTCACGAAGAACGAAACCTACGAGGAGCGTGGTGGGTTACGTACTGATTACGGCTACCGGTGGAAGGGGTGCCGGAGATTCGGGGTGACCGTTACGCAGGATGCTGCCCGCGAACATTTCAGTACACTGTCGGGCAACGTGGATGTCAGCAAGTTGGTTTATTCCTATGCCGAGGTCAATCCCAATCAGGATTGGGAAGAGGCCGATATGGGAGCCGGATGGTATGTTTACCTCTATTCCGAAGGATTGACGGAAGATAATGGAGTCTTTACGGGGACGGGAACGTATATTATGCTGGAGATGTCTGCCGAACACATGGGGTTCAATGACGATAAGGAGTATTATCTGTCGGAAGGCACATACGAAATCTATACGGACGAGAGCGGCCAGCGCGGACCGCAGATGACCTATACGAAAGGGTATCCCGGTTACTTCGATTACCAGAATTTCGGCAGTTGGGCGCTTGTCGTGGAGAACGGCGAAATTGTCGAGAAAGGACCGTGCGCAGCAGGAACGGTCACTGTCAGCCGGAGCGGTGACTCTTATACCTTTACGCTCGATATCGAGGACGATATGCAGTATGCCGTTTCCGGTACCACGACCGTGGAGTTTTCCCGCGTCAAGGTACTCAGCGACCCGGTTCCTCAGCCTCCCACGGGATTTCAGTAGCAGATGGAGACTGCAATCTGTCGGGGCCCGGTCAAGACCGGGCCTCTTGTTTATAAATTAAGATATAGCCTAAGGGAGCGTGTGTAGAATAGCGCTTTTTTGTGGAATTAAACGGCGTTAAATGGCAGAGATGAATAAAATTCGGCGATGCACGCTGTCGTATTGTTTATATAATGTTTATGTTCTAATTTAGCCATTACTTTTATACCGGTTTAACTAACTTTAAAAAACTTACCTATGAAAAGATTACTGTTTATTTCTGCACTGTGCCTGCTGTTTGCATCGTGCGGAGGAGACAAGGGGACTGACGGGGGCGGTGTACCGTCGCTGAAGGTGGAGCCTTCGTCGCTGGATTTTCGCGGCCGTTTCGGCTCCGTCGCAGAGCGTGACGGTTACGGCCGTGAACGTTGAGTGGGAAGTGCGTGTATCGGATACGGCTTCGGCCTGGCTGAAGGCGGAGAAGACGGACGGTACGACCGTGACGGTTTCGG
>ENA-OQDW01000956-OQDW01000956.1-human-gut-metagenome-genome-assembly--contig:-NODE-956-length-11219-cov-3.069600_pt1 | contig 11219 bp, 13 predicted proteins | sample MGYA00242784_ERZ504613 | MGnify/ENA primary metagenome ERZ504613 (study PRJEB26092, sample SAMD00036330) | human gut metagenome | host: Homo sapiens | study: EMG produced TPA metagenomics assembly of... | reverse complement strand
GTGTGCGGACGTTGCTGAAACTCATCAAGCTGGATGACGGAATGAAAGAGATTGCAGATCAATATCTGCAAACGATTCATAAATGAAGCACATAGCTGTGCTCCTTGGATGAGGCTCCGCAAAATGCATAGCATTTTGCGGAGCCCTTTTTTATTCTGCATATTTGCCCGTTTCATTTGAATACTGTTTTGAAAAAACAAAAGGATTTGTTGTAACCCAATCGGCCAACGCATAGATTTAAAACAGGATATTTCCAGAATCAGCGAATCTAGCCTGCGCGGCTGCGCATGTGGCAGTGATAGCCCGCAAAGCTGTGATTTCAGCACCCCACCGTAAGAAAGGAATGGTATCCAAATGAAAATGAGCCGAATGTTATCCCTAGCCACGGCTGCGGCGCTTTTGGCGTCTATGAGCCTTCCGGCGTTCGCCGCCGAAATACCAGTCGAAATTCCGCAGCGTGTGATCTCGGAAGAAGAAATCCTTGCGGCGGCGCAGCCGCAGGATGCCGTGACCGAAAGATCCGCAGATGGTCAAGGACGGCAACCTCCCTGTGTCAATTAACGCCAAGGCCGCCGTTTTGATGGATGCATCTACGAAAAAGGTGCTGATGGCCTACCATGAGCATGAAAAGCTACCGCCCGCGAGCGTGACGAAAATTATGACGCTTCTGCTTGTAATGGAAGCGCTGGATGCGGGTAAAATATCATTAACCGATAAGGTGACTGCCAGCGCCGCTGCGGCAGGCAAGGGCGGCTCTCAAATCTGGCTCAAGGAAGGGGAGGTCATGACGGTTGACGAGCTGTTGAAAGCCACCGCAGTCGGCTCTGCAAACGACGCCTGCGTTGCTTTGGCGGAGCTTTTGGCAGGCAGTGAGGAAGTGTTCGTCTCCATGTGCAATGAGCGCGCCGCTCAGCTTGGCATGAAGGATACGCATTTTGAAAATTGCACGGGCCTTGATGACTCCGCGCAGAATCATGTAACCTCTGCCTATGATATTGCGCTGATGAGCGCGGAGCTGCTCAAGCATGAGCAAATTCAAAATTATACGACAATCTGGATGGATAGCTTGCGCGGCGGGAAAACGGAGCTTGTGAACACCAACAAGATGGTTCGCTTTTTTAAGGGCACGACCGGGCTGAAAACCGGCACGACCAGCAAGGCGGGGCATTGCCTCTCCGCCACGGCCAAGCGCGATAGCACGCATTTGATCGCCGTCGTTCTCGGCAGTGATACAGGTGCGCTGCGTTTTGAGGCGGCAAAAGCCATGCTCAATTGGGGCTTCGCAAACTGGGCGGTCGTCACGCCGAAGGTGGATGCTTCCGCCATCGCGGATGTAACGATCCTGCACGGCCTGCAAAATACGGTGAAGCCTGTTGTGCCCGCCGCGCAGCCGGTGCTGATCCCGAAGGGAAAGGAGGCAGAGATCACGCAGAAGGTGGAGCTTGCCGCGAATGTAGAGGCGCCGGTTGAAAAAGGGCAGGTGCTCGGCAGCGTTACGCTGAAACTCGGTGAAGAAGAACTGGGTAAATTCAATTTGACCGCAGCTGAGGCGGTGGGCAGGCTCACTTTTGGGCAGGCATTTCTGCGCCTACTGCGCTCTTTGGCCGCTTAACGGCCAAGTGTGAAAAAAGGTGTGAATTTATTTTGAAAAATTTCGGATGGACTTGCAATCATACGGCCAATCATGTAGAATGATATCAAACAAAAATGTGAAAAGCACCACAAGATGTGGGGGCCAAAGGAAAGGGCAATCTGCAATGAGTATTCGTTTGGACGATCGTTACGCGCAGAATTTTGCGCAGCCGGGGGAACTGGCTGCAATGGCGGCCGAAGTGCAGGCCGCGCAGGAAAAGCTGCACAGTGCTACGGGAGCTGGAAGCGACTTTTTGGGTTGGCTGACGTTGCCAACCGATTATGATAAGGAGGAATTCGGGCGTATCCAGGCTGCTGCAAAGCGCATCCGGGAGAACAGCGATGTGCTGATTGTCATTGGCATCGGCGGCTCCTATCTCGGCGCGCGCGCCGTGCTGGAATTTATAAAGTCCCCGCATTATAATCTTTTGGCGAAAGATACGCCGCAGATCTATTTTACCGGCAACAGTATCAGCTCCACCGCGCTGAGCGAGCTGCTCGCGCTGTGTGAGGGCAAGGACGTCTCTGTTAACGTCATTTCCAAATCCGGCACAACCACGGAGCCTGCGGTGGCATTTCGTGTGTTCCGCGAGCTGCTGGAGAAAAAATATGGCAAGGAGGCTGCCGCAAAGCGCATCTATGCCACGACCGACCGCGCGCGCGGCACGCTCAAGGAATTTGCCGACCAGGCCGGCTATGAAACCTTTGTTGTGCCGGATGATGTGGGCGGTCGCTATTCTGTGCTCACGGCTGTGGGATTATTGCCGATTGCGGTCAGCGGCACGGATATCGAAGCGCTTATGGCAGGCGCGCAGGATGCCCAAAAAGCTTTGATGGAACCTGATCTGATGAAAAACGACTGCTACCGCTATGCCGCATGGCGCAACCTGCTTTATCGCCAGGGCAAAAAGATTGAGATGATGGTCAGCTACGAGCCGGCCTATCAAATGATGAACGAGTGGTTTAAGCAGCTGTTTGGCGAGAGCGAGGGTAAGGAGGGCAAGGGGATTTTCCCGGCCTCCGCGATCTTCTCAACCGATCTGCATTCGCTCGGCCAGTATATCCAGCAAGGGGAGCGCGAGCTGTTTGAAACGGTGGTCCGTTTTCAGAAACCGCGCGCTGAGCTCGTGATTGCAGAGGATGCGGAGAATGTGGACGGATTAAACTTCCTCGCGGGCAAAACGATGGATTTTGTCAACAGCAAGGCTTTTGAAGGCACGATCCTCGCCCATACGGACGGCGGCGTACCGAACCTTGTTTTGGAAGCAGAGGATATGAGCGAGCATACGCTCGGCTATCTGATTTATTTCCTAGAGAAGGCTTGCGCTGTTTCTGGCTATCTGCTCGGCGTTAACCCCTTCGATCAGCCAGGTGTGGAAAGCTATAAAAAGAATATGTTCGCCCTTCTGGGCAAGCCCGGCTATGAGGCGCAGCGCGCCGAGTTGGAGGCACGCCTGAAAAGCCACTGATATTTCGTTGATTGCCGCCATTGGCGGACATTAAATACACAGGAGGAGATTATAATGATATCTCTGATTATTGGGCATAAGGGTTCCGGAAAGACAAAGCATCTCATCCAGATGGTCAATGAGGCCGTCGAGAGCTCCAAGGGCAATGTGGTCTGCGTAGAGAAGGAAACCAAGCTCACTTATGATGTCAACTACCGTGCGCGGCTTGTTGCAACGGATTACTTCGGCGTAGAAGGCTTCGATGCGTTCTATGGCTTTTTGAGTGGTATTTGTGCGGGCGATCATGATATCACCCATATTATGATCGACGCGACGTTCCGCATCTGCGGGCGTGATTATGAGGCGCTGGCCGACTTTATGGAGAAGGTGAAAAAACTTTCAGACCTAACGGAAGTAGAATTTGTCTTTACAATCTCCACTGATGAGTCGGATCTGCCGAAGCGTATCTTTGATGTTTGTCAGAAGGTATAATATTGATGATGAAGTGGAGCCGGTGACTAAACGAGGCCTACCGTGATTACACGGAATAAAGGAATGCGCACTGCTCATGGGAGCAGGCGGTTACTGGTTGCTTTGAATGCTGTTGGATAAATTGAGTCCGCCGCCGGCCGTTCTGACCGGCGGCGGTTTTCAGAATCATTGGAGAGCAGCGCCCGTGAACAAGGAAAAACAATGCCGCGAAAGGCTCTAGATACATGCTGTCTACGTTCTTAGGTCCGGCTGGCGTCAGTTAGCCGAATCCTGTGGCCTTGCTACCCGGTTGGCCGTTGCACCATGTTTCCTGATGCTTTGAAAAAGCGCGAAAAAGCCCTGTTTTTCCCCTGATTTTGCCCGAATCAGGTCTTGACAAACGATTTACAGCGGGATATAATTATTCGTGCGCTATATTTGAGGTGGAGTATGTTAATTGAACTCGAAAACCTGTTTGAAAATGAAGGCGAAAGGCTGCTGATTGATCAATCCTTTGATTTTTCAGGTGAAGAGCTGAATGGCGTGCGCCCCTTCGTATCTCCCGTCAAGGTAAAAGGCGAGGTTCGCAACCGTGCAGGTATTGTTTCGCTGCATGCGCGCGCAGCTTTTGTATTCAGCGCGCCGTGCGACCGCTGTGCGGCGGAAACCGGCGGGACATGCTGGTGCCTCTGGAGCATGTGCTGGTGACGCATCTTGATGAAGAGGATACTGGCGAATTCATTGTCGTAGAAGGCATGCGCTTGGATTTGACCGCCTTAGTGCGGGAGGATCTCTTACTCGCCCTGCCGGCGAAGTTTTTGTGCAGGGAGGATTGCAAGGGCCTTTGCCCGATATGCGGCAAGAATCTCAATGACGGCTCCTGCAGCTGCAAAAAGCCGATCGATCCACGTTTGGAGGCTTTGCGTCAGCTTTTGGATCAATAATCAGAACATGTTCTTTACAGCAAGCTTAAGGAGGTGCTGACATGGCGGTACCAAAGAGAAGAGTTTCCAAGGAAGAAGGATAAGCGCCGCTCCAACGTCTGGAAGATGGATGCTCCGGAGCTCGTGAAGTGCCCGAACTGCGGTGAGTATAAGCGGCCGCACCGGATTTGCCAGAGCTGCGGCTTCTACAAAGGCAAGGAAATCGTAAAGAAGGACGCTTAAGGCCCTTTGAAGCGAGTTTGCACGCCACACGGGAAGAAAGGTAGAGGAGGGGTTTTCCTTCTCTGCTTTTTTCTTTTTTGCCTATCATTTGCGTTTTTTATGTTTATGAGCTTAAGGGGGTGCGGCAGATGGCCGTGACGATAGCTGCTGTGAAGCCGAAATCCATCTGTTTTCGCCATGGCGTGCGGCTGGTGAGATGTTAATGCAGATCAACGGCCATGAGATTGTCGATATCCTCGATTATCAATTTTATGCCACCGAGCGAAGGCTGACCCTCACGCTGCGCAGCACGGGGGGAAAATACCGGGAGATCAGGATCAAAAAGGATGAATATGAGGATTTGGGCCTCACCTTTGACACCTATCTGATGGACAGGCAGCGCCACTGTGCGAATAAGTGCGTGTTCTGCTTTATCGATCAGCTCCCCAAAGGGATGCGGGAAAGCCTTTATTTTAAGGATGATGATTCGCGCCTTTCCTTCCTCTTTGGCAATTATGTAACGCTGACCAACCTCTCTGAACGGGAAGTGGAACGCATCATCCAGATGCATATCAGCCCTGTCAATATCTCGGTGCACACCATGAACCCGGATCTCCGTGTCAAAATGATGAAAAACCCGCGTGCCGGGGAGTCACTTCAAATCATAAAGCGGTTCGCGGATGCGGGGATCAAGATGAATACCCAGCTTGTGCTATGCCCTGGGTTAAACGATGGGGACGAGCTTTTATATAGCTTGACAGAGCTGGGCAAGCTATATCCGGCGGTGCAGAGCATTGCCGCCGTGCCTCTGGGCATGACGAAATACCGCGAGGGCTTAGCAGAACTCGCGCCGTATACGCGAGAAGGCGCCGCGGCGGTTGTGGATATCATTGATGATTTTGCCGCGCATTTTCTCTATTTTAAGGGGACACGCCTCGCCTTTGCGGCGGATGAGTTTTACCTCAAGGCCGGGCGGGAAATCCCATCACCTGAGGCCTATGAAGAGTTTGCACAGCTGGAAAACGGCGTCGGCCTTTGGGCGCTTTTAAAAGATGAATTTTATGCTGCGCTGCGCAGGATGGAGCCTGACGATTTCCCTAAGAAGCCGCGCCGGGTAGCGCTTGCAACGGGGCAAGCGGCTTTTCCGCTGCTTGCGGAGCTGGTGGCTGCTGCGCAGGAGCAATGCCCAGCGCTCATTGCGCAGGTGTATGCAGTGCGCAATGATTTCTTTGGGGAATCGATCACGGTGGCGGGTTTGCTCACCGGGCAGGATTTGATTGCCCAGCTAAAGGGGAAACCACTTGGGGAGAAGCTGTTGATTCCCGCTGTGATGCTGCGCCGGGAGGGCGACCTGTTTTTGGATGACTTATCGCCTGCGGATGCGGAAAAGGAGCTGGGCGTGCCGGTTACGCCCGTGCCGAACGATGGCGGAGAGCTGTTGGACGCTCTGCTGGGCCTCCAAGCATAAGCGCCGGAACCGGCCCAATCAGAAAGGATTGATGATATGGCGAAACCTGTTGTTGCGATTGTGGGGAGGCCGAATGTTGGGAAATCCACCCTATTTAATAAGCTGGTGGGCAAGCGGCTCTCCATTGTTGACGATACGCCGGGCGTAACGCGTGACCGGATTTATGGCGACTGTGAGTGGCTTGGTCACAACTTGTTGCTCGTCGACACGGGCGGCATTGAACCGCGCGCAGATGATGTGATTCTCTCCCAAATGCGCAGGCAGGCGCAGTTGGCGATTGAGAGCGCGGATGTGATCGTGTTGGTCACAGATTTGCGCTCCGGCGTTGTGGCGACGGATGCGGAGGTTGCCGCCATGCTGCAAAAAAGCGGCAAACCGGTGGTGCTCTGCGTGAACAAATGCGATTCCATCGGCGCGCCGCCGCTTGATTTTTATGAGTTTTATAACTTGGGGTTGGGCGACCCAATCGCTGTTTCCGCCGCGCATGGCCATGGCACGGGCGATTTGCTGGATGCCGTGCTTGCCCATCTCCCGTCCGAACGGGAAGAGGAGGAGGAAGACGACGCGATCAAGGTGGCTGTGATCGGCAAGCCAAATGTGGGAAATCCTCGCTTGTCAACGCCATTGCGGGAGAAGAGCGCGTGATCGTATCCAATATCGCAGGCACCACGCGCGATGCAACGGATACGCTGATCGAAAACAGCCATGGTAAGTTCGTTTTTATTGATACGGCTGGCCTCAGGCGCAAAAGCCGCGTAGATGATACGATTGAAAAATACAGCGTCCTGCGTGCGCGCATGGCGGTGGAGCGCGCGAGCGTGTGCGTGATCATGATCGATGCGCAGGAGGCTTCACGGAGCAGGATTCCAAGGTCGCCGGCATTGCGCATGAGCAGGGAAAAGCATGCATTATCGCAGTGAATAAATGGGATGCGGTTGAGAAAGATGGCCGCACAATGGACACCTTCCGCAAGAAGCTGATGCAGGATTTTTCCTTTATGTCTTATGCGCCGATCATCTTTATTTCCGCTAAAACGGGGCAGAGGATTGATCGGCTGTTTGAGCTGATCTGCTATGTGGATGGGCAGAACGCCATGCGTATTTCAACCGGCAAGCTCAACGACGTGCTTGCCGCCGCCACGGCCAGGGTGCAGCCGCCTACGGATAAGGGCAGGCGGCTGAAAATTTATTATATGACGCAAGCTTCCACTCGCCCGCCAACCTTCGTCTGCTTTGTCAATCGCAAGGATCTGTTCCACTATAGCTACCAGCGGTATCTTGACAACCAGATCCGCGAAGTATTTGGCCTGGAGGGCACGCCGACGCGCTTCGTCATCCGTGAGCGAGAGGAAAGGAAATAGCACTCCGCCGCGCCTCGCAATAGAAATCATTTGACCATGGGTTATAAAACGAGGGGCTGCTGCAAACTACCAAGTTGTTTGCAGCAGCCCCTCGTGCGGCTATCAATGGCCGAATGGAGTCAGCTATCTGTTTCCTGCTCCCGCTCCGCCTTTAGCATCCGGTATCCAACGCCGATATGCGTTTGGATGTACTGTGGGGAGGAAGGGTCGCTTTCGATTTTTTTGCGCAGCGTTGCCATGAAAACGCGCAGTGAGGCAACGTCATTGTCCCACGAGCTGCCCCAGATTTCCTTTGTGATAAAAGTATGTGTCAACACCTTGCCCACGTTTTTGGAGAGCAGACATAAAAGCTTATATTCAATCGGGGTTAGGTGTAGTTCACGGCCCTCCAAATAGACACAGCCAGCCGCATAATCGATTTTTAGGCCGCCATTGAGAAACACAGAAGGCTCTGCACCGGAACGGCTCTGCATAAAGCTCAGGCGCCGCAGCGTCACGCGCAGGCGGGCGAGCAGTTCTTCTACGGAAAATGGTTTGGTCAGGTAATCATCCGCCCCAGCGTCCAGCGCGTCGATCTTATCTGTATCTTCACTTCTAGCGCTGATAACGATGATCGGCATATTCGACCACGTCCGGATTTTATGGATTACCTCAATGCCGTCCAAATCCGGCAGGCCCAAATCAAGCAAAACGATATCAGGGTTGTGGGAAGAAGCCTCCACAATCGCGGCCTGACCGGTGGGCGCGATGTGGAATCGGTAATCATGTGTTTCGAGCGTTGTGGTAATCAGGTTTCGCACAGCGGTGTCGTCTTCCACAACTAAAATCAATGGTTTATGCATGAAGCGTGACCTCCTCGGCAGGTAGTGTAAAGCGGAAAATAGTACCGGATGGCTGATTGTCTGCAACCGAAATTTCTCCGCCGTGTGCGTTGATAATGGATTTGCATAGGGCAAGCCCTAACCCAAGGCTCCGGCGGCTGTCGGCGGAATGTGCGCCCGCCGTATAGAACATATCGAAGATCGGGGCTTTGCGTCGTCCGGGATGCCTGGGCCGTCATCCGCGATTTCAACAGCGGCCCACTTGCCCTCTTTTCTGGTGGTAATTGTGATGGTTGAACCCTTTGGCGTGTATTTGACGGCATTGTCCACAATATTGATGATAACCTGCACAATGAGCCGTGCATCCATTTTGGCCAGCAAAAAGTCCTCCTGCTGCCTTATAATGATGTGGTGCTCCGCGCTTTGCCGGCTGATGTGGCGCACTGCTTCCGCAACGGCCTCATCCACCAGCTCCGCCGTCAATTTCAGCTGCATTGTACCGTCTTCAATCCGGGTGACGGAGAGCAGGTTTTCCACAAGGTTAATGAGCCAAAGGGAATCGTCGTAGATCGCGGTATAGAGCTGTTTGCATTTTTCCGTCCCCAGGCCTTCTCCGTTTGCCATCAGAACCCCGCGTTGCCGGAAATGGAGGTCAGCGGCGTGCGCAGATCGTGGGAGATGGAGCGCAGGAGATTGGCGCGCAGTTGCTCGTTTTTTGCAAGAACAGCGGACTCCTCCCGTTCCCGTATGGCGCGTTCATTTTCAAGTGCGAGTGCGCATTCCCCGAGGATGGACAGGACAATGCTGTTTTCAAAGGAGTCGAGAGGCGCCTCGCCGGCCAGGCCGATGCCGACCACGCCATATACCATATCGCTCACCCGCACAGCAAGGTAAAGGCATTTTGCGCTGCCCAGCGTATCTGTTGTGGCTCCTGCGCGCTTGTTGTTTTTGTGCACCCAGGCGGCGACCGCTTGCTCGTTGGGCAGGATGTAATCCTCCGTTGTAGCGCCCGCATTCGCGGGAAAGAGAGCGGGCGGCAAAAGCTTGCCGTTTTCCGCTAGATAAAAAATAATATCCTTTTTCAGGAGCTTTACGAGCTGATTTGCCGTGATGGAGACAATTTCTTCCTTTCCATTGCCCTTTTGCATGAGCTGATTGGTGTCAAAGAGGATTTTGGTACGGAAGGCGGTTTCCGCCGATTGTCGCGCGTGCCGCTTGATCTTTGTGGCGAGCGAGCTTGTGAGAAACGCGGCGACAAACATGATGAAGAAGGTAACGGGATACCCGCTGTCATAGGCGTTGAAGGTAAAGCGCGGTGCGGTAAAGAAAAAGTTGAAAACAAGGACGCTCGCCAATGAAGAGGCAAGGGAGTAAACCCGTCCCGTGGTGGCCACGGCGGTGATCAGCACGCCCAGGATATAGATCATAATGATATTTGCCTCGCTGAAGCCAAGCAGCTCGAACAGGTAGCCGATAGCCGTACAGGCCGCCAGGATCAGAAGGGTTTTCAGCAGATCAGCCAAGAAAAATGCAGCGGCTTCGCCTGCGTACGCTTGGGGCGGCGGTATGCGGTCGTGGCTTTATCCGGGATGATATAGATATCCAGATTGGGCGCGGCGTTGGTCAGCCGCTCCGTCAGGGACGGCTTGCCAAAAAATTTTCGTCTGGCGCTCGCGCGCCCCATCACAATTTTGGAAACGCCCGAGAGCCGTGCAAATTCCGCGATCTGGAAGGCGATATCATCCCCATATACCGTTTCAATGGCCGCCCCCATCTGCTGCGCAAGGTGGATATTGCTGCGCAGCTGCTGCTTGTTTGCCTCGCTCATGGAGGCAAACTCCGGCGTTTCTACGAACAGCGCGGTTAAGCTGCCCTTGAACGCGTCCGCCATGCGGGCCGCCGTGCGAATGATTTTTGCATTGGTAGGGGAGGAGGATAGGCAGATCAGGATGTGCTCATCGGTGAAATAGCCGCTGCCGCGGGCGGATTTCACTTTCTCTGACATTTTGTTGATCCGATCCGCGCAGCGTCGCAGGGCGATCTCACGCAGTGCCGTCAGGTTTTCAATGCTAAAAAAATGCTCTAGCGCCCGATTTGCCTGCGCTTCCTGATAGATCTGCCCGGCATGAAGGCGGTCGATCAGCTCCTCCGGCTCAATATCCACCAGTTCTACCTGATCCGCATCGTCAAATAAATGGTCTGGCACACGCTCTCGCACGGTTACGCCTGTAATGGAGGCGACCATATCGTTTAAACTCTCGATGTGTTGAACGTTTACCGTTGTATATACGTCGATGCCGGCCCGCAGCAGCTCCTCCACATCCTGATAGCGCTTGCTGTGGCGGCAGCCCTCGGCGTTGGTGTGGGCAAGCTCGTCAACCAGGATGAGCTGCGGTGCGCGTTTGATCGCGCCATCCAGATCGAATTCATGCAGGGAGATGCCCTTATGGCTGACCGTGAGCGTAGGCAGCTGCTCTAGGCCGTCCAGTAGAGCCAGCGTCTGCGGGCGGGTGTGCGGCTCCACATAGCCGACGACGATATCCAATCCCCGGCGTTTTGCCGCGTGGGCAGCTTTGAGCATCGCGTAGGTTTTGCCGACGCCGGCGGCATAACCGAAAAAAATTTTTAGATGCCCGCGGCTTTCAATGTTGGATTCCTTTTTGATCCGGTGCAGAATCTCATCCGGATTGGCTCGTATTTCATCCATTGTTTTACCTCTTGCATAGATGCTTTTAAGATGGTTTGCGTCTATTCTACCATACGCAATAGGCTAACCTCAGCGAAAAATGGCGTTGCCGCTTTGCGGCAGGAGGCGTTTCGCCGCCGACAACCATTTTCCAATGCTTCAACTTGTTTGAGCTATTTACCATATAC
>ENA-OQDW01000955-OQDW01000955.1-human-gut-metagenome-genome-assembly--contig:-NODE-955-length-11220-cov-2.430812_pt1 | contig 11220 bp, 13 predicted proteins | sample MGYA00242784_ERZ504613 | MGnify/ENA primary metagenome ERZ504613 (study PRJEB26092, sample SAMD00036330) | human gut metagenome | host: Homo sapiens | study: EMG produced TPA metagenomics assembly of... | reverse complement strand
TTCAGAAAATCTTGTCAGCTTGTCTTTCCAACTCCCATCACTGTATTCGTAATCATTAATTTTTTGTTTCCGACCATTCGAGTATTCCGTTTTTCCTAAAAGGTTTCCCGCAGCATCATAGCGATAGGTTATTGTCACCTTATCCTTATAATCAACAAACTTAGAAAGTTGACCAGTTGCGTCATATGCATATTGCGCATAAGGCTTACCGTTGTACTTAACGTCTTGTAAGCGGTTTTCACTGTCATACTCATAAGCCCAATCCTGTTTTATTATTTTGTCACTATGTTGGTAATTCGTCATAATATTACGAACAAGCCCCGACTCAGTGTATGAAATATTACTACCTAGATGATCCTGACTCGATGTGGTAACCAATGTTGCTAGATTCTTCTCATTTTTATCACGAATTACATCAACTGTAGATGAGGTGTTTTTCCCTTTGGTATTTATCTGGAAAGAGTAGAGTCCTTTTTTGTAGCTATCCACGTACTCCCAATTTATGTCGTAAATATGCTCCCCAACTTTTAAAATATCGGTTCGGCCCGGTTTGCTTTCTATTGAAAAAATCTGTTTATTTGTGTTGATATCATAGATTTGATAGGAATTATCTGCAAATAGCATCTTAGTGCCATTTGAATGATTTGTGATTCTCATACCATTATCTTGCAGATATTCGTATTCAAACATTGCTGTTTTTCCATCCGTGCTAATACTGGAGATGCGGCCATTATCATCATAAGCATAAGATATGCACTGACCATTTGCATACGCTTGTGTTTGTAGAAAGCTAATATTGCCATCCACATAATGATAACGCACATGGGGTTTCCCTTCAATATCTGCCCCACTGGGATTTCCCCATTCATCATATAATAAATCATATTTGGTGTTGTTATTCTCGATCGATATAAGCTTATCGTTGGCATATTGATACTTATTTTCGATAATACCATCGGTAAGTCCAGCCAACTCCAAAGTAACTTTCGTAAGGTTTTGATTCAGATCATACTGATATGCCACTTTGGTGCCCAAGCTATCTGTTTCTTCCGCTACATATCCAGACGGATACAGCTTTATATCGGATTGCGACGCAGACGCATTTGTTATCTTGGATTCCGCTGACAATACCTTTTGACCACCTGTAGCCGAAATAGAAATATTGCACGAGAAACAATTGCAATCCTCTTGCCGGTTACATTCACATTCACAAGCAACCAAATGGCAATCTTCGCAGTTGCAAGGGCGTACCCGTTCCACTGTAGCTTTCTCGGAAGCGAGTTCCACCTCTCTGGCCTCTTTATCGATTGCGGCCATCGTTTTGTCGTCGTAAACCAGCAATCCGTACTCATTATATTGATACGTTGTCTCTCCAAATAATTCTGACTTTATAATATTACCATTGCTATTATGTTTCAAGGAAGCAATATCACGGCTTAAAGCAGGATTTTCGCTAGAAATCTGCTGAATCGTTTCTGCTCTCTTTTGTGCATAGGCGATTTCTAAGCATTTTTCGTCAATGTTCTGGATGGTTGAGAGCTTATCTGGAAATAGATATCCATAGGATATGCTTTTACCATCTGGATAGGTCACAGATATCAAACGCCCTTTTATATCATATTGATATTGAATTTGGTAGGGGACATTTTTTTCACCTTTTTCAATTAATATCGGCGTTTTTCCTTGATAACCAGTAATCGTTTCGACCTGTTGTCATTTCCATAATTGAATTGCAGCCTGTTCCCAGCGGCATCTGAAATTTCTGATATTCCATTTAGATGATATGAAATCTGAACATCCGATTGTTGCGTTTTGATTCGCACCAACCGCCCTTCAGAATCAAATGTCAACGTTTCGCCCTTCTTTGTTTCGATTCGCGCATCAGCAGGTTGGTACTGTTCTGTTTCACATAAAGCTTATCCAAACGACATAGCATTGTGAGCTTTTCCTTCCAGTAAATGTCTCCCCCCTGCATCTCATCTGTCTTTTCAAAGGCTACAGTGGCTCCGTCATTATGAAGATAAATAAATTGATCGTTTTCAGCATCGTATTGCAGCTTGATATCATAGTTTGTTTTCCAATGGTTTCCATAAGGGGAATGCGAAGAATAGCCATTTTCATACGAGCTATAGTAATAAATCAACTCTAGTTGTGCATCATCACTCATAATGGATGCATCTGATCGTTTTACAATTGTCTCCTGATTATATTCGTTGACGTAAAGCATACCTGCCCTTCCAGCATCTTCCTTGACATAGTGTGCAAGCACACTGATTCCCCTCGAATCCTCAGATAGGGCATCCTTAAAAGACACAGCAAAAACCCCAATCGGCATTGCTGCATTTACAAATAATACAGCTAGACACAACGCAATTTTTTTGATAGCTTTCATCATAATCCTCCTTTTGAAACTGTCCCATCCCTTTCATCATTCTGTCCAAAAATCACTCACTGATTGAATCACCTTTTTTACTTTATATGGTAAAAGATTTTAACATATGGTATTATTGGAGTAGAGTTAACACCGTTTCCTCTTATCGTTTTCATTATTATATGTAAAAAATTTGAAAATGTTTCAAAAATTTAGGAGTAATTTTTATGAACAAATCAGAGCTTGAACATATAGCCGCCGCCTATTATGAGGAAATATACTTATTTTGTTTACGAAAAGTGAATTATGATGAGCACCTGGCCAGAGATCTCGTGCAGGATGTTTTTTTATTGCTGCTGGAACGCCACGGCGGCCTGACAAATACGAATTTACGAGCGTGGTTATATTCTGTAGCGGATAAAAAATAAAGGAGGCCTATAAAAAAGAGAAAAAAAATCAAAAGCTTTTTTCCATCGACCATTCCAATCAGGAAATCCCGTGTGATTCCGATATCTTAACCCTACTGGAAAACAGCATAACCGATGATGAGATTGCGCATGGCAAAACGCAGGTGCTCAGCAGCCTGGCGCCAAAAGAAATGGAACTGTATACGAAAATCTATATGGAACATAAACAGTATCATACGATAGCCACGGAATTGCAAACAACCGAGAAAGCCATCCGACTGCGTGCTTTCCGTTTGCGAAAGCGGATGAAAGAGCTATCCAAAATCATCTTTTCATCCATCGGCCATTTTTGATCAGGATTTTGTGAAACCTTTTTTATTTACGACCATATATATTTGATCATGAAAGAACCAGGAGATTTATATGTGTAATAATAAGGATTTCTTCGAGCGGCAACAGGTGGAAATGCTGCTCTCTGCGGAGTTAGCTAAGCCTTATCAGGAGATGGACCCGGATTTTATCAAAGAATGCTCGGATTTTTTATTGCAGATGGATGGATATCACGCTGCCCATTCTACCTTTCGGAAGAAGAAGTCGCCAATCGGGTGAAAACGATTCTGTCTGCCCGGAAGAGGTTCCTCAGGCGGTTAGCCCTGATTTCCGCCTGTCTGGCAGCAACCCTCGTTGTACTACATTGGGTCACATAAAATTTTTATTTCACATGGGGAGATTTTATCATGACAAAAACAAGAATAGTAAATGGGATCTTATCCGGGATGCTCGCCTTATATGCCGTTTTCATTTTTGTCGTAACGAAGTACCCTCGCCTCACGAATTTCAACGATTCGTTTTATTTCATAAACTGGTGGGCGCTTCCCCTGCTCACGATCCTGCTCCTGATTTCCTGGATCGTCACTTTTAAACATGATTCCAGCTTTTTTGCTTTCAAGTGCATATCTATCGCAGCCGGCAGTCTCTGGGGAATGCTATGGATTTTGTTTTTCTGTAATGCTCCACTTCCCTACGATGCGATTTTCAACAATCAGCCGGTTCTTTCGGTTCTCCTGATGCTGATGTGGATGGTTGCAGTTTGGAAAAGCAAAGAGAAACACGCATAATAAAATAACCTCATTTCGCCCGGTTCACAACTGAACCGGGCGATTTATCATATCCCCATGACAAACCGCCGTAAAACACTATGACATAAAAATTGCATAAATGTAAAAGGATTGTGAAGCTGCTTGTAAGCCCTCTTCCGCTGTGCTAAAATCAAATGCAGAAACCAATCCAAAAGCTGGGAGGCTTGCATCATGCAGAAAATTTTGATTGCGGACGACGAAGCGCACATTCGCCGGCTGGTGTGTGATTTTCTTCGCCGGGAGGGCTACGAGCCGCTGGAAGCGGAGGATGGCGAGCAAGCCCTCTCTGTTTTTCATGCGCATCCGGATACGGCGCTCATGCTGCTCGATGTGATGATGCCGAAGCGTGACGGCTGGGAGGTATGCCGCGCCGTGCGCGAAACCTCCAACATGCCCATCCTGATGCTCACCGCCCGCAGCGAGGAATTTGACGAACTGATGGGCTTTGAGGCCGGTGCTGACGACTATGTGACGAAACCGTTCAGCCCTTCTGTGCTGATGAAGCGGGTGGCCGCTCTACTGCGGCGCGCACAGCGCCGGATGCTGGCGACTCCATGCATATGGACGAGCTCTGCATTAACGAAGAAGCGCACGAGGTCACCCTGCACGGGAAACCTCTGGAGCTGACGCTCAAGGAATACAATCTCCTGCGCAAGCTAATGGCGAGCCCTGGCCGCGTTTATACGCGCGAGCAGTTGCTTGATTCCATTTGGGGCATTGATTATGTGGGCGATATCCGCACAGTCGATTCTCACATGGCGCGCTGCGCACGAAGCTGGGCGAATGGGGCGGCGCGCATTTGAAAACGGTTTACGGAATGGGCTATAAAATCGAGGGACAGATATGACGTTGCCAACTCTGAAGCGTGATAAAAACAGCCCCCTTAAAGGGAGCATCAAGCAAAAGCTCTTTTTCCAGATCGTGGCGATCCTTCTGCTAAGCGCCGCACTGATTTTATTCGTCAACTCCCGATGCTCTCGCAGGTGTATATTTGGAGGGAAAAGGATAATCTCCAGCAGGCGGCCCGCAGCATTAACGAGATGGATCAGACACAGGAAACCGATTTTCGGGATCAGCTTTATTCTCTTGCTACAAAATACAACATTGCTGTGGAGATTATGGATTCAGCCGGACGCCCCCTTTGGGCTACCTTTTACAATCCCTATAGCTACAGCTCCGGGAGCCCGCTCTTCAGCGATGATTTTTTCAAACAATTTAAATATAACCTTACCACCTTGGAGCGGGAATCGCGCAGCGACGGCTCCTATTTTGAAGTGCGCGAAGGGCGCAGCATGATATTCAGTATATTATATTCGGCCTCCCAACGGAGAATGGGCAAACCATTGAAGTATCCGCCCAAAAAAATGTGATTGAATCTAATGCGCTGTTGGCGAACAACCTGTTTGGCGCGATCACCGTGATTATCATGTTCAGCGCCATCATTTTCGCCGCCTGGTATGCGAATAAATTCACCAAGCCGCTGATTGCAATGAACCAGGTAACCCGCGGCATGGCACAGATGGATTTCTCCCGCAAGTGCACCGCCAAAGGGAAAGATGAGCTTTCCGAGCTTGCGCGCAGCATTAATGTCCTTTCCGATTCGCTGGATGCAACGCTCAAGGATTTGCAACAAAAAAACCGGCGGCTCGAGGCGGATATTGAAAAGGAGCGTCGCACGGAGCAGATTCGAAAGGAATTCATCTCCAACGTATCCCACGAGCTCAAAACGCCGATTGCCATCATTCAGGGCTATGCGGAAGGCCTCCAGCTCGGCGTTGCGCAGGAGCCGGAGCAGGCCGCGGAATACTGCGGCATTATTATGGAGGAAACCCGGCATATGAACCGAATGGTGATGGAGCTGCTGGAGCTCTCCCGCTATGAGGCCGGCGCTTACCAGCTGCATGAAGAGCCATTCTCCATCCGCGAGCTGACCACTGAATTTCTCAATACTCGCCGCCTGCTCTTCGATGAAAATGGGATCGCTGTCCAGGCAGATATCCCGGAAGCATACCGCGGCTATGGAGATGTGGAAAAGCTCACGACCGTGTTGAACAATTATATGATCAATGCCGTATCCCATGCCTCTGGAGAAAAGCGAATTGAGATTGACTGCATCGAAACGGAAGAGAATCGTTATCGAGTGCGTGTTTTCAATACGGGAGAACCGATTGCGCAAGATGAGCTGGATAAAATTTGGATCAGCTTCCACCGGGCGGATAAATCCCGCAAGCGCGGCTCAGAGCAGCGCTACGGCCTTGGGCTTTCCATCGTCCGCGCCCTCCAGGAGCTATATGGCTGTGGATATGGCTGTGAAAATCAACCGGACGGCGTGATGTTTTGGTTCGATATTAAAAAAGCCGACGCGCAGCCTTCTCCTTTGGATGCAATAAGGAGCCAGCAGCAAAGGTAATCGCGCCCTGACGAAGGAAGGATGAGTGGGAAACATGCGGCTTTTTGTGGCAATCTGTTTCGATGAACCATGCAAGGATGTGCTCTGCGCTGCGATTGCAGGGCTCAAAAGCCATGCGCGGCAGGGCAATTTTAGCCGCAGAGAAAACCTGCATTTGACGCTTGCCTTTCTCGGTGAAACGAATCGGATAGATTCGGCCAAACGGGCGCTCGGCTCTATCCACGCAGAATCGTTTGCCATGGAGCTTGCAGGGTTGGGATGCTTTCAGCGGAGCGGAGGCGATCTTTGGTGGATGGGCGTTCCGGAAAATGGTGCGCTGACCGCTCTCCAACAGCAGGTGAACGCAGCGCTTATGCAGGCAGGCTTTTCCCTAGAAAAGCGGGCCTTCCGGCCGCATCTGACGCTGGGGCGTCAGGTCATCCTGGAGCCTGGTTTTCGGGCAAAGGACTACGGCCAAACGCTGCCGCCTGCCCGCATGCTGGTGAAGGAAATTGCCCTGATGGAATCCCGGCGGGTAAACGGCCTGTTGCAATATGTGCCGCGATTTGTGCAGCCAATTGGGTAAAAATAAAATCAGGCGGTATGCACCCGCATGGGTGGCATGCCGCCTGGTTTTTGTTGTTTTATCCGTCTCTGATCAGGCTAGTCAAACACAATCTGCCCCCATCATCTCCTGGAAGGGTCTGGCCATGCCCGCCACAAGGCTCCACTGCCGCTTCATATACATCCGCAGAGGCTCTTCCCTGCAACCAAGCCGGCAACAGGCTTTCTCTATCTTCCGGTCAGACCTTTGGCCTGTATCAGCAGAAGGGGCGCATATGCGCCCCGCTTTTGTTTACTGGTTCCCATTTTCATTTCCGATGGCTTCCAAAATGGCCTCTACCGTCTGCTCTGCCGTTTGGCCCGCCGCATCAATGATAAGATCGGCCCACTTTTCATACAACGGCGCACGCTCCTGATAAAGCGAATACAGAGATTCGCCCTTTTCCATGGCAACGCCCCGCGTTTTGATATTATCGAGCCTATGCTCAATCTCCTCATACGGCAGTTGTAAATAGATCAGGATGCTGCTCAGATGTAGATGGCGCATGGCAATTTCACTGTAAACGGCGCTCCCGCCCGTAGCGATTACCGTATCGCGGCAATCAATGCTTTGAATCGCGTGTGATTCCACACGCAAAAAATATGGCAGCCCATGCCCATCAATGATCTCTTGCAAGCGCTTGCCCTCGCGCTGCTGCAACAGCAAATCCGTATCCAGAAAGCCGACGCCCATCGTCTTTGCAAGAATGACGCCGATCGTACTTTTTCCACATGCAGGCATGCCGATCAGTACAATATTTTTCATTTTTTGATCCCCCAACGTGCAAAAAGCTTGTATCAATCCTATTTTTTTGAAAAAAACAGAGGGGCCAGCACCAGCAGGCCCCTCTGCCCTTATTGATTATGATAAAACGGCTGATGTTCGTTTGTCAACCATTTTTTCAGAAAGCCTTATGCTTTTAGCGCAATTGCCTTGTGAGCTTTCTCCACAATATTGGCCGCATCAAGGCCAAACACATGCAGCAGCTCTACCGCTGGGCCAGAGCAGCCGAACGTATCCTCCACGCCCACGCGCACCACGGGCACCGGCACTGTTTCACTCACGACCTCCGCCACTGCGGAACCGAGGCCGCCAATGATGCTGTGCTCCTCCGCCGTAACAATCGCGCCCGTTTCCTTCGCGGCTGCAATGATACAGTCACGGTCAATCGGCTTGATGGTCGCCATATTGATGACGCGGGCGCTCACGCCTTCCTTCCTCAACTCTTCCTGCGCTATCAGCGCCTCATTGACCATCAGGCCGGTAGCGATGATCGTGACATCCCCGCCATCACGCAGCTCAACGGCCTTGCCGATCTCAAAGGAATACGTTTCGTCAAAGATGCGCGGCACCGCCAAACGGCCAAAACGCAAGTAAACGGGGCCGTCGTATTCCGCAGCGGCAAACACAGCCGCGCGCGCCTCAATATCATCCGCCGGGTTGATGATGACCATGCCCGGGATCGTGCGCATCAGGCAATATCCTCACAGCACTGATGGCTCGCACCATCCTCACCCACGGAAATGCCGGCGTGCGTTGCACCGATCTTCACATTGATATGCGGATAGCCAATCGTATTGCGCACCTGCTCAAACGCGCGGCCCGCCGCAAACATAGCGAAGGAAGAAGCGAAAACCAAATAGCCCGTTGTGGCAAGGCCTGCCGCAACGCCCATGAGGTTGCATTCCGCAATACCCGCGTCAAAAAATTGATCGGGATAGGCTTTTTTAAACACTCCGGTTTTGGTAGCCGCCGCCAGGTCGGCATCCATCACGATTAGGTTGTCATATTTTTCAGCCAGTTCAACGAGCGCGTTGCCGTAACCGTCGCGCGTCGCTTTTTTGATTACCTCTGCCATCTTATTCCGCCTCCAATTCTGCCAATGCGGCCTTCAATTCATTCATCGCCAGCTCATACTGCTCCGCATTCGGCGCAGTGCCGTGCCATGCGCACTGATTTTCCATGAAGGAAACGCCCTTGCCTTGATAGTTTGCGCAATGATGGCAGTGGGCTTATCCTTACATGTATGGGCAGCCTGTAGGGCGGCTTCCATATCATCAAAGCTGTGGCCGTCGATTTCAATCACATTCCAGCCAAAGGCCACAAATTTTTCCGGAATCGGATAGGGGGAATTGACCTCTTCCACAGAGCCGTCGATTTGCAGGTTGTTGTTATCGACAATCGCAACGAGATTATCAAGCTTTTTGGCCGCTGCAAACATTGCGGCTCCCAAACCTGGCCCTCTTCCAACTCGCCATCGCCGAGCACAGTGTAAACCCGAAAACCTTTATGCCCATATTTCGAGCCAAGTGCCATACCCACGGCGGCCGAAATGCCCTGGCCCAAGGAGCCTGTGCTCATATCGATCCCCGGCAGCAGCTTCATGCTCGGATGCCCCTGCAAACGCGAACCAACTTTGCGCAGTGATTTAAGCTCTTCCTCCGGGAAATAGCCGCGCTGCGCCATCACCGCGTAGAGCGCGGGGGCTGTGTGGCCTTTGGAGAGGACAAAGCGATCGCGCGTTTCCATCTTTGGCTGTGCGGGATCAATATTCATCTCCTTAAAATAGAGGTATGTCAGGAGATCCGTGACGGAAAGCGATCCGCCCGGATGGCCGGACTTGGCCTGGAAGGTTTCTTCAATGACGCCCATACGGACCTTGCAGGCGGTCATTTCGAGCTGTTTCTTCGCTTGCGTATCCATTTATGACCATTCCTTTCTATGTGAGGCAGCACCTTTGCAGCTGAAAACGCGCAAAGCCACGGCCTGAAAAAGCTTTTTCAAACCCGCGCCTCCTAAAATCTATTCTATTATCCGATAAAATCCTGCTCTTGTAAAGAGAAAACGCAAAAAAAAATTAGAAAAAATCCTCAAAAAAAATAATTGAAATTCAAGAAAAATAGCAAATTTATCCTTTTGTTTTCCCAATTAGGCAATTATTTTCGGCCGTTTTGCTAGGCCGTCATGCCTTACCATAGGTGCGCTCAATATGCTCTAAAAAATCCCCACTGCGCCGCGATTGCAATGGCAGGCATGGAATTTGGCAACGGCGTGCACCGCCTTGGGCGCTTGGCCGCAGGCCGCAGGCAAAAATACCGATTTGAGCATATCAAAATCATTAAAATAGTCGCCAATCGCCGCCGTGTGATCGTAGGGGATCCCCAGCATTTCGCTTAATACCCTGACCGCCGTGCCCTTGTGCACGCCCTCGGCCAGCATCTCATAGGTGGAAATAGAGGAGGCAATAAAATTCACCTGACGGTTTTCTAACGAATCAATAAAACGGGCCACCTGCTTCATCTGATGGGGAAGCCCATAAAAAATAACCTTTCCCCAATCGCCTGATGGCACCTGTTCAAAATGGGCGCACCACTTATGCGGCAGATGATCCGCCATCATTTGAGCGGGCGCAAAAATGCGCGGATGAAGCAGATAGATAAAATCCTTTGTGAATACCGAAGCCTCCACCAAAGGGAATTTTTCAAGCACCAGCCTGGTAATTTCCTCCCCGCGCGCACTGATGGGGCGAAACCAGATCATCTCATCTTTCTGAAAATCATAGATCCCCGCGCCATTCATAACAATTGCAGGCGTAGATGCAATTGGCAGGCGGTCAAAATGCTTTTTGAGCGATATGACATTCCGCCCCGAGGCCAGAGTGAAATGCCCGCCCAGATCACATACAAAATGCGTAATCGCCTCCAAATTGCGTTTGGGAAGCCGACGTAGTTTATTATTCAGCGTGCCATCAATATCGGAAACCACCAGCCATCTGGAAAAATCCTTTTTTGCTTCCGGCTCAATCTTTGTCTGCGTCATATTTCCCAATTCTCCTTAAAAATGCGGTAAAATAAGGGGGAAGCTCGCTCGCCACCTCTAAATATCGCCCATCCCGCGGATGGCAAAACCCGATCAGCCCTGCGTGCAGGCATTGCCCATCCAGCCCAGGCGCGCTTTTTTTCGGGCCGTAAACCGGGTCCCCAGCCACCGGGTGACCAATATAGGCCATGTGCACACGAATCTGATGGGTACGCCCCGTTTCCAACCGCACACGGATCTGTGTAAAGCCGTCTAATTCCGCAACAGTTTCATAATGCGTCACCGCGTTACGGGAGTGGCAGTCTGTCACAGCCATTTGCTTGCGTTTCGTGGGGTGGCGGCCAATAGGCGCATCCACCGTACCGGAAGGCTCCTTCAGACGCCCGTGCACAACAGCGCTGTATTCCCTGGTAAAGGTATGCTCCTTGATTTGTCGGGCAAGCGACGCATGTGCAAAATCATTTTTAGCCACCACCAGCAGGCCGCTTGTA
>ENA-OQDW01000954-OQDW01000954.1-human-gut-metagenome-genome-assembly--contig:-NODE-954-length-11238-cov-1.289713_pt1 | contig 11238 bp, 15 predicted proteins | sample MGYA00242784_ERZ504613 | MGnify/ENA primary metagenome ERZ504613 (study PRJEB26092, sample SAMD00036330) | human gut metagenome | host: Homo sapiens | study: EMG produced TPA metagenomics assembly of... | reverse complement strand
ATGAATGAAATGGTTTCCTGATCTAACGTTCATTGCCGTCCCATACGATGGATTCGTAACGGGCAGGATCGGTATCTCCTTCGGTGGAGAAAAGCAGTACCCGGGAAGTTTCATCCAGGCCCAGGTGTTCTCTTAATTCCTGATATTCGTCCATGCACATGATGCAGGCGAGCGTTCCAAACGGTGCGGCTCCGGATTCTCCGGAAGTGACCGGCGTACTGCTCCCTTGATCGGTGCGGCGAGCATCCGCATTCCTTTGCAGCGACCCAGTCTGGTGCAGCAACAAAGGTATCCACATGATTCTTTAAGATATCCCAGGAGATGGTGTTCGGTTCGCCGCAGGCAAGCCCGGCCATGATCGTCGGCATGTCACCGTCTACAATGCGGATCGCACCGTCTCCGGCAGCAGCTCCTTTGTAAAGGCAGGCAGCCGCTTCGGCTTCCACAACGACCACTTTCGGCGGGGTCTTGGGATAGCGGTTCGCAAAATATCCCTGAACAGCACCGGCAAGGGATCCGACACCAGCCTGGATAAATACATGAGTCGGGGCTTCGCAGCCGTCTTCATGAAGTTGATCGTCGGCTTCCATGGCCATGGTTCCGTATCCCTGCATGATCCATGCCGGAATTTCTTCATAGCCGTCCCACGCAGTATCCTGCACGATGATACCATGTTCAGTTCTGGCAGCCATATCGGCAGCCATGCGCACGCATTCATCGTAGTTGCATTCTTCGATCGTAGCAGTGGCGCCTTCTTTTCGGATGTTGTTTAACCGTGTCTGTGTACTTCCTTTAGGCATCAGGACAACTGCCTTTTGTCCGAGCTTGTTGGCAGCCCAGGCAACTCCGCGTCCATGGTTTCCATCGGTTGCAGTAAAGAAGGTGGCCTGACCGAACTCTTTTTTGAGCGCTTCAGAAGTGAGGATGTTGTAGGGAAGCTCGCTGACATCTTTCCCTGTCTGCTGTGCGATGTAACGTGCCATGGCAAGGATCCGCCAAGGACTTTAAAAGCATTGAGTCCGAATCGATAGGATTCATCCTTGATGTAAAGTGAACCAAGTCCTAATTTTTCGGCCATGTGGTTCAGTTTTACGAGTGGTGTGACACTGTATTGCGGAAAACTTTCGTGGAACGTGCGGGCTTTTTCCACCTCGGAAAGTGCCATGACCGGAAGGTTGGCATCCTCGGTCTTCGGCATATGATTGACTGCCCATTTGATTGTCTCCATGTGTAAAACCTCCTTATGATCTGCTATTTTCCTGCATCCATATAACTGTAAAGTGTAAATTTAGAAATATTGAGAAGATTTGCGACCTTATCTCCTGATTTTGTGATCAGAAACGCACCCGCATCATTCAGATAGCGGACCACCTGGATCTTATCTTCCTTGGTCATTAAAGCCACCGGTTTTCCGACCAGTGCCACGCCCTGCTGCATCAGATCGTTTAACAGCTCTTCTACATTGCGTGTGATCGTCTGCGGCGAGTGCGGCTTGCTGACTGTGTAAGTATCTGTTTCCGGTTCGGTGTGAAGAAGCGACCCCAGTGCACTGTCTATCGTAAGAAGTGCTGTGATGTCATAGTTGATGGAAAAGATATAAGAAATCTTTTCATCGGCATCCCGTATGTAAAGGGTACTGGATTTCAAAATCCGGCCGTCCTCCGTGCGTGTGAGATAAGAAAGCTTATCTTGTACTTTGGCAGCGTTTTTGTGCAAGGTCTCCAGTACGATCCCGGAAGGTCCGTCTCCGGACTTGCGGTTTGTCACCTGTCCGTTTTCAATGTGGACGATGGAGGTCTCCAGATCCTTGTTCAGATCATGAATGACAACTTCACAGGAAGTTCCGAACTGTTTTGCAATGCCATGCGCCATTTGCTTTAGAAGCTTGAGTGTATGATCCATAGTCATCCCTCCCTTTGTGAAAAACATTGGTAAAATCTGTCAAAAACAACTGCTTCTAAACTCATAATATCATAAAAGTCCATAAAATCAATAGTTTTTCTAAAAAAGTTTTAGAATACCTAAAAAAGTTTTTAGAATCGTGTTGCATTTGTGCAGTTTTGATGGTATTCTATAAACAGCAAAAGCGGTTCTGGAAGATATGCACAAAAATAGAAGACTTTCAAAAAGAAAAGGAGAGGTTGATATGCTTATTTTAGGAAACGGCAGGATGATCACAAGAGATGCGGACAATCCATATCTGGAATGCGGGGCCGTGGTGATTGACGGGACAAAAATCGTGAAGGCTGGTAGCTTTCGGAAGTGAAGGCGGCGTATCCGGATGCGGAGTTTTTGGATGCAAAGGGCAAGGTGATCATGCCTGCCTTTATCAATGCACACGAACATATTTACAGTGCATTCGCAAGAGGACTGTCCGTCAAAGGATATGACCCAAAAGGATTTTTAGATATTCTGGATGGGATGTGGTGGACGATTGACCGCAATCTGACCTTGCATGATACATATTTAAGCGCCATGGCTACATATATTGATTCGATCAAAAATGGTGTGACAACGGTATTTGACCATCATGCAAGCTTTGGTTCCATCCGTGGTTCTTTATATGAGATTGAAAGGGCTGCGAAAGAAACCGGAGTCCGCTCCTGTTTATGCTATGAGATCTCGGATCGTGACGGGAAGGATAAGGCAAGAGATTCCGTTATGGAAAATGCAGAGTTTATCCGTCATGCACAAAAAAGAGGATACCGGCATGATCGCGGGCATGATGGGAATGCATGCACAGTTTACAATTTCTGATGAGACGATGGAGCTGGCGGCAGCGAACAAGCCAGACGGCGTGGGATATCATATCCATGTGGCAGAAGGGATCGAAGATCTGCATGATTGTCTGAAACATTATGGGAAGCGGATCGTGGATCGTCTGATGGACTGGGGAATCCTGGGAGAAAAGACACTGCTTGGACATTGCATTTATATCAACGGCCATGAGATGGATCTGATCAAAGAGACGAACACAATGGTGGTACACAATCCGGAATCCAACATGGGCAATGCCTGCGGATGTCCGCCGACGATGGAACTGGTGCACAGAGGGATCCTGACCGGACTTGGAACAGACGGATATACTCATGATATGACAGAGTCTTACAAAGTGGCAAACGTACTGCACAAGCATCATCTGTGTGATCCGAATGCCGCATGGGGAGAGGTTCCGCAGATGCTTTTGACGGAAATGTCAAATTGCAGAGCGTTATTTCCCGCAGAAGCTTGGTGTATTGAAAGAAGGAGCTGCTGCAGATGTGATTGTTGTGGATTATGATCCGCTGACACCGATGAACGGGGACAATGCAAACAGCCACATTTTATTCGGTATGACTGGAAAACAGGTAGTAACCACAGTGGCGAATGGAAAAGTATTGATGAAAGACAGAGAACTTGTATCTATAGATGAAGCAAAAGTGATGGCAGACTGCAGACAGGCGGCAAAAGAGCTGGCTGAGAGGATCAACGCATAAGGAGGGCATGAGGATGAGTGAAGTTATGACACCGATGTCATTTGAACAGTTGGTAGAATGGGTATTACAGGAAAAGAAAAAAAGAGGAACCGTGTTCGGACAGCATCATGCGTACCGGGCAGATGGAACACATAACCGGACGATGTTCGGGCGTACTCTGGAGACGCCGATTGGACCGGCAGCCGGTCCGCATACGCAGATGACACAGAATATTGTGGCAGCCTACTATGCCGGCAGTCGTTTCTTTGAATTGAAGACCGTACAGATCATGGATGGAGAAGAGCTGGCGGCATGCATCAACCGTCCGTGTATCAAGGCGGATGATGAAGGATATAACTGCGAGTGGTCCACAGAGCTGACAGTACCGCAGGCAATGGAAGAGTATATCAAAGCCTGGTTCTTATTGAAAGTGATCGCCAAAGAGTTTGGACTTGGAGATATGAATGGATTTCAGTTTAATGTCAGTGTGGGATATGATCTGGCAGGCATCCAGTCCCCGAAGGTGGATACCTTCCTGAATTCCATGAAACACGCAGAAGATACAGAGATTTTCAAGCACTGCAAGGCATATTTACTGGAACATGCGGATTGGTTTGAGCACGTGACAACAGAAGATATCGAGCAGATCCCGCCGGAAATCTGCAATTCCGTGACACTTTCCACACTGCATGGATGTCCTCCGCAGGAGATTGAACGAATCGCCATGTATCTGCTTACGGAAAAAGGATTCCATACCTTTGTAAAATGCAATCCGACACTGCTTGGATATGAGTTTGCGAGAAAGACCATGGATGAGATGGGATATGATTACATACAGTTTGGAGACTTCCACTTTAAGGATGACCTGCAGTATGAAGATGCAGTTCCGATGCTGACACGCCTGATGAATACGGCGAAAGAGAGAAATCTGGAGTTTGGTGTGAAGATCACCAATACGTTCCCTGTGGATGTGAAACAGAATGAGCTTCCAAGCGAAGAGATGTATATGTCAGGAAAATCCTTGTATCCGTTGTCCATTTCACTGGCAGCAAAACTGGCAAAAGAATTTGACGGAAGGCTTCGTATTTCCTATTCCGGAGGAGCGGATTACTATAATATAGAAAGAATTGTGGATGCAGGCATCTGGCCGGTTACTGTGGCAACGACTCTTTTGAAACCGGGCGGTTATCAGAGACTGACGCAGATGGCAAAGCTTCTGGACAAGGAGAATGCTCCGTTTGAAAAAGTGGACGCAGAATCTGCAGGAAAACTTGCAGAAGAGGCGGTGAAAGACCCGCATCATGTGAAGGCAATGAAGCCTTGCCGTCAAGAAAGATGAAAAAGAAGTTCCGCTCATGGATTGTTTCGTGGCGCCGTGTAAAGAGGGATGCCCGATCCATCAGGATATCACAACGTATCTGCAGCTTGTGGGAGAAGAAAAGTATGAGGAAGCAATGGAAGTGATCACAGAGAAGAACCCGCTTCCGTTTATTACAGGAACGATCTGTGCACATAACTGTATGAGCAAATGTACCAGAAACTTTTATGAGACACCTGTTCATATCCGGGAGATGAAATTAAAAGCGGCAGAAAATGGATATGAGGCGCTGCTTGAAAAACTTCCGGTGCCGGCAGTGACAAAAGCAGGAAAAGCGGCAGTCATCGGAGGCGGCCCGGCAGGAATGGCGGCTGCATACTTCCTCAGAAAAGGTGGTATGGAAGTTACGCTATTTGAGGCAAAAGAATCTTTAGGAGGCGTAGTACGTCACGTGATTCCGCCATTTCGTATTTCGGAGGATGCCATTGAAAAAGATGCGGAAATCTTAAGAAAGATGCAGGTGGACATCCGCTGCAATACAAAGGTGGAATCTTTGGAAGAACTGAAAAAGCAGGGATATACAAAGATCGTACTGGCAGTGGGAGCTCCGGTTCAGGGAAGCTTAAAGCTGGAAAGCGGAATGCCGAAAAATGCACTGGAATTTCTGGCAGAATTTAAACAGACAGACGGTAAGGTTTCACTTGGAAAACATGTGGTTGTTATCGGAGGCGGAAACACAGCCATGGATACTGCAAGAGCGGCAAAACGAAACGCAGGCGTGGAGCATGTTTATCTGATTTACAGAAGAACGAGACGGTATATGCCGGCGGATGAAGAAGAACTGGTGATGGCCCTGGAAGATGGAGTGGAATTCAAAGAGTTATTGTCTCCTGTAAAACTGGAAAACGGCCAGCTTTTCTGCAAAGTGATGCAGCTTTCCGATTATGATGTATCGGGCAGAAGAGGAGTGACAGAGACCGGGGAGACAGTTTGGGTTCCGGCAGATACGGTGATCGCTGCAGTTGGAGAAAAAGTGCCGACAGACTGGTATCAGGCAAACGGTCTGGCAGTATACGGAAAAGGAAGATATATGTCGATGAAAAGACATTAAAACCAGTGATGACAATGTCTATGCAGCAGGCGATGGTCTGTATGGACCGGCAACAGTTGTAGAGGCGATCCGGGACGGACGAAAAGTGGCTGAGGCAATTGCAGGAGAAGTGTTGGCGCGTGATTTTGATAAACTGGCAGAGGAAGAAAAGGTCTATGCCAAGAGAGGGGTATTAAAAGAGGAACAGAAAGAGACAAAAGAGGCAGGCAGATGCCTGGGATGCTCGACAATCTGTGAAAACTGCGTAGAAGTCTGTCCAAACCGTGCAAACATTGCCATTCAGGTACCGGGGATGGAAAAACACCAGATCATCCATGTAGATTATCTGTGTAATGAGTGCGGCAACTGTAAGAGTTTCTGTCCATATTCCAGCGCTCCATATCTGGATAAATTCACACTTTTCGAAACAGAAGCAGATATGGAAAACAGTAAGAATCAGGGATTTGCAGTTCTGGATCAAGAGACCCGACGCTGTAAGGTACGCTTCTTTGGGAAGACCTTTATCTGGGAACCGGAGAAACCGGCAGCTCTTCCGGATGGACTGGGACGCATGATTGAAACTGTGTGCAGGGATTACTCTTATTTGATTCGGTAAAATCAAAGGTTGCAGGATCTGTGGGATTTCGGTAAAGTGAAAGGGGCTTCTGATGAAGAAGCCCTAAAAAAAGAAAGAGACAGCAAACAGACATGACAAGTATATGGAAATGGGAAAGCGGAAATCTACAGATCAAGAAGTCCCTCTTAGATGGACTGCAGATTACAGAGACAGCAAAAGAAGTGATCTCTGTAGTGGGAGCAGGAGGAAAAACAACTACGATCCGCAGGCTTACGGATGAAATGGAAAAAAGACAGAAAAATGTGGCAGTGACCACGACCACACGGATGAAAAAAGAACCGCATTTTTTACTCGGTGCGGATGCAGAGCGCATTACACAAAGATGGGGCAGACTCATCAGGTGTGGTTTGGAGAACAGGATGATAATCCGGAAAAGGTCAGAGGTGTTTCAGAAGCGCTTCTGGATGAGGTGAGAAGTATGGTCCGGATTTGTTTTTGATCGAGGCAGACGGAGCCAGAAGGCTTCCCTGCAAAGTACCGGAGTCGTGGGAGCCGGTCATCTATCAAAAAAGTACACGGGTGCTGGCAGTTTACGGTCTGGACGCAGTGGGAAAGACCTTTCGGGAGGCGTGTTTTCGTCCCGGGCTGGCAGCAGAAATTTTGGAGAAGAAGATAACAGACCCGATATCAGCAGTGGATATTGCGCGGCTGGCACTTGAAAGCCGCGGCGGGAAAAAGAATGTCAAAGAAACCATGCGGTATCAGGTGATTTTAAATAAAGCAGACACCACGCGAAGAAGACAGTTTGCGCAGGAAATCTGCCGGGAATTGGAAAAACGCGGGTTTGCAGATGTGACAGTGACAGCAGAAGGAAGGCAGGAAGAAGAATGAAGATTGTAATCAAAGGAGCAGGAGATCTGGCAACAGGAATTGCCTCTCGCTTATACCATGCAGGACATCAGATTGTGATGACAGAGATTGCGGTTCCGCTGACCGTGCGGCGAAGCGTGGCGCTCTCCGGAGCAGTTTACGAAAACGAGGCAGAGGTGGAAGATTTAAAAGGGGTGCTGGTAAAGGATGCTGCAGAAGCAGAACAGGATCTTACAAAGAGGAGAGATTCCGGTACTGGTGGATCCAGAAGCAGATATTATCGGGTCGTTTCATCCAGATGTAGTAGTGGATGCAATCCTGGCAAAGAAGAATCTGGGAACCCGGATCACGGACGGCGCCGTTTGTCATCGGTGTAGGACCGGGATTTTACGCAGGAAAAGACTGTCACTGTGTCATCGAGACAAAAAGAGGACATACACTGGGAAATGTGATCTGGGAAAAAGAAGCAATCCCAAATACCGGAGTTCCGGGAAATATAGGCGGCTTTACAACCGAGCGTCTGATCCGTGCCAGTGCAGATGGAATCATGGAGCCTGTGGCAGAAATCGGAGATACCGTAGAAAAAGGCCAGCTTGTTGCCAGGACCGGGAAGCAGCCGGTCTATGCAAAGATGAGCGGAATTGTCCGCGGAATGCTCCAGAAGGATGTACAGGTCACAGAAGGATTGAAGATCGGAGACATTGATGCCAGATGTGAACCAGAGCATTGTGTTACAATCTCGGACAAAGCAAGGGCAGTCGGAGGCGGTGTGCTGGAAGCGGTATCTCTGTTTGGACAGATCTATGGAAATTATGGAGTGGCACTTCTGGCAGCAGGGGAAGCAAAACGGTTTGGAAGTGACAAGTTGTCGGAAAAATTTCAGGGAATCCCTCTTTATCGGCATGCACTTGAGAAGCTGGAAGCATTTTCGGGACTTTCCAGGGTGGTCGTGACCGCAAGAGAAGCACTGGCAGAAGAAGCGCAGCGCCTGGGGATCCATATTGTAGAGAACAGACAGCCGGAACAGGGAATTTCACATTCTGTCAGTTTGGCGCTGCAGGAACTGCTCTCACAAAATCCAGACCTGGAGGGTGTGTTGTTTCTGGTCTGCGATCAGCCGGGAATCCAGCTGCTACAATCCAGAAGATTTAAAGAGGGATGCCTCATAAAAACAGCATTGTCTGTGCCGGATATGATGGAATGCGCGGAAATCCGGTATTGTGGGGAAGCACGTATTTTCAGGAGCTTATGCATCTGACCGGGGATACGGGCGGCAGACAGCTGATGAAGCAATATGAAGAGAAGATCCGGATCGTGGAGTGTGCGCCGGAAGAATTAAAAGACATTGACAGGAGAGAAGACATGACGGAATAAAACGGGGAGTACCCCAAAGGAGGTTTTCATATGCTGATGGTTCATGTAAATGGAAAAGATTATGAGGTGGAGCAGGATACGAAGCTGATGCGGTTTCTTCGGGATGATTTAAGGCTTACTTCAGTAAAGGACGGATGCAGCCAGGGCGCGTGCGGAACCTGCACGGTGCTGGTGGATGGAAAAGCCACAAAGGCATGTATTCCAATGCTTTCCAAGCTGCAGGGAAAATCTGTAGTCACAGTGGAAGGCTGAGTGAACGGGAGAAAGAAGTTTATGCATATGCATTTGCAAAGGTCGGCGCGGTGCAGTGCGGATTCTGCATTCCGGGCATGGTGATGTGCGCCAAGGGGCTTCTGGATCAGAATCCGGATCCGAGCGTGTTGAGGCGGCGGCAACCATTCGGAATAATATCTGCCGCTGTACCGGATATCAAAAGATCATCGAGGCGATCCTGCTCTCAGCAAAGATGTTTCGGGAAGATCTTCCGGCCAAAGAGAACAGCGGCGTGGTCTCTGTCGGGGCACCGATCCTGCGTGTGGATGCAAAGGAGAAAGTTCTTGGAACCGGGCAGTATCCGGATGATGTGTATCTGGATGATATGATCTATGCCAGTGCGGTGCGCTCCGAATATCCAAGAGCAAAAGTGCTGGCGATCCATACAGAGAAGGTATTGGAATTAGAAGGTGTGATCGGAGTATATACGGCGGATGATATTCCGGGTTCTGTGAAGGTGGGACATCTGAAACCGGACTGGGATACAATGATCCCGGTCGGACATGTGACACATTATCTGGGAGATGCCATTTGTCTGATCGCAGCAGAGACACCGGAGATTCTGGAACGTGCAAAGGCATTGGTAAAGGTGGATTACGAAGTGCTGCAACCGGTGCTGGATCCGTTTGAAGCATTAAAAGAGGACGCACCCCGCATTCATCCGGGAATCCAGCCGGATGGAAATGTACTCGCCCATGAGCATCTGGTCAGAGGAAATGCAGAAGAAGTGATCGCCAACTCGAAATATAAAGTGACCAGACATTATGAAACTCCGTGGACGGAACATGCCTTTTTGGAGCCGGAGTGTGCAGTGGCCATGCCGTTTGATGACGGAGTATTTATCTATTCTTCGGATCAGGGAACCTACGATACCCAGCACGAATGCAGTATGATGCTTGGACTTCCGCCGGAAAAAGTGATTGTGGAAAACAAGCTGGTAGGCGGCGGATTTGGTGGAAAAGAGGATGTCAGTGTACAGCATCATGCCGCACTGGTGGCATACCTGACAAAGCGTCCGGTTAAAGTAAAGCTGTCCAGACAGGAAAGTATCACCGTGCATCCCAAACGGCATCCGATGTGGATGGATATTACCACAGCATGTGATGAGAACGGATATCTGACTGCAATGAAAGCTGTAGTTGTATCGGATACAGGTGCGTATGCATCTCTGGGCGGACCGGTTCTGCAAAGAGCCTGTACCCATGCGGCAGGGCCTTACAATTTCCAGACCATTGACATTGACGGAAAAGCCGTGTATACCAACAATCCGCCGGCTGGAGCATTTCGCGGATTCGGCGTGACACAGACCTGTTTTGGAGCAGAACGGAATCTGGATCTGCTGGCGGAGATGGTGGGAATCTCTCCATGGGAGATCCGATATCGGAATGCGGTGCGGCCCGGACAGGTGCTTCCAAACGGACAGATCGCAGATGCCTCTACAGGAATTGCAGAGACACTGGAGCTGTCAAAGAGATTTATGAACAGGCGCCGTATGCAGGAATCGCCTGTGCGATGAAAAATGCGGTGTAGGCGTGGGCTGCCGGACTGGGAAGATGCCGTCTGCTGGTGCAGAATAAAATGGTACAGATTCATGCGGGAGCTCCTGTATCGGTCAGGGACTTGGAACAGTCCTGACACAGGTGGTTTCGCAGACCGCTCAGATTCCGGTGGAGCAGATTTGGTACTGTCCTGCAAACACATCCAATTCTCCGGATTCCGGAACGACATTCCGGTTCCAGACAGACATTGATCACAGGAGAAGCGGCAAAACGGGCCTGTGAAAAATTGTGTGAAGATTTAAAGACACATTCACTTCAGGAACTGGAAGGAAAGGAATACTACGGAGAATATCTTGCAAAGACGGATAAAATGGGCAGTGATGTTCCGAATCCGGTTTCTCATGTGGCATATGGATATGCAACACAGGTCTGTATTTTGAATGAAGATGGAACGATTCAGAAAATGGTGGCAGCCCATGATGTGGGGAAAGCCGTAAATCCAATCAGTGTGGAAGGCAGATTGAGGGCGGTGTTGTCATGGGAATGGGATATGCACTGACAGAACAGTATGAGATCAAGGAAGGGCGTCCGGTTTCCAGATTTGGAACACTGGGATTGTTCCGGGCAGATAAGGTGCCGCATATTGAGTCCATGATCATCGAGAAAACAGGAGTAGAAACCGGGATACGGTGCAATCGGAATTGGAGAGATCACATCAAATCCCGACAGCTCCGGCGATTCATGGGACCTATTATAAAACTGACTGGTGAGTTCCAGACGAA
>ENA-OQDW01000953-OQDW01000953.1-human-gut-metagenome-genome-assembly--contig:-NODE-953-length-11243-cov-1.641058_pt1 | contig 11243 bp, 11 predicted proteins | sample MGYA00242784_ERZ504613 | MGnify/ENA primary metagenome ERZ504613 (study PRJEB26092, sample SAMD00036330) | human gut metagenome | host: Homo sapiens | study: EMG produced TPA metagenomics assembly of... | reverse complement strand
CTGCCGGCTCTGTTCGTTGAAGGTGCGTCCGAGGAGGTCGAGGAAGCCGGCATACCTCTCCGTTCCCTGTACTGCTGTTGTTATCGTCGCTGTTTCGGTGTATTCCATACCAGAGTATAGCGTGGCGAATTGCTGGAGTTTATCAAATAACGTACCGAGTGCCGCTTTAGCGTGCCCGAAGCGGTAATAAACCGTTGCGGGCGGCTTTGGCCGGGCTTCGGCGGGGCATGTCCCGGCCGGCTTTCCCTGCCTTTCGTGCTGTCCGAACGATAAAAAGCGGACGCCGCCGTCCGCTTTACCGTCATGCCGTTCCCGCCTTTGTCCGGAGCGTCAGAGTTCGCTCTCTTTCAGACGCTCCGCATTTTCGGCCACTATCAGGTGGTCGATGACATCCTGTATGTCGCCGTCCATGAACGACGAGAGGTTGTATATCGTATAGTTGATGCGGTGGTCGGTGACGCGGCCCTGCGGGTAGTTGTAGGTGCGTATCTTGGCGCTTCGGTCACCCGTCGAAACCATCGTTTTGCGCTTGCCTGCTATCTCGTCGAGATACTTCTGGTATTCGAGGTTGAAGATGCGCGTGCGCAGCTCTTCGAGGGCCTTGTCGAAGTTCTTGAGCTGCGACTTCTGGTCCTGGCACTGTACGACGATGCCCGTAGGGATGTGTGTCAGGCGGATGGCCGAGTAGGTGGTATTGACCGACTGGCCGCCGGGGCCCGACGAGCAGAACGTGTCCTTGCGGATGTCGTTCATGTTCAGCTCGATGTCGAACTCCTCCGCCTCCGGCAGCACCGCTACCGATGCGGCCGAGGTGTGGACGCGGCCCTGCGTTTCGGTCTGCGGCACGCGCTGCACGCGGTGTACGCCCGATTCGTACTTGAGAGTTCCGTAAACGTTGTCGCCCGTGACCTTCATCACGACCTCCTTGTAACCGCCCGAACTTCCCTCCGAAGCGCTGTTTATCTCGTATTTCCAGCCTTTGCTTTCCGCATATTTGGTGTACATGCGCAGCAGGTCGCCGGCGAAGAGGGCCGCCTCGTCGCCTCCCGTGCCGCCGCGTATCTCCACGATAGCGTTCTTCTCGTCCTGCGGGTCTTTGGGAATGAGCAGCAGTTTGATTTCCTCTTCGAGCCGGTCGATGGCGGGTTCGAGTTCCGCCACCTCCTCGCGGGCCATTTCGCGCAGGTCTTCATCCTTTTCGTTGGCGAGGATGTCCTTCGCCTCGCGCAGGTTGTTCACCGCCGTGCGGTACCGTTCGCTCGTCTCGATGATGGGCTTCAGCTCTTTGTACTCCTTGTTGAGCTGCACGAATTTCTTCATGTCGCCTATCACTTCGGGGTCGGTCATCTGCTGCCCTATCTCCTCGAATTTCAGTTTCAGGCCGTCGAGCCTGTTCAGTATGTTGTTGTCTGCCATGTCCGTTTCTCGTATGCGGTACCGCCTTTGCGGAAAGCGGTTTTCCGCGTCGCAAAGTTAGCGATTTTTGCGGCTTACCAATAGGGGCCGTCGGCCCTCCGGAACACTCTCCGGAGACGGAAAAAGAGCGGGCGGACCATAAGGTCCGCCCGCTCCGGAATCAGTCCTGCGGCTTTGACCGCGAGGCGCTCTATTGCTCTCCCTTGACGTATTTGTCGAGCCAGCCGAAGAATTCGCGGTTCCATACGAGCGAATTCTGGGGCTGGAAAACCTGATGGTTTCGTTTTCGAACGCTACGAAGCGGGCCGGTATGCCCTGTACTCGTGCGCCCGTGAAGGCTCCAGGCTCTGGTATAGGGGATACGGAAGTCGTTGAGGCCCGTGATGATGAGGATAGGAGTATCCCAGTTCTGTACGAAGCGGTGCGGCGAGTGGGCGTAGGAACGCTGTGCCACGGCGTTCTCCTTGTCCCAGTAGGGGCCGCCGTAATCGTTGTTGATGAAGAAGAGCTCCTCGGTCGAGCCGTACATGCTGTCGAAGTCGAAGATGCCGCAGTGCGATATGAATGCCTTGAACCGGCCTTCGTGCTGCCCGGCGAGGTAATATACCGAGTAACCGCCGTAGCTTGCGCCGACGCATCCGAGACGGTCGCGGTCTACCCACGGTTCCCGGGCTACGTCGTCGATGGCGCTGAGGTAGTCGCGGATGTTCTGGCCGCTGTAATCACCCGAAATCTGGTCGAGCCACTCCTGTCCGAACGAAGGTACGCCGCGGCGGTTCGGGGCTACGACCACATAGCCCTGGGCGGCCATGAGCTGGAAGTTCCAGCGGTAGCTCCAGAACTGGCTCACCACGTCCTGCGGGCCGCCCTGGCAATAGAGCAGGGTGGGGTACTTCTGGTTCGGGTCGAAGTCGGGGGGAAGTATCACCCATGTCAGCATCTTCTTGCCGTCGGTGGTCGCTATCCAGCGTTTCTGTACTTCGCCCATCTTCACGTTGTCGTAAATGTGCTTGTTCACGAAGGTCAGCTGGTTGAGGGCGCCGTTGTCCACGCGGTAGAGCTCCGTTCCCTGCGAGATGCTCACCTTTTCCGCGACGCATACGCCGTTGGAATAGGTGAAGGCGGTGATGTCGTGGTCGCCGCGCGTGATGACCTCTACGGCAGGTATGCCCTCGACATTCACCGAGCAGAGCTGGCGGGTGGCTTCGATGGGCGAAAGGAAGAGGATGGTGCCGTTATCTTTCCATACGAGATTGTAGGAGTTGTAATCGAAGGCTTCGGTCAGGTCGCGGAACGAACCGTCCGTGCTGTCCCATACGAAGAGACGGTCCTTGTCCGATTCGTTACCCGGACGGCGCATGCTCTGGAAGGCAATGTAACGGTCGTCGGGCGAGAATACAGGGTATTTGTCGTAGCCGGGGAAAGCCGGGGCGATTTTCAGGCGCGGGTCGTCGGGGGTTCCTGCCTTGTTGATGTTGGTGACGGTACCTTTCGCCACGTCGTAGACGAAGATGTCCGAATCGGTGGACTGTGCGTATTTCGTACCGGTCATCTTCTTGCAGGTGTAGGCGAGCTGCGTGCCGGCGTTGTTCCACGAGATTTCCTTCATGTCGAAGTAGGGGCCAGCGGTGCGTCCCATGCTTCGCCGGGCATGATGTCCTTGCCGGCATGGGCCTCCTTGCCGTCGAATTTGCCGACGAATACGTGTTTGTAGTAACCCCTGTCCCAATAGTCCCAGTGGCGCGTCATGAGGTCGTTGTAGATGAGCCTTTCGATTTGTCGAGGTCGGGATAGACGTCCTTCGATTCGATGTCGGCTACGTGTACGTTCTGTACGTAATAAAAATGGTCGCCTTTCGGGGCGATGCCGAATCCTTCGATGCCGCCTTTTATATCGGATACCTGATGTATCCTCTTGCCGTTGGTACCGATGGCCCATATCTGACCTTCGCCGGTACGGTCGCTGAGGAAGTAGATGGTCTTGCCGTCGGCACTCCACTGGGGCGAGTGGTCATAGACCGCATCGACGGTGAGCTGTTGGGGCTCGCCGCCCTCCGAGGGCATGAGATAGAGGTGTGACAGGCCGCGGTTCTCCTGCATGTTATACCATGTCACGCTGTAAACCACGCTCTTGCCGTCGGGCGACAGTACGCTCTCGCCCACGCGTCCCATTTTCCACATGACCTCCGGAGTGAGTATTCCCGCCCGGATTTCGGCTTCGGTCATGTTGCTGTCGATGTCGAGCGGTACGATTTGGTTCTTGCGGGAACCGTCGCCCGAGCAGGATACTGTTACCGCTGCTGCCATAAGTAACGCCAGTGTTTTCGTTGTGAATTTCATTTTCCCTTGGTATTTGTTGTTCGTTTTGTGGTTGTTTCCCATGTCCCGTCCGCCGTTCGCCGGTGGGGAGTCACTCCTTTTTCGTCCAGGCGTCGAAGACCTCCCGTATCGTTCCGTAGCTGCCGGCAACCGCCTGCCACAGCTCCGTACCCTGCATCCATCTTGTTTCCGTGATATCCTCCTCGGTCTGCGGAACGGGCGTTTCGTCTCCCTCGCAGCGCATCCCGTACACCAGGTGCATTTTGTCTCCCAGCGTCCGTGCATGCGGTAAAAGTGCCGGGTCGTCGTCAGCGGACCGAGCAGCCGCACCTGCCGCAGCCCCGTCTCTTCGGCCACTTCGCGCAGGGCGGCCTCTTCACGGCTTTCTCCCTTTTCGACGTGTCCTTTGGGAAGGTCCCACCAACCGCGTCGCCGCATCATGAGGATGCGCCCGGTGCCGTCTTCGACGACTCCGCCGGCGGCCTCCACGACGGTCGTGTGGCTGAGGAAAGTTTCGAAGGCGTGTCGGGGGTTCTCCGACAATACGTAGAGGATGTTGTTATTGTCGAATTTTTGCAGCAATTTGCGGGGCTCAAGTCGGAGCCTGTGCCGCCGCGAACGCAGGGAATGTCCGTTTCGGCATCACCCGATTTGAATACCAATGCTTTATTTTCGTACCAGATTATCTGCATGGGCTTTTAATCTGTTACAAAATAACGCATTAAAGCGCAATACTGCAAATTTTATGGAAAAATACGAAAGCCGGCAACAGCAGATACGCCGTCCGGCGGAGCAGATTTATTCGGTAATCAGCGACTTCAACAATTTTACCCCCGTCGTGCAGGGACATGTCGAGGATTGGATGGCGGACGAGACGAGCTGTTCGTTCAAGGTAAAGGGGATGACGATGCGTCTGCGGATGGTGGACAAGGTACCGAACGACTATGTCAAGGTGACCGGCGACGAACGTTCGCCGCTCGACTTTACTTTCTGGATACAGCTCAAGCAGGTGGGCGATTACGATACGCGTATGCGGCTGGTGCTGCATGCCAAGCTCAACATGGTGATGAAGATGATGATAGGGTCCAAGTTGCAGCAGGGACTCGACCAGATGGCCGAGCAGATGGCCAAGGCGTTCAACGGGGAATTCTGACGTGCCGGAGTCTCCCGGAGGACGCGAGAGGGGCTTTTTCACAATAAAGAATGGGAAACGGACATCCGGTGTCCGGAACCGAAAAAGGCAGCCGGGGAACAACGGAACTGTTCCCCGGCTGCCTTTTTCCGGACGGCTCTGTGTTTTACATTCTTTCCGGGACTTCGATGCCGAGCAGGCGCATGCCGCGCCGGATGACGCGGGCCACCTCGCAGCTCAGGCGAAGCCGGAAAGCACGGATGGCCTCGTTCTCCTCGCGCAGGATGGAGTGGTCGTGATAGTAGCCGTTGTATGATTTGGCCAGGTCGTAGATATAGTTGGCAATGACCGAGGGCGAATAGGTGTCGCCCGCCTGCCGCACAGTGGCCGGGAATTCGTCGAGCGTCTTGATGAGTTCAATCTCCTCCGCCACGAGCGGTACGTCGGCATGGTCGTTCGCATAGACGATGCCGGCCTCTCCGGCCTTGCGCAGCACCGAGCAGATGCGTGCATGGGTGTACTGGATGAAAGGCCCCGTATTGCCGTTGAAGTCGATGGATTCGCGCGGGTCGAAAAGCATGGTCTTCTTGGGGTCAACCTTGAGAATGAAGTATTTGAGTGCCCCGAGTCCCACCATGCGGCTGATGTCGGCGGCCTCTTCGGGGGTGGCGTCGTCCAGCTTGCCCAGTTCGCGCGACATCTCCATGGCGGTCGATACCATATCTTCAATCAGGTCGTCGGCATCCACGACCGTTCCTTCGCGCGACTTCATTTTTCCTTCGGGCAGTTCCACCATGCCGTAGGAGAGGTGGAAGATGTGGTCGCTCCATGCCTCGTAGCCGAGCTTTTTCAGTACGAGTTTGAGGACCTGGAAGTGGTAATTCTGCTCGTTGCCCACCACGTAGATGAGTTCGTCGAGGCGGTTGTCCTCGAAACGGCGGTAGGCCGTGCCGAGGTCCTGCGTCATGTAGACCGAGGTGCCGTCGCCGCGCAGCAGCAGCTTTTCGTCCAGCCCGTCGGCGGTGAGGTCTATCCACACCGAGTTGTCGGGACGGCGGTAGAAGACCCTTTGCGGAGTCCCTCTTCCACCAGCTCCTTGCCCAGCAGGTAGGTCTGCGATTCGTAATAGGTCTTGTCGAAGTCGATGCCCAGCGCGGCGTAGGTTTTGTCGAAGCCGTCGTACACCCAGCCGTTCATGGTCTCCCACAGGGCATAGGTTTCCGGCTCTTTCGCCTCCCAGCGGCGCAGCATCTCCTGCGCCTCGCGCATGATGGGAGCATTGCGCTTCGCCTCTTCCTCGCTCTGGCCCTGTGCGACGAGCTCTCGGACCTCCTCCTTGTAGTGGCGGTCGAATTCCACGTAGTATTTTCCTACCAGATGGTCGCCCTTCATGCCGCTCGAGGCGGGCGTTTCCCCACCGCCGAACTTCTGCCATGCCAGCATGCTTTTGCAGATGTGGATGCCGCGGTCGTTCACGAGGTTGGCCTTGATGACCCGGTTGCCGCACGCCTTCAGAATCTCCGCTACCGAATAACCGAGCAGGTTGTTGCGGATGTGCCCCAAGTGGAGGGGCTTGTTGGTGTTGGGCGATGAATATTCCACCATGACGGTGCGGCCGGTCGGTTCTCCGTATCCGAAGTGGTCGTCCGACGCGATTTCCGCAATTTTCTCATTCCAGAAGCTGCGGCGTAGCGTCATGTTCAGGAAGCCTTTGACTACGTTGTACGATTCGATACCGTTGTCGCCGGCAACGAGTGCCTCGCCAATCTCCGCTGCCGTGGCTTCGGGTGCCTTGCGGCTCGCCTTGAGCAGGGGGAATACCACGAGCGTATAGTCGCCCTCGAACTCCCTGCGGGTGCGCTGTATCTGGATGGGGCGCCGGCGGCCTGCGGGTAGAGGCGTTCCACTGCGCGGGCGGCGGCCTGTTCGATGTAGTTTTCTATGTTCATGTCGGAAATCTGTTCGTCCGCTGTCGCGGCGGATTGAAAGACAAAGATACGCATTTTTCCTTTTTACCGCCCGGCGGATTATCTTTGTACCGGTAAATAGCATGCGAAAATGAAGATAGCCGGGATAGAATTCCGCGAGCGGCCCCTCTTCCTCGCACCGATGGAGGATGTGACCGACCCCTCGTTCCGTTACATGTGCAAGGGTTTCGGGGCGGACATGGTCTATACGGAGTTCATCTCCTCGGACGGGCTCGTGCGCGAAGGGGCGAAGTCAGTGGCGAAACTCAATATCAGCGACGGGGAGCGTCCGGTGGGAATACAGATTTACGGTCATCTGATAGAACCGATGGTCGAATCGGCCCGCATCGCCGAGGCGGCCCGTCCGGATGTCATCGACATCAATTTCGGTTGTCCTGTCCGCAAGATAGCGGGCCGCGGAGCCGGGAGCGGTATGATGCGCGACGTGCCGCTGATGGTGGAGATGACACGGCGGATTGTGGAGGCGGTGAAGGTACCGGTGACGGTGAAGACGCGTCTGGGCTGGGACGAGGAGCACAGGAACATCGAGGAGATAGCCCTGCGTTTGCAGGACGCGGGCATCGCCGCGCTCACCATCCACGGCCGCACGCGGGCCCAGATGTACACGGGGGAGGCGGACTGGACGCTGATAGGACGCGTGAAGAACAATCCGCTGATGAAGATACCCGTCATAGGCAACGGCGACATCGATTCGCCGCAGCGGGCGGCGGAGGCGTTTGACCGCTACGGCGTGGACGGGGTGATGATAGGACGTGCCACCTATGGCCGCCCGTGGATATTCCGCGAGATAAGGCACTACCTCGATACGGACGAACTGCTTCCGCAACCCTCCGTCTGCGAACGGGTGGAAATCGCCAAACGGCACCTGGCCAAATCGGTCGAGGTGAAAGGCGAACGGGTCGGAGTGCTGGAAATGCGCCGCCATCTGTCCAATTATTTCAAGGGACTGCCCGATTTCAAGCCTACCCGGCTGCAGTTGGTTACGCTGACCGATGTGAACGAAATCAACGCTACGCTCGATTATATCGCGCAGGAGTGGGGCGGTGCGGACCTTTCGGAAGCGGTTCCGCCGCCGCTGTCGCACGGAATATAACGCTTGCCTGCCGTTGTTGCGTTCCGGTCATTGTTCCGGGTTGTTCCGTTAACAACTGTGGTTGCGGTAGCGTTCCGATGGTACGCGTATCGCGTATCGGTTCAGCTGCACGGGGTATGGGATGCTTTTGTAGCGCTGAATCCTGCATTTGCCGGGAGCGATGCGGTCGTTCCGCACGATTGTCCTGCGGGACCTGCATGGAGGTTTTGCCGATGCGGAACGGACTGCGTGTCGCCGGTACGGCGGTCCGAGTCCGTATTTCCTTGCCGTGCGGTGTTTCGTGTCGGTCCGACGCGGAACGGGTAAGTACGTGCATTCTTCGGGCGTGTCGCCGACCGTACGGTTGTCCCGGCAAATACGCCCCGGCAGACCGTATCAATCCGCCGGGGCGTTCGTTTCCGATATGCCGTCTCGGCGTCATGCGGGAAACCGCTTCCCTGAAGGGGCAACACAAACTGAAGTCGTTCCGAATATCGGCGGGAACGGTCAGGACTGTCCGTTTACCCGGACGATTTCTCCGCCCTTGCCGTAATCCTCGACGACCAGTACGAGGTATTTGGGCACCAGTCGGCTCGCTTCGTATTTGGCTGCCTGCACCGTGCCGACTTCCGCATTGTGGGCAGGCCAAATGCCTATCATCATTTCGCTCATCGGAAAGCCGTTCCGTTCCGCTTCCCGCATGAGGTCTCGGGAGAGTCTTTGAAGGCGGCTCTTTTTTCCGTTCACGGCAATGTTGTTGCCTGTGACTGTTATTTCTATCAGGTGATTGCGTGCTGCTTCAACCGACCCTTGAGGGTTGAAATAGGCATAATAGGAACGTGTATTCCAGAAGCTTGCGGATACGATAGATAAGGAGAGGTTTCGATATGCTGGTTGACTCCACCCCAAAAACTCATGTCATCGGCGAGTCCTACAGACCATAGGTAGTCGCTGTCCTTTTCAAGGGCTGTTTTGATGCGCAGAAAGTCTTTCCATTGGGTCTTATCGTCGGTGATAACATAAAGGTTGTTAAAGAAAACGTCTTCGTCGGAGAGAAGCACTCCCTGTTCGGCAAACCGGGTAAGCAAGGCGTTCTCCAGTTGTGCGAAGGGGATAGGTGTATCGTCGATATAGGAGTTTCCTTCCGTATCCATGCGTATCGTCTGGGTAGGAATGGTTACGTAGGTGTATTGCAGCGCCGGATTTCCGTCCTCTTTGGCTTCGGATTCGAGTGTAATGATGTTATTATATTGCTGCAGGGTGTTCTTGGTATCTCCGCCTCCTATGTGGAGCTGCAGGGTGTACCAGCCTTTGTTGAATCGCAGTTCCGATGGGATGGGGTATTGCAGATATTCGGTCGGGATGGTCGCATAGAGTTCCGGCGCATATTCCCGGACGATATCGAAGATATCGTCGTACGCTTTCGGTTCTCTTGTTCGGTCAAGGGCGATGTAGAAACGGTTGGGGTTGTAGGTCCGGTCGGCCCAATTCGTCGGTCGCACAGTGAGTGTGGCCGTGTGTATGTCGGCGAAACGGTTGAAACTTAAATCGGCGCAAAGGTATCGTGCAGGGGTTTTGCTATCGTTGAAAAGAACATGGAGTTGCTTCGATACGGTGCCTTCTGCGGATGGATACTCCAGGGTGATATGGGATTCGTCCGTGTAAATAATGTTATCTTTGCCGCATTCCCTTTGGGCGAATGCGGTGAGGGCGAGGCATGCGAGCGGCAGCATGGCGAGGACTTTCCAGCGGGCGCGTGACTCGGAATCTTTTTTGAGCATCATGGTAATTCTTTTTTTGAGGTTACTGTGACCGAGGCCGTCGGCAACGGAATAGCGGCCAGCGCCGGCGGCCTTCTTTATCAGAAGCATTTGGTATTCTTTCGGATTGAATCCGGCCCGCAGTACGGCGCGGTCCGCTTCGTATTCGTGTATGTCCTGCAGCTCCCGTCTCAGGAGCCGCATGAAGGGATTGAACCATTGCAGACATCCCGCCGCGTCGAGGCAGAAGCAAATCCCAGGAGTGGCCGAGGCGGAGGTGTGCCCGTTCGTGGGCGATAATCTGTTCTTCGTGGTTCCCGCAGTCGCTGCGCGGGAGGACGATGTAGCGCATCCAGCTGAACGGTACGGTATGGTCCGCTGTATGTACGAGCACGGTATGCCTGTCGAGGCGCGTTCGTTCGCCGGCGCGTACCGTTCGGAGGATTTCGGTGACGGAGGCCAGCATGCGCAGCAGCGAGACCGCCGCACCGCTCCAGAAGAGGCAGGCGATGAGCGTCGGGAGGAGCGGGCGGTGTTCGGCGGATACGGGCCTGTCCCGGTTCCGCCGCCTGTGGCTCCGCGAGCGGTTCGGGTGTCGGAGCCGTTCGGATACGGTCGGTTCGGAATTCGTCTCCGATGGGGGTGATGGCGGTATAGGGTTCGGGACCGGAGGCCTCGGCGGGAAGGGTGACGAATCCGGCCGGAATGAGGAAAGCGAGCACCGTCGAGGCGAGGAGTACCGCCCGGTTGAGGCTGTGGAAGGTGTCGCGGCTGAGGAGGAGCCTGTAAAGCAGCCAGAATGCCGCGATACAGATGCCGACCTTGAGCAGGTACCAAATAAACGCTTGCATGGCTATTCCTTTCCTTTTTCTATTCTTTCTATCAACTCCCGCAGTTCTTCCACGGAGATTTTCTCCTCGCGGACGAGGGTCGATACGGCGTTTAAGTAGGAGTCGTGAAAGTATTTGCTGATGACGCCCCGGAGCGTGCCGCTGCGAAACTGTTCCTCGGTGACGAGCGGGTAGTATTGATAGGTATTGCCGTAGGTGCGGTGAGAGAGGAACCCTTTGGCTTCGAGCCCCGTACCATGGTGGAGAGCGTATTGAAATGGGGCTTCGGTTCGGCATAAAGCTCTTGCAGCTCTTTGACGAACAAGGCGCCCCGTTCCCAGAAACGGGTCATGATTTCTTCTTCTCTGCGTGTCAGTTTTTCCATGGTTGTGCGTCGTTTTGCGGTTTGCCGGGAGCGGTATCCGGCGGATGGCCTGTCCCCGGAATTCATGTGGCCGAAACCCGACTGCCGTGGTGTTCCCGGTCGTATGGAACAAAGATAACTAAAAGAATTTTGTGTGCAACTAATGTATTTAGTTTTAAACTATATTTTTAGTTTTCTTTTGAAAGGAACGGTCGTGCCATGCGGGTTCATGTATGGAACATACTGTTGACGAGCGGTTTAATTGCCGGGGTTGTCCTCCTTGTGCGACCAAGAGACCGGAAGAGGGTAACGTATCTTCGGGAGATTGATACGGCGGAGCGGGTTTTTGCCGTTTGCAGTCCG
>ENA-OQDW01000952-OQDW01000952.1-human-gut-metagenome-genome-assembly--contig:-NODE-952-length-11247-cov-2.060252_pt1 | contig 11247 bp, 12 predicted proteins | sample MGYA00242784_ERZ504613 | MGnify/ENA primary metagenome ERZ504613 (study PRJEB26092, sample SAMD00036330) | human gut metagenome | host: Homo sapiens | study: EMG produced TPA metagenomics assembly of... | reverse complement strand
CTTTCGGCAAGTGGAATTTCTTTATCTTTTTCTCCTGCACAGCCGCTTTCGGCGGACTGTGGGCAATGGGAGCAACACTTCTTCCAAGCAACTCGTTCATGGCAGTCTGAAAATCCATGCCATAGAAATATCGCATGAATTGGATGGCACCGCCGCCGACCTGATTCTTGTGATCGAACCAAGCTGCGCCGTGAATCATAATGCTGTCGTGTTTCCCACTGCCGTCATAATAAATCAGCTTGTATTCTCGCCCAACTTTCTCTAATTTCTCGCCCCTCATGCGGAGAAATTCTGTCAAGTCCACGCTGTTCGCAAGCTGCTTTTCCTCCTCTGTGTATGGAATATACGGCATATTTGCATCCTTTCCTTAAAGTCCCACAATACTCCATAAATACAGCGGTGCAGTCAAAGAAAAGATCAGGCAACCAAACAAAATCGCCGGAGCCGTCCATTCAAATTGTCCATGTTTGCGATAATCCATGTATGAAGTTGCGATCTTCACAAACAGCAAAATCGCCAGAATGACATCAACCACCGGGAACACCACATTGTTGACAATGGTCTTGATCTGTCCCTTGGCAGCATTCCAAGTGCTTTCCACTGCTCCGGCAACCTCACCATCTGCAAACGCCGTCAAGCTGCAAAGAAAAGCCAGCACAATAACAGAAACCGCCGCAATTATCACCTTTTTCGTTCTTTTACTCAATTTCATATATTCTCATCCTCCATGATTTTTCCAACCAAAACTGTCTGGGAAGAACTGTTTGCGCCAGTGCAAGTGGACAGCATCACAAGACGATCCGTGTCGGCAATTTCAATGTCATCGTAAATTACCGCACGATTTACCGCCTCACTCATGACAGTCCGCCAGCTGGAATCCGTATTGTAAATTTCGCCTGTGTTTTCCGTTACATCCACTGCGAAAAAACACACGCAATATACATCATTTTCCGTGGTCAGCCAACCATAGCGGTGACTGTCAAAATATGTTCTGTCGGTGAAATTTATCACGTCCGCAAACATGGAACGGTTGCTCATATTGTGACCGTATAAAATATTGGAAACGCCCGAAAAATCAGCGTTACAGCGGTAATCCAAAAAGATGGAACCAGCATACAAATAACCGCCGTCTGCCCCATGATGCAAATAAAAGTCGTTATCCTCCGACTGCATGATGGGGTAATTGATGTGCGTATCCGGCACATAAATCCAGCCTATGGCGTTAGCATAATTTGCATTCATTTGCTGAACTTGCGCTGTCAGCATTTGCGTGGTTGCTGTAGCAACAACAGGTATGTTCCCGGTTTCAGCCACAGCTTCGTCCAACGTCTCGCATACCTCAGAATCCGGCTCATAATCCTTGACCTGATTCCACTCCATTTTCTGCGCAGCATCGTTTCCAAACAGCAGATACATTCCACCCCAGAAGAGAGCAGCTGCGGTCACAGCCAGCCCCATGCGGATTGCTTTTTTCTTATTCGTTTTCATGTTCCACCTCAACAAAATCCGGGCAGAAAGCGGCGTTTTTATCAGCCTTTTCACTTCTGCGCTTCTTTTTTCTGCTGATGGCAAGTGCTGCGAAAATGATGACGCTTCCGGCACTGTGCCATCCGCATTCACCGTGAATTCCACATCATTTGCAATAGCGTAGCCGTCCGGTGCAATGACTTCATGCAATGCGTAGGTTTCACCAGCTTTGAGAACCGCCTCCAAATAATGCGGTTCTTTGGTTGAAGTCCATTCCTCAATGACGTCTCCATTCTTGTCGATAACCTGAAGCTTTGCACCTGGAAGCTCCTCACCAGTGGTGATATCCTGCTTGGAAATCCGCACTTTTGTGGTGTCGTCAACCATAACAATCAGGGGATTACCATCTTCCGAAACAGCGATTGCGTCTACGTTTTCTACAGTAACATTGCCGTAAACGTCGACTGTAAAACTGATATCAGTTGCAATCACATAACCGTCCGGTGCAGCGATTTCTTTCAGCGTATAATCTCCGGCAGGAAGCTCCGTAACAACATGGTTTGTGCCGTCGGAAGTCCATTTTTCAACCGTTTCTTCATCGCTGTTGATAAGCTCCATTTCTGCGCCGGAAAGTTCTTCTCCATACACATCCTGTTTGGAGATTTCAATGGTAATCGGCTTGTTTTCAGCTGTGATTCCCACAATTTCACCGTCCTCAGAAATTGTCATGAGATAGCCTTCCTCACTGAGAATGTAGCCTGTGGGAGCCTCAATTTCTTTGACAATATACTCGCCGTAGGGAACTTCATCAAATGCAAAATATCCGGTTTCGTCGGAGATTGCCGTCATAATTGCATTGCTTTCCACAAATTCTGTACAGTCTGTTTGGAACAATCCAAACAGTGCATTTTCCAGCGGTTCATCGGATTCATTCACTTTGATTCCTTCGATTTTTCCACGCTTCAGCTCATTTTCAAACTGACCGCAATCAATATTGACTGTTGTGACTTCCTGTCCCATATATTCAAAGTCCACAAGATACTTTTCGCCGTTCAAAACGTAATGCTCGTCTGTGGCAATTTCCTGCACATAATACTTGCCAAACGGGATTTTCTCTGCAATGACAGCCGTCATATTTTCATTCAGTGAGACCTCTGCAATCAGACCGTCCGCAGGAATGACAGAGCCGTCAGCAGCAGCAATTTCTTCCGCTGCAAACAGCCCGAAGCGGACATTCACTGCGCTGTTTTCTGCCGAAATGCCGAAGGTTTCATCACTTTCCATAACCTTAGAAAGTGAGATCTCAACACCCTGATAATCATTGACAAATGACGTATTTACGGTATCCAGAACAGCGACTTCCTGCCCAGCATACACAAGTTCCACAAACTGCGGTTCGCTGTTCAAAACATAGCCATAAGGCGCGGTAATTTCACGAATTTCATATTTTCCAAGATAGAGCAAATCCGTTTCCGCATAACCGTTTTCGTCCGTTGTCAGTTCTGCCACAACATCTCCTGCATTGGCTCGAATTGTACCGTCCAGCGTTACAATATCCTCCCTTGCAATCACCTGATACACAGCGCCGGCAAGTCCCTTTTCCTCAAAAACAGGGGTATATGTGGTCTGTCCTTCTTCATGAACAACGCCGTTTTCATCAATGGAAATGGCACTGCCCAGCGCAGTGACGGAACTGAAAACATCGCCGGTTTTCTGCACGCTGATTTTACCTTCTGTGCCGTGTTTCCTTGTTCACTTTTACGATGGTCAAAGCGTTTTCTTCTTCTGCATTTTCAGCAGAAATTGCAAAAGGCACAGGTGTACTGTCCAGCACATATCCATAGGGAGCTTGTACCTCAACCAGCGAATATTCGCCATAGGGAAGAACTTCCGGGGTGATCAGATAGCCCTCAGAATTGGTATAAAAGACGTCAATTGTCGTGGGCGTAGGATAGCTATAGGACATGGAAATCTGGTTCCCGTCAGCGTCGTAGATGGCAAAGCCAGCGCCCTCATAGGGAATCGTATTGCCCGTTTCGGAATCCACCTTTACCACTTTGACATAACTTTCAAACTCTCGGTTGTTCAAAAGAAACGCATAGGTTTTTCCGTTTTCGCTGATAGTGACATCAAAATCCGAAATGAGTTCCGTACCTTCCCAGCCAGCTGTCTGATGCACGGTATACACACCATAGAGCAAGTCCTTTGTCTTTGCAAATCCATTTTCATTGCAGATAAGGTAGTCTTTTTCGGAATCCTTTGCAGTTTCATAACTGCCGGAACTCTTGAGATAAACCTCAAATTCAGCGCCGACTTCCGGTGTTTCGATCTGCGTGCTGCCATCATCAGAATGCTTCAAAATGGAGATGTTTCCCTTTACCACATCCTCGGTCACGGCAACGGGAATCAGATTGCTTTCCACCGTATAATTCTTGGCTTCTGCGCGACGGAATGCACCGTCTCATCCAGCAGATATCCTTTGGACGGCGAGATTTCCTGAAGCGTATAATTGCCGCAAACATATTCCTTTGTCTTGAAATATCCTTCCGAATCAGTGGTATAGGTGTCCACAAGATCGCCATCCAGATACAATCCGTAAACTGCTCCTGCAAGTGTGGCGTCACCCTGTGCGGAACCGGTTTCTGCATCCTTTTTGACAACCTCGGCAGTAAATTTTTTCAGCACATTTTGGAACGTTTTCGTTGTGGTAGCGTCAACCGTCAGCGTAGCCGTCTGATCAGCAGGAACAACGTATTTTATCGGCACATTCTTCTCAGAAATGGTGTAGACAATCTTTTCGTTATTACTGTCATAGACGGGAATGTCAGAAAGTATGGCAATGCCGTCAGAGCCTGTTTTTATGGTATAAGTTTTGCCGCCGCCTGCGATCGTAAATTCACGGTCGCCGTTTTCGCCGTCCTCCGATTGCTTGTTAATTTTGAGATTGCCCTTCACCAGGTCATTGATAAAAGTCAGGTTAACTGTTAAATCCACATTGCCGTTTGCCAGCGTCACGTTCTGTGCCTTTGGCGTTTCATATCTTGTGGCAACATTGATTTCGGTGACAGTGTAGGTGATCGCCTTGCCTGTACTGGGGTTGTACACTTTCAGTCCAGAAAATTCCGCAACGCCGCTGGAATTTGTTTTTTTCGTGTAACTGCTGCCGTCCGAACCGGTCACCTTGAATTCGATATCTTTCACAACATTATCCTCAGAGGTCTTGTTGATTTTGATAGAGCCAGTTTCATAGTCCTCGTACACGGTCACGGTCTGATTGGCTTTCAGTTCGTAAACTTTTGTTGACAGCGCATAGCCCTTCGGAGCAGAAATTTCCTTGACGTAATAACTCCCCATAGGCAGCTTTATCGAACCTGTACCATCTGCGCCAATCGTAATTTCTCCGACTTTAGTTTTGCACGCAGAATCGGCGTAAACGCCGTACTTCGCCGTGCTGCCGTCAACCGTCGATTTACCAACAATTTGGGATGTTCCATCGAGACACTTTTTGATACGGAAGGTTGCATCATTCTGCGTGATACGAAAAGCCGAAGTATTCAGCGCGGTTGCGCTTTTTCCGTCCGTATTGTTGTTGATGACAACGCCCTGGGAACCATTGGATTCGATGCGCCAGTGGGTACCGCCATTGCCATTTCCACTACCAACTGTTGATGAAGTGATCAGACTTTCTGGAACGCCGATGCTTTTCAGATAGGATACCACATCGTTTCGGGAATTGAATTCGCCCATGTAAATCCAAGCATGGTTGATGTTTTTTGTCTCCGCCACAACCACCGAACCAGCCGTGATGGTGGAGCCGTCGGCGCATTCCCAGTAGGGGTGCTCCTCCGTTTTGACGTTCTGTTTTTCAATGTCAATGTTGGAAGTCTTTCCGCCGTAGGTAATCGTACAGCTGTCACTGACCGTCAGCCAATGTGCTGTGTCCACAGGAACGGGATTGTTCCACGAAAATCCCGATGTACTGTACCCCAGCTGGTCAGCGTGTAGTACACAAGTCCGGAACAGTCGATACCAAGACTGTTGATCGTGCTGACGGACAGCGGCGCATATGCGCCCTGGGTGTAGATACCAGAATAACCTTTGTTCCGAAGGTGTAAGGCGTTCCCAGCAGGGTTGCCGCTTTTGCGATAACCGTATCGGCGGACGGAAATGCAACATTTTCAGTGTAACTGCTTGCCGCACTCGCACCAAATGAACTGTTGAAATTTGTTCCCAGCATAGAAAAAGCGCAGAGTCCTGCCATCAGACCTGCGCCCAGTTTTTTCAATATTTTGTTTTTGAACATATACAAACTTCCTTTCAAAAAAGCACGAAAATACGTGCTGTAATGCGTTTTTTTGTTGCTGAACCTTACCGAAAAAGTCGGCGAACGAATTTTTTTACAGAACCAATCAAGGATCATATTTCATCACACTCCGCATCGCATTGTCCCCACAGCGGACAATCCTGGCAGTGTTCATAATCCATGCAGATTTTCTGCTGTTCGTCCTCCGATAATTCTCTGCGCAGAACGGCAAGGACGACGCCGTCCGCATTTTTCTCCAGTTCCACACGCACCGGCAGGCCATTTTCGTCAAACAGCCCGCTGAAATTTGTCACACCGTTTCCGGCTAAAATCTGCGAAAAAATCACTTTTTTCATACATCAATTCCTCCATCATCGTCAAAAAAGAGAGAGTTGCCTTGTCATTTTTGCTCTCTCGCTGGTATCGTAATTGGAAATCAACAGTTCATTGTACATGCAGCCGCCCTCATATCGCTGCACCAGATTGTTCAGTCTGCTGATTTCCTCTATGGCAATGCCCGGTCTGTTCCAGAGATCCCTGATTTCCGGGCAGTCGTTGTAGGAAACTAAAAATTTTCCTGAAATCTGTAGTAATGTATCCCTCAGCCGAATATGATCTGCCTTTGTAAATCCCACATCCTTGTAATAATTCTCCGTCGCAAAATACGGCGGATCGCAATAGAAAAAGCTCACCGGGCGGTCATACTGCCGGATGAGCTTTTCAAAATCACGATTTTCAATGACAACCTTTTGCAGCCGCCTTGCCGCCATATCAATTTGCGGAAAATCACTCCACATGGAATGCGGTTGACAAGCAAAACTGTCCAGACTGGCGGCGTAGCTGTACCGAATCAGCTGGTAAAACTTCGCTGCACGGTCAATATCACAAAATTTCGGAAATAATCCTCGCTTGTGTAGACTACAATCCAGTTAAAATCCTCACGGGAATTCAGCACGTATTGCAGCTGTATTTCAGCTTGTTCGGCTTGTCCCTGACACAACGATATAAGTTGATCAGATTGCTGTTGAAATCGTTGAATATTTCAAAATCATTGTCGGACGGCTTGTGAAACAACACCCAGCCTGCACCGCCGAAAACCTCGATATACCGTTCATAATATGGCGGAAATCTTGCAAGTACGGCATCCCTGAGTGCCTTTTTGCCGCCTACCCATGACATAAAGCTATTCATGTAACGCCTTTCTGCCGTTTGCCAATGACAGAAAGAAAGTCGCTTTGCAAATCACAGAATAGCTTCCGTCACTGGCAAACGACCTTACCTTACTTTATTTTCGTTTCCATTTCCTCATCTGCACTTTTGACGGCATTGCACAGTGCCATTACTGCAGCACCCAATGTTCCGCCCAAAAGCAGTCCTGTGATAAATCCAAGCATAATTTCACCCCCCTGAACAGTTAAATTTCATTGCAGAATTCTTTTTTCAGTCTGCCAATGATGTATTGCTGCCCCTTGCCAGTAACAAACGTCTGCTGATAAGTTCTGCACATGGAATCCATTTCAAAAACGGACTCCTTCACCGCAAAATACCCTCGGTCGATGTACTTCTGATACGGCAAATTTCCTGACATCAATATCTCGTTTTCCCGCAGCCAACGGAACAGCCGATTCCTGCCGATGGGGATATCTTCTTCCACGCAAGCTTTGCCATGGCGTTCATGTCGATGAGATTATCCGTATTGGACACCTGATTGGCAAACTCCACCAGCGGCTCGTCATGGCGGATTCGCTCGTTTAGCTTGTTAATCGCCATCATCTGCAAACGGAACAGATTTTGATACGGCTCGTCCAAAAAAGGGAGATAGTTTTCGATGAACATATCCTCGTTGGCAACGTAGCCGCCGGTTCTCCTGATTGTTGGAAGTATCTTAGTTGTGACCCATTTACAAAAATACTTCGCCTGTGGTTTGTCACTTCTAAGAATTACATCATAAAGTCCGCTTTCGCTAACTACCGTCATTTTTCGGCGCTGTCCACCTGATGTCAGTTTGACTGACATCAGCTCATCGCTGTCCAGACGACTGGCAACCATTCTGGAATTGCTGATTTCAAGTGCTTTGCATACATCTGCAAGTACAAACCACGGTTCGCCTTTTATTATCACTGTCCTGACCCTGCCAAACTCTTCACTCGCAAAAATTTTAATGATATTTTCCACTGCTTGCCTCCTCGTCAAATTTCAATAAATTTCTTGCAATCGCCTCAACAACCGCAACCGTAATCGAATTTCCGGCTTGTTTGTAAAGCTGAGCGTCGGACATTCCCGTTGCCGCAACCTTTTCAAATTGATCCTTGCGAAACCCCTGTAATTTCCAGCATTCCACAGGCATAAGCCGACGAATCCGTCCTCTGTGAATAATTCCATGCCTGTCTGTCACCGTAAGTGTGAACATCGGCTCGTTGGGATCTTTGATTCTTCTGCCGTTCTGACGGGTATGCTCCTTAAACGGATTGAGAATTGCTCTTGGCGCATCATCCACAAAACAGCGGAATGTTCACCTCTGTGATGACTTATTCCGCTGTTCTGCCTTGCAGTAATACATCTTGCTGCGTCCGTCATTTGAGGACTTGGATTACAGTCTATAAAATAAAGTCCTGTTTTACCACCCATGCCGCCTGAACCGCTGCACTGTGTAACCGCTGTGCCGTTTGTGGAATATACTCGAACCTTGACTGCCGCCAATCAGCTGTTCAGGTTTTCCTTTGCCGCAATTTTCCGCATCATTTCCTCCGAAAGCCAGTATTTCGGCGGGACATCTGTCTCCAAGATATCCGACAAGGAACAGCCTTCGTCTTGACTGTGGTATTCCGAAACCGGAGCTGTTAAGCACACGCCAGCACATACGATACCCCAGTTTTGAAATCTTTTCAAGGATAATTCTGTAGCATTCCCCCTGCGATATTCCCAACAGATTGGGTACATTTTCAGCGATAAAATAGCGGGGTCGCTTGGCTTCAAGGATTTGGATATAGTTGAAAAAGAGGCTTCCTCTGTCGTCCGCAAAAGCGAGTCTGCGCCCTGCGACACTAAATGATTGGCAGCATGGTCCGCCAACGAGCAGATCAAAATCCGGCATACCTCCGTAATCGATTTTTGTGATGTCCTCATAGAACCTTTCTCCTCCTGTGTCGTACAAGGCTCGATAAGCCTTTTGCACATATCGGTCAATTTCGCACCAGCCTACACATTCAAATCCGCCCACTTTTTCAAATGCCGATCGGAATGCACCGATGCCTGCGAAGCTTTCAAAATATCGAATCATTTTCAACTTTTCCTTTCATTTGGGCAAAAAAAGACAGCTCAGTTTTTTCAAACCAAACCGCCTACATAGACATATGCATTTCAAGTTCTTCTGAGGGATTCTCAGTTTCTTGCATTTTCTCCGACAAATTTTCTTCCGGCTGAATCACATGGAATCTGTCCTCGCCGGGGATTAGCGAAAGGGAACACCCGTTGTCCCACTTCATGAATAATTGACCGGCGTCATCTACTGTAATTACCGTCCCCTTTGTGCCTGACGGAATCGGTCGGGGATCATTTTCCATGCTGTCAAGGCAAATTCTCGTGCCTTCCGGATACCTCTGTCGGAGTTGTTCCACTTTATCTCTGCTATAAAACATAGCTGCTCCTTTCACATCGTCATGCCCATGCTGGGTTCTTCCGTGTGTTTCTCAGCCTGAGACAATCCCATTTCTTCTTCTGTCTGCAGCGACCAGTCGTTGCTGTCATTCCAAAAACTTACATAAATCTCGCCAAAATCAGCGGTTTTAACGCCGTGTTGTTCAAGACCTTCGCCCCAACCATCGCTTGCCTGACCAGTGAGATAGCTGCGTAAATCTTCCAGTTCACTTACTGTCAGTTCACCGGAAATTTCACATTCAAATACGCCTACGAGTTCGCCGTTAACATCTCTGACGGATGGAATCGCCGAGAAAACTTTTTCTCGAACGGCAGGATCATCGTAATAGTAAGCCATCAATCCACGGTGTTCTTCATCCGGTTCTTCGTAATTCCGAATAAAATTGTTGATCTCATCCGCACAGCCTTCGGCATATGCAGACGGGATTTCCTCGAAATCTTCCTCTGTAACTTCCTCGTCCCATTCGTAATCAGGTTCTTCCGATTCTCTGACAATTTTTAGCGGACAATAGAATGTCAATTCCTGCGTCGGCTTGGCTTCGACCGTGATATCCGGCTGAAAGGGAAATTCGATGGACTGACTTTCTGCCATCTGAATGTCCTCACGTTCTCGGAGCATTGCTGTTACCGCATCACGCAGAACGGATTTTACATCCAGATCGGATTCTGCCAGCAGTTCGTCAAATGCGAAGCTTGTTTCACCACAATGGGCAAGCTCCGCAACTTTGTCGGCAATTTTTTCAAATCGTTATGCAGCTTTGTTTCAGCTGCGGTCATTTCATTGCTCTCCAGCAGTGCTCTTGCGTTGGGGATAAACTGTGATTTTCTGGCGTAATTGCTGCCTTCGGACTCCACCAGTACTCCATCGCCGCTGTCATAGTCCACAAACAACAGACAATGTGCCGTATCACCCTCCGTGTACATAAGGTCACGATATGCAACGATGTTCGGATCATCATGCATTAGATGATTTTTCAATTCCTCAAAGCTTCTGCCATAGAGCGTGACGACCCTTTCCACGCAGATTTCATAAGGCTTGTAATCCGATGCTTTGTGATTCAGTGTGCTGTTAAAATGTAACTTCTTCATATTCTTCCTCCGCAATGTATTTTGAAGCAGTCTTTTTCATCTCTGCCGGAAACAAAAAAAGACCGCTTTGTGCAGTATCACGTGTTTCGTGATACCAGACAAAACGGTCTTCAAAAATTTGTATACTATTTTCTATTTGAAAAATAAAGATTGATATTTTATCTCTTCCAATCTGCCCTGATTTTTTTCTTTGCATCGGTCGGCTGCCATGTTTACGGCAGTTGTGCCGAGTCCATTTCTGCTGGGGCTCGGTTCGAATCCCTCTACACCGAAAAAACTGCCCAAAAATATCTACGGTTTTTCACCTGCTTTTTTCGTCGTTTGGGCATGAAAAAAGCCCGATATTTCGGGCTTTTTCGACCATATATCTTTTTTATGGTCACAATATGGTGGGCCATCGGGGACTCGAACCCAGGACCGACCGGTTATGAGCCGGTAGCTCTAACCAACTGAGCTAATGGCCCGAAGAAAACGTGTAGGAATAAGAGATAAGTGCAAGATATATTATACCATAAAAGAGGGAGATTTGTCAAGTAGGAGCGAAAAAAAGGAAAAATATATCCTCAGTGAACCGCCATGCACCATACAGCAAACAGAGTGAGAGATAACGAAAAAAGGTTCGTTCCGTAAGAACGAACCTTTTGAAAAGAGCCGGCATTGCCCAATTTTTCCAGATCGAGATGATCAAGTATCGTAGGCGTAAAAGAGCTTAACTTCCGTGTTCGGAATGG
>ENA-OQDW01000951-OQDW01000951.1-human-gut-metagenome-genome-assembly--contig:-NODE-951-length-11248-cov-1.912418_pt1 | contig 11248 bp, 17 predicted proteins | sample MGYA00242784_ERZ504613 | MGnify/ENA primary metagenome ERZ504613 (study PRJEB26092, sample SAMD00036330) | human gut metagenome | host: Homo sapiens | study: EMG produced TPA metagenomics assembly of... | reverse complement strand
CGGCCATTGTCGTTTCACCCCTTATTTCTTTAATGAAAGACCAGGTGGAAAGTTTACAAGCAAACGGAATTGCAGCACGGGCACTGAACAGCAGCAATAATGAAACAGAAAATATAAACCTACGTCGCGAATGTCTTCAAGGAAAAATCAAATTGCTTTATATTTCACCTGAACGATTACTTATAGAAACAAATTTCCTGTTGAAAGATATCCAAATATCTTTATTTGCCATTGATGAAGCTCATTGCATCTCACAATGGGGACATGATTTCCGGCCTGAATATACCCAATTAAAGGTACTACGTAATCAGTTTCCCAAAGTACCGATTGTAGCATTAACTGCTACAGCTGACAAAATAACCCGAAAAGACATTGCACAACAATTGGCCTTGAAAGATCCTAAAATATTCATATCTTCCTTTGATCGTCCCAATCTGAGTTTGGAAGTAAAAAGAGGCTACCAACAAAAGGATAAGGCACGGACTATCCTTGAATTTATAGAAAAACACAAAAATGAATGTGGTATCATTTATTGCATGAGCCGCAGCAAAACAGAAAGTGTGGCCGCAATGCTGATGAAACAAGGTATCCGTGCAACCGTTTATCATGCAGGATTAAGCAGTGATATGCGTGATAAAGCACAAAATGATTTCATAAACGATCGTGTACAGGTAGTGTGTGCACTATTGCTTTCGGGATGGGAATTGATAAATCCAATGTACGCTGGGTTATTCATTATAACCTTCCTAAAAGCATAGAAAGTTTCTATCAAGAAATAGGACGTGCCGGACGTGATGGTATGGAAAGTGATACTTTGCTGTTCTATTCACTGGGAGACTTGGTTATGCTTTCCAAATTCGCTACAGAAAGCAGCCAGCAGGAAATTAACTTAGAGAAATTACACCGAATGCAACAATATGCTGAATCGGATATCTGTCGGAGGCGTATTCTGCTGAACTATTTTGGTGAGACAATGGACCATGATTGCGGCAACTGTGATGTGTGCCGTAATCCCCCCGAACGCTTTGACGGAACAATCATTGTACAAAAAGCTTTAAGTGCAATAGCCCGAACTAACCAACAAATAGGCACCCACATGTTAATAGACATATTGAAAGGGTCAGCGAACCAAGAACTGATTGACAAAGGTTATGACAAACTGAAAACATATGCTGCAGGAAGAGATATTCCTGCACGCGACTGGCAAGATTATCTACTGCAAATGCTGAATCTAGGCTATTTCGAAATAGCTATAATGAAAACAATCACCTCAAAATAACTGAAAGCGGGCAAAAAGTATTGTTCGGCAAAGAACCCGCCATGCTGGTAGTCATCAAACGGGAAGAATTCATACCTGCTAAGGAAAAACGTAAAAAGAAAGCCAAGGAAGAGGTACTCTTTCCCACTCCGGTTACTTTTGGTAATGAAAACAAGGACTTGTTCGAGGAGTTACGTGTACTGCGTAAAAAACTGGCAGACCAGCAAGCTATACCTGCCTATATTGTTCTATCCGACAAGACTTTGCACCTGATCGCCACCCAACAACCTACAACTATAGAAGCATTCGGCAACATCAATGGTATCGGCGAATATAAGAAAGAAAAATACGGAAAAGATTTTATAGAGTTGATAAAAAAGGTATTGCAGGAATGAAAATACCTTTTTTAAAAGCTATTTCCCTCATATACCAACAATAGGAACAGATAAATTCTGTTCCTATTGTAAAAGCACGATGATTGTCTGACAATAATCCTGTTTCGCATTTTACTTACTTCGCTTTCAGCTTATCCTGCAACTCCGGTCGGGGCACTCCCAACTCTATTGCTTTTTCAAAAGCAACATACGCTTCTCTTTTCTTTTTCTGACTTAAATAAATCTCACCACACATCACATAAATTTCCGCATCGTCCGGTGCCAGTTTGGCGGCCTCCTCCAAATCCAATAAAGCCAAATCAGGCGTATTCATTTCTACAGCCAATGTAGCGCGAGCTTTCAAATAAGAAACATCTCTGGGATTATCGGAAACCAATCTGTTAAAATCTTCTAAAGATTCACGATACTTCAACTCCTTCTGATTTAAAAGTGCCCTGCCCAAACGTGCAGTATTATTCCCCGGTTCCTCCTGTAATAAGTGTTATAATCTATTCTCGCTCCTTTATAATCCCTACGTTGCATATAAATATAAGCCCGGAAAAGTAACGCTTCCTTATTTGTCTTATCTATATCAATCACATTGCAATAATCCACATAAGCCCTGTCAAACAAATTTTTCTCCAAATAGAGTGAAGCACGATTGAGTAATGTAACAACAGAATATGGAGTAATATTCAAGGATAACGTGTACGAGTCAATAGCATCATCTATTTTCCCCAATCTCCGCTGGACCGTTCCTAGATTAGTAAACAATAAAGCATTACGCATATTGGCAGGATCCATCTTCAATGCCTGTCTGAACAAAATTTCTGATTTTGTCAAACTGTCTTTTTTTGCCGCATCCAACGCACTGGTTATCAGTTCATCGTAAGTTTGCGCCTGCAACTGCATACATGCACATAGCAACATAAGATAACATACGATCTGTTTCATCCGATTTTCTATATTAATTAATTCCGGTTGCAAAGGTAGAGGAATCTTTAACGATATTCCTTTAGTTTAATTAAAAAAAGCATAAGGTAGGTTTCTCGTTTTAAAGGGTATTCCGTATATTTGGCATACAATTTTAAAAGAATAAAGAACATGAAAGTAGAAAAAGCGATATTCGCCGCCGGATGCTTCTGGGGCGTACAACATCAGTTCGAACGTATTCCGGGTGTACTAAACACTACAGTCGGTTATACAGGTGGTCCGGAAGCCAACCCCGCATATACTCAGGTAAAAGCCCACATGACACACCATGTAGAAGCTATTTTTGTAGATTATGACGCCGACATGGTTTCTTATGTGGATTTGTGCAAACTTTTTTTTGAAATACATGATCCCTCACAAACCGATGGAATAGGTCCCGACCTTGGGCCGCAATATCGGAGTATGATTTTCTACATGGATGGAAAACAAAAATCCGAAGCTGAAGAGGTCATCGAACTGCTTCGCTCGAAAGGTCATAGAGTCAATACCAGATTACGCCCTGCCGAGAAATTTTGGGAAGCAGAAGCTATCATCAGCACTATTACGATAAAATGGGAGGAGAACCTTACTGTCATATACGCGTAAAAAAATTCTAAATTAAACAACAGAGATGTGTTCAAATAATAGCACACCTCTGTTATTCATAATTATCCGAAACCTTTCATCATTTCATCAATGCCTCCAGATACATATAAAATTCGGGGTCCTCGCCAACTACCTGTTTAGCAATTTTCCCTTCAGGATCAATCACATATTTAGTGGGATAACCACTTACTCCATACATCACCGCCACATCCGGTTCACCTATATTGCGTACATTAATCCACGGCAATTGATGCTCAGCTACTGCTTTTTTCCATTTATCCTCTGTATCATTGCAGTCAATCCCTACAAATTCTATTTTTCCCTTGTATTTTTCATATGCCTTTTTCATTTCGGGAATTCCTTTTATGCACCATCCACACCAGCTTCCCCAGAAATCAAGCACTACATATTTACCTCTCAGAGAAGATAAGTCAAAATTCTTTCCATCCAAATCCTTCAAAGTAAATTCTGGAGCGAGATTACCTGGTTTCATTGCTTCTTTTTGCTTTATCGCGAGCCAGTTCTTTCTCATATCCTTCTCTCATTCTCTGATATAAAGGAGCCATCATTCCTTCCTTTACCCGATCAGTCAAAACATTAAAAGCATCCCCCAACTGATCCCTTGACAACTGTGACATTACATATACTGATACATCTTTATCCGGATTCTGCCTAACATAGTCACTTTTTATTTTTAAAATATTTCCATACCATTCTTTTGCTGAAGCATAAACTTTACGGATAGAATCTCCGGGTATTCCTTTTTTCTCCATATCCATACAGACTACATTCAATGAATCTATTTTATGACTATATGCTTTACAGTCCTCCAACACTTCATTATAATCATCATAAAAGGAACCTCCCTCCAATTTATATTCATCCAATGAACCTGAAATTTTTATAGGTTGGCCAGGCAACAGCAAAAAATTTATAGCTTTCATCGATATGGCAGGTATACTGCCATCCTCATTGGGTTTCACTGACGGTTTACCATAAATATAAACCTGTTTCAATACACTATTACCTAAATTAAAGGCAAAACTTCCATTTTGCATGGCAACCGTATCTGTCCTACGACTATCACGATCATTTACAGGAAAAGATTGTACCAATAATGTATCACTCTCGATACCAGTCAGCGTACCGCTGATTTCCGGTCGGCTCAAAGGCTGGCAGGCAATCATAAAACCAGCTCCTACCAAAGCATAAACTAAATTCTTCATTTAAATGTCTTTCAATTATTATCTTTGTTTTATTTGCAGCATCAAATATACTTTTTCTTATCCAATAAAAATAAAGAATCAGAAGTAAAATGCCATTCACTTCTGATTCCCCGTAAAAGACCTATAAATTTCTATGCTTTCTTGATATAATCCACAATCCAAGCACCCACTTCCCTGGTACCATACTTGGCCCCACCTTCAACCTGAATTTCCGGAGTACGCACATTTTCATCCAAAGAAGCATCTACAGCCTTACGAATCAAGGTGCCTTCCTCCTTAAGATCAAAATACTCAAACAGCATGGCCACCGATAGGATTTGAGCCAATGGATTGGCTATATTCAATCCTTTAGCCTGTGGCCATGAACCGTGAATAGGTTCGAATACCGGAGTGCTTTCACCCGTAGAAGCAGAAGGAAGTAATCCCATAGAGCCACTGATAACAGAGCCTTCATCTGTCAGAATATCACCAAATGTATTCTCAGTCACCATCACGTCAAAGAAACAAGGATCCTGAAGCATCTTCATGGCAGCATTATCCACAAACATATAGTCTGTAGTCACTTCCGGATACTGAGGAGCCATCTCTTGTGCAATCTGTCTCCACAGACGTGAAGATGCCAACACATTGGCTTTATCAACTACAGTAAGATGCTTACGGCGCTTCATAGCATATTCAAAAGCCACTTTTAAGATACGCTCAATCTCCGGACGAGTGTACATATTGGTATCGTATGCCTTATCATTATCCTGATATTTTTCTCCGAAATACATACCTCCGGTCAATTCACGGATACAGATAAAATCTGCATTTTCCACCAGTCAGCCCGTAACGGAGATTTATGAACCAGACATTTAAAAGTCTGCACAGGACGAATATTAGCAAACAAACCCAATTTTTTACGCATAGCAAGCAAACCTTGTTCCGGACGAACTTTGCTGTGGGATCATTATCAAATTTAGGATCACCTACAGCAGAAAACAACACTGCATCCGCATTCTTACAAGCCTGAAAAGTCATTTCAGGAAACGGATCACCTACTTTATCGATCGCATCCGCACCACAGATCGCATATTCATAACTTACTTTATGACCAAATTTCTCGCAAACAGCATTCATCACATCAACGCCTTGCACTGAAATCTCCGGTCCGATACCGTCACCGGCTAAAACTGCAATTTTAAAATCCATTTTTTAGTGATTAATGGTTAGCGGTCAGTGATTAATAGTTGGCGGTTAATGAAATCTGACAACACTGTTCATTAACCACTAACCATTAATCACTAACCATTATTATTCATATTCATTTTCTATTATATTCAGCATTTTCATGGTAGCCTTAATAGCAGCCTCCGTCTGGTCAGCATCCAGCCCACGAGTACGAAATACTTTTTCTTCAAACTCCAAGTTATTACTGTTTGTACAAATGCATCTGTACGGCCCCCAGGAGGAATACTTACGCATAGTTGGTCAACATAGGGAATTTACGCCCCAGTGTCACTTTATAAATTTTACGCAATGCACGCACAAAAGCATCATACTGACCGTCGCCGCTGGAATTCTCCTCAAACTCTTTTCCATTAATCTCTATTTTCACAGTAGCCATCGGCTTCAGTCCATGCGCCAGTGTCACAATATAACTTTTCAATTTTACACTTTCGCTTACCACCCCATGCTTCAGCACATCGGAAACAATATAAGGCAAATCCTCCTGAGTAACCAGTTCCTTCTTGTCACCCAATTCGATAATACGTTCCGTTACCTTACGCATGGATTCTTCATCTAAATCAAGACCCAAATCCTCCAGATTTTACGAATATTGGCTTTGCCACTAGTCTTGCCCAACGCATACTCACGTTTACGCCCGAATCGTTCCGGCAGCAAATCATTGCAATAAAGATTATTCTTGTTATCACCGTCGGCATGAACGCCGGCCACTTGCGTAAACACATTCTCACCCACAATCGGCTTGTTGGCAGGAATAACAATACCTGAATAAGATTCCACCACTCGGCTCACATCATTCAGACGGCTTTCGTCGATATTGGTCAAAGCATTAAAATGATCCTTCAGAATAGCTTGAACACTGGCAAGCGGTGCATTTCCTGCACGTTCCCCTAATCCATTGATAGTAGTATGAAGTCCTTTAACCCCACTCAGCACAGCAGCAAGTACATTACTCACAGCCAAGTCATAATCATTATGCGCATGGAAATCAAAATGGGTATGAGGATAACGTTTTTTCATCTTCCGCATAAATTCTATCACTTGCAAAGGATTCAAGATACCTAATGTATCGGGTAACATATATCGCTTGATGCTAGTATCCTTCAATCCGTCCATCAACTGGAATACATAGTCAGAAGAGTCTTTCATACCGTTACTCCAATCTTCCAGATATACATTAACGGCAATATCCAGTTCATCAGCATAACGCACCACATTCACAATATCTTCAATATGTTCTTCAGGCATTTTCTTCAACTGCTGTGTACAATGTTTCAACGAACCTTTACACAATAAGTTATTACCCTGCATCCTGTACGTTGTATCCAGTCTACAGAAGTACGGCCATCCACAAATCCGAGCACCTCCACTTTGTGAAGCAAATTCCGGCGGGCAGCCCAGTCACATATCATTTTAACGCTTCAAATTCGCCATCCGATACACGGGCCGAGGCAACCTCTACCCTGTCTACCTTTAAATCTTCCAATAGCAATCGAGCAATCATCAATTTTTCATGGGGTACAAAAGATACTCCGCTGGTTTGTTCACCATCGCGGAGTGTTGTATCCATGATTTCTATTTTGACGCTTTTTCCCATGCTTCTATCTTGTCTTTGTTGGTCAGCAAAAAGTCGATATCATCCAACCCGTTCATCAAACAATGTTTCTTATATGCATTGATTTCAAAATGTTCGCTTTTACCTGTAGCCTTGTTGGTTATAGTCTGTTCAGGCAAATTTACTTCCACCTCTATTTTTGGATCTGCATGAATTGAATCAAAAAGTTCCTTCAAGAATCCTTCACTCACCACCACCGGAAGTACAAAATTATTTAATTCATTATTCTTATGAATATCAGCAAAGAAGCTGGACACAACTACCCGGAAACCATATCCGGCGATAGCCATGCAGCATGTTCACGGCTGGAACCAGAACCGAAATTCTTTCCCGCCACAAGGATTTGTCCACCGTAAGTAGGATTATTCAATACAAAATCCTTGTTAAGAGAACCATCTGGATTGTAACGCCAGTCACGGAACAGATTATCACCAAAGAATTTCTCTTCACGAGTTGTCGCCTTTAAGAAACGGGCCGGAATAATTTGGTCTGTGTCCACATTCTCTAAAGGAAGGGGTACGCAAGTGCTTGTTATGATATTGAATTTCTGTTTCATTGTCTTCGCATTTTTAAATTAGTTCTCTAGGATCTGTTATTACACCGGTCACTGCCGCAGCAGCAGCTACCAGCGGACTGGCAAGCAACGTGCGAGCACCTGGTCCCTGGCGTCCTTCAAAATTACGGTTACTAGTAGATACCGAATATTTTCCGGCCGGAATCTTATCATCATTCATAGCCAGACAAGCAGAACATCCCGGTTGACGGATAGAAAATCCTGCTTCCTCCAAAATTTTGTCCAAACCTTCTTCACGAATCTGTGCATCTACCATCCATGATCCTGGAACCAGCCATGCAATCACATGATCTGCTTTCTTTTTCCCTCTCACTAAAGAGGTAAAGGCACGGAAATCCTCAATTCGTCCGTTAGTGCAAGCACCCAAAAATACATAATCAATTTTCTTACCTAGCAAGTATTCTCCCGGCTGAAAGCCCATATAGTCCAAAGACTTTTTAAAAGAAGCACTTTTATCATCTACCGGAATATGTTCAGTGATTCCCATACCCATTCCTGGATTCGTTCCGTATGTAATCATCGGCTGAATATCTGCTGCATCAAAACGAACCTCTTTATCAAATACAGCATCATCATCACTCTTTAATGTTTTCCAATGAGACACCGCTTTATCCCAATCCGCACCCTTCGGAGCATGTTCCCTGCCTTTTATATATTCAAAAGTCACTTCATCAGGAGCAACCATGCCACCACGTGCCCCCATTTCAATACTCAGATTACATAAAGTCAGACGCCCTTCCATACTCAAGTTACGGACAGCTGAACCGGCATATTCCACGAAGTATCCAGTAGCACCACTGGTTGTCATCTTAGACATCATATAAAGAGCCATGTCTTTTGCCGTCACTCCTTTACCCAGTTCGCCATCAATAGTGATACGCATGGTTTTCGGACGAGATTGTAAGATACATTGTGAAGCCAACACCATTTCTACTTCACTGGTTCCAATACCGAAAGCAACAGCTCCCATCGCACCATGGGTAGAAGTATGCGAGTCACCACAAACAATTGTCATCCCCGGCAAAGTCAGCCCTCTTTCCGGACCTACTACATGAATAATACCATTTCTTTTATCCATCATACCGAAATGAGCCAAGCCGAAATCTTTGGCATTCTTTGCCAAAGTATCCACCTGTGTTTTGGAAACCGGATCCTCAATCGGTTTGTCCTGGTCATGTGTCGGAGTATTGTGATCCGGCATACAATATACATGATCCGGACGAAAGACTTTCACCCCGCGTGCGCGCAGTCCCGCAAAAGCCTGCGGACTAGTTACTTCATGACAATAAAGCCTGTCTATATAAAGCTGAGTAGGTCCGTCCTCAACCTTTTGTACCACATGGGCATCCCAAATCTTATCAAATAATGTGTTAGCCATTTTACGTATTATTATCTTTTAAACTTGTTGATACAATCAATATATGCTTCTACTGATGCAGCGATAATATCTGTATTCGCTCCGAAACCATAGTACATCTGTCCGTCATATTCCACCTGCATGTGTACTTTACCCATATCATCACTACCTTTACTGATAGCCTGGATCGTAAATTCCTTCAACACCATGTGGCGGTCAATAATTTTTTTCAAAGCCTTGATAGCAGCATCTACCGGTCCATTTCCACTGGCAGCAGCTTCAAAGTGCTCTCCTGCAATATTCAGCCCTAAACTTGCCACCGAACGAACTCCCACTCCGCTTGTTACCTGCAAGTAATCCAGTTTAATATGGTTATTAACACTTCTATCGGCACCTGCCAATACCAGAATATCATCATCTGTGATATCTTTCTTCTTATCAGCCAGTTTTAAGAAATCCTCATATACCTTATCCAATTTGTCCTGCTCCAGTTCGACTCCCAAAACATGAAGACGATGTTTTAACGCAGCACGTCCGCTACGAGCAGTCAAAACAATAGCATTATCATCAATGCCCACATCCTTCGGGTCAATAATTTCGTATGTTTGTACGTTCTTCAAAACACCATCTTGATGGATACCGGATGAATGTGCAAAAGCATTGCGTCCCACAATTGCCTTGTTCGGCTGAACCGGCATATTCATCAAACTTGACACCATACGGCTAGTCGGATAAATCTTCTGAGTATTGATATTTGTCTGAATATTAATATCATTATGGCATTTGACAATCATTGCCACCTCTTCCAAGGAAGTATTACCAGCACGTTCTCCAATACCATTGATAGTCACTTCTACCTGACGTGCTCCATTTAACACACCACTAATCGTATTAGCAGTAGCCATACCCAAATCATTATGACAATGAGTAGAAATAATAGCCTTATCAATACCATCTACATGATCTACCAAATATTTAATTTTCGCCCCATACTCTTCAGGCAAGCAATAACCTGTAGTATCAGGTATATTCACTACTGTCGCTCCCGCTTTAATAACAGCTTCTACCACACGAGCCAAATATTCATTATCCGTACGTCCTGCGTCTTCCGCATAAAATTCCACATCATCTACATAGCGACGTGCATATTTCACAGCAGCCACCGCACGTTCAATAATTTCTTCACGAGTAGAATTGAATTTATATTTGATATGAGAATCTGAAGTTCCAATGCCAGTATGAATACGTTTGTGTTGGCAAACTTCAATGCGTCAGCAGCTACATCGATATCTTTTTCAACTGCACGAGTCAGCGCGCAAATGGTTGGCCAAGTAACAGCCTTAGAAATTTCAATTACTGAATTGAAGTCCCCCGGACTTGAAATAGGAAATCCTGCCTCAATCACATCCACTCCCAAAGCCTCCAACTGCTTAGCCACCTGAATCTTTTCCACTGTATTCAACTGACATCCCGGAACCTGTTCGCCATCACGAAGAGTGGTATCAAAAATAAATAATCTGTCACTCATAAATTTCAATTTTATACATTATTACATTCATAAAAAAAACCTTTCACACAAGGAAGTGAGAAAGGCTTTCGTATATCATTATTCACACATACTTTTATGCACAACACTCACTTCCTGCTGACTTTGCCAGTAGAATAATAATGCCGCATAGCAAAATATGTATAAATCCTTGGTTCATTGTTTATCTCTTATTTTATCTAAAACGTTGCAAAGGTAGAGATTATTTTCTAAACACAAAATAAAAATGAAAGTTTTTTCATAATATAAACTACGATTTTTTATTTATTCTATTTTTAGAGTAACAGTTTATAGGAATATATATCTACAAGTATCTCTATAGAAGTGTATCTGCAAAGATATAGATCACTTTAGATATAGAAGCAAATTGAATACTCACTTTATGAACATCGCCCCCTACAGAGCAAAACTTCCGGACCTGCCCCTGCCGGAGAAAAGACATGGCGGAGCTTCCGGACAGTTCCGTGGGAAAGGTATCCACACCCACGGGAAA
>ENA-OQDW01000948-OQDW01000948.1-human-gut-metagenome-genome-assembly--contig:-NODE-948-length-11272-cov-2.176312_pt1 | contig 11272 bp, 17 predicted proteins | sample MGYA00242784_ERZ504613 | MGnify/ENA primary metagenome ERZ504613 (study PRJEB26092, sample SAMD00036330) | human gut metagenome | host: Homo sapiens | study: EMG produced TPA metagenomics assembly of... | reverse complement strand
TGTTCTTCCAGATTTCAGATGGAACCTTGCTTCCCTTACTTGCCAGCGGTGAAAGAAGCAGTTCCTGCGCCTGCTCCCGGTTGAGTACATCTGCCCTCGGATGGGCTTCCCGTGTCACGGTCACAGTTCCATCTTTTACCGTCACGGTCACCGGCTGTCCCTCCAGTACGGCAGACCACGTTCCATCGCTGATGCCCATCGTCTCTGCTTTCATGGTCAGCATTGCCTCGATGACGTCTGCAAATTGGAAAATACGGTACATCGCGGAACCGCAGCGCTCTTTTGTGAAGCTTTCGCAGACTTCCGATAACGCTGCTGCTTTTCCGGTCTCATACACCGGAATGGAAATGAAAAGAGAGTCAAGCGCATTTTCTTTTAAATAAGCGGCAAGTGCAGGAACGAAATCCTGTTCCTCCAACACTTCTGCTTCCACAACCTGGTTTCCGCCGCAAAGTGCCAGATATCCGATCCGCTCACCGTTTTTCCAGATTGCAATTGCCTGCTCGCCGAACGTTTTCAGGCAGGCTTTCACATCCTCTCTTACCACGTAAAGCGGTTTTTCCTCATTCAGCTTCTTTGCAAAGGCTGCCGCCTCTTCGTCCGCTTCGCCGTTTTCCGGAAACAGCGGCGCAAAGGTGTAAGCGGAGAGTTCCCCGTTTTTCCAGGTATGGCGCACATTTGCCACATCCAGGTAAAACGTGTATTTTTCACTTCCCGGCGTAAAGCCAAAGTAGGCATACCGCTGTCTCTGGCCGTCCAGTGCCAGAAGATCACACGTTCCTTCCAGATCCGTAATCCAGTCGCCAAGAAGACGCTTCATGTGGCCTTCGCCCCTTGCCTTTGGATGCACGGAAACGCTTCCCACATATCCTGCGCGGAGCAGCTTACCCCCTGCTGCCATTTGCTGCGGAAGCACCGCAATCTCGGCCCGGAGTCTGCCGTTTTCCGCAACAGCGACGCGGTGGATCCGTGCCATTTCCGGTCCTGCCTGATAAACCCTTGGAATTAACTGCTCAAAGTCGTGCGGACGGTGTGCCGTGCTGAACACGTAGTTTGCAAGTTCGATGCAGTCCTCCCACTCTTCCGGCTTTGCAAGTCTGTACTCTGTCATAATGTAAAAACCTCCTGATCCTAAAAACCCTTTTGTTTTTGCTCTTCTTTTTCTCTATCCTAACGGATTTTTGTCCTTTTGTCACGAAAATTCCGAACAAATTGCAATATTTTTGCTATATCTGGTAAAAAAAAGAAACGCGCCCGGAAATTTTCATTCCAGGCGCGTTTCCCTTTTCTCAACGTTTCCTGTTTTACTGGATTCCTTTTACGGTGTAATCCTGTGCCTCTACGGCTGTTTTCAGCACATCGTCTGATACAGGAGCTGTCAGTGTTACAACGGCTGTTCCTTTTTCATGGCTTACTTCTGCGGATGCAACACCCTCGATTGCCTCAAGTGTTTTCTTCACTCTTGCCTCGCAGTGGCCGCACATCATGCCCTCGATTGTCATGGTTTTTACCATTCCCTGTTCTGTTGTCATGTTCAGATCCTCCTTTAGAATTTCGTTTTTGATTCTTTTATCTTTTGACGCGTCGTGCATCCGAAACAGATTCAGACGCAGGGCGTTTGTCACAACGCAGAAGCTCGAAAGGCTCATCGCCGCCGCACCGAACATCGGGTTCAGCTTCCAGCCGAACAGCGGGATCCATACGCCCGCAGCCAGCGGAATACCGATGATATTGTAAATGAAGGCCCAGAACAAATTCTCGTGAATGTTCCTGAGGGTCGCACGGCTTAAGCGGATCGCTGCCGGTACATCGGAGAGGCGGCTCTTCATCAGACAACGTCTGCCGCATCGATCGCGATATCGGTTCCTGCTCCGATGGCAATACCGACATCCGCACTGGTCAGAGCCGGTGCATCGTTGATGCCGTCTCCTACCATCGCTACTTTTCCTTTTTCTTTCAGGCGGCTGATGACCGCTTCTTTTCCATCCGGCAGAACGCCTGCGATACTTCGTCCACACCTGCCTGTGCGCCGATGGCACGCGCGGTGCGCTCATTGTCTCCGGTCAGCATCACGACACGGATTCCCATATTCTGCAGCTCTTTCACCGCACGCGGGCTATCCTCTTTGATGACATCCGCAACCGCGATCATACCGAGCATCTTTCCGTCTTCACTGAAGAACAGCGGTGTCTTTCCTTCTTCGGAAAGTTTTGCTGCCTGCTCTTCCATCTGTTTCGAGAGAACCGCTTTTTTCGTAATCAGTGCGCGGTTGCCTCCGCAGAGCTCTTTTCCGTTCCGTTTTGCCACAAGGCCGTTTCCAGGAAGCGCAGAGAAATCACGGACTTCTTCGCGGGCCAGGCCTTTTTCCTCTGCAAGTGCAAGAATCGCACGGGCCAGCGGATGCTCACTTTTCTGCTCCAGTGCAAAGGCACCTTTTAAAAGCTCCTCCTCACTTACACCGTCCGCCGGGACAAGATCGGTTACCTGCGGCCCTCCGCTTGTGATGGTTCCAGTCTTATCGAGTGCAACGATCTGTGTTTTTCCTGTCTTCTCGAGTGAAACTGCGGTTTTGAACATCGTTCCGTGTTTTGCTCCCATTCCGTTTCCGACCATGATCGCAACCGGTGTTGCAAGGCCGAGCGCACACGGGCAGCTGATAACGAGAACGGAAATACCTCTTGCAAGAGCAAAGCCGACGCTCTCTCCTGCAAACAGCCAGATCACAATCGTAGCAAGTGCAATGCAGATAACGGCCGGCACAAAAATACCGGAAACTTTATCGGCCACTTTGGCGATCGGCGCTTTTGTCGCTGCCGCATCGCTGACCATCTGAATGATCTGGGAGAGTGTTGTGTCTTCTCCGACTCTCGTCGCCTCACAGGTCAGGAAACCGGACTGGTTTAAGGTCGCCGCCGATACGCGGTCGCCGGCCTCTTTATCCACCGGAATACTCTCGCCAGTCAGCGCGGATTCGTTGACGGCACTCGTTCCCTCCAGGACAACGCCGTCCACCGGAATATTTTCGCCCGGGCGGACGATGAAATGATCGCCCTTTTTCACCTGATCAATGCCGACTTCCACTTCTTTTCCGTCTCTTAAGAGAACGGCGGTCTTCGGAGCCAGCTTCATCAGACTCTTTAACGCATCGGTCGTTTTTCCTTTGGAAATCGACTCCAGCATTTTTCCGACGGTAATCAGGGTCAGAATCATGGCTGCGGACTCGAAGTAAAATTCATGCATATAGCTCATGACTGCATCCATGTCCCCCTGTACCTGCGCTCCCGTCATGGCAAACAGGGCGTAGACGCTGTATACAAACGATGCGGTAGAACCAAGCGCTACCAGTGTGTCCATGTTCGGTGCTTTATGCCAGAGACTCTTGAAACCGCTGATAAAGAATTTCTGGTTGATGACCATGACCGCAATGGTAAGCAGGAGCTGTACCAGTCCCATTGCGATGTGATTTCCTTCAAAGAATTTCGGCAGCGGCCATCCCCACATCATATGGCCCATGGAGAAATACATGAGCGGAATCAAAAGAAGAACGGAGCTCAACAGACGGCGTTTCATGACCGGTGTTTCCTTGTCTTTCAGCATCTCTTCGTATTCTGCTGTGGAAGCCGACTGTGATGTGCTTCCCTTCTCGCCTTTTTTCGACGCACCGTAGCTGCATTTTCCACGGCGGCAATAATCTCTGCCGGGGAGGCCGTTCCCTCCACGCCCATGGAATTTGTCAGAAGGCTGACTGCGCAGGATGTGACACCGGTACCTTTGACACGGCTTTTTCGACACGGGTCTGGCAGGCGGCGCAGCTCATGCCGGTTACATTGTACTGTTCCATCGTATGTCTTCCTTTCTGTAGTTCTGGATTTTCTATTTCATATACCCTAATGGGGTATCTTGTTTTCTTCTACACTATATACCCTGTCCGGGTATTTTGCAAGTGTTTTTTCAAAAAATTTCCACTTCTCTTCTGCCATCCCCCGCACAATCCGGCCGACCATCCTCAGAAATCCCTTGACAACCCGGCGCATGTATTTTATATTGAAGCAATCATGGATGATTTTTTCTTCTTCATCCTTCGGAGGTTTTTATGATTACATATGATTATTATCGCATTTTTTACTTCGTAGCACAATATCACAGCTTTACAAAAGCCGCGGAAATTCTGAAAAACAACCAGCCCAACATCACACGGTGCATGAACAATCTGGAAAGTGAGCTTGGCTGCAAACTTTTTATCCGTTCCCACCAGGGTGTCACACTGACAGCGGAGGCGAAAAGGTGTATGAGCGTGTGGCCGTTGCCTACGAACAGCTCCGCACGGTTGAGGAGGAGCTGGCTCTTGAGCGGTCTCTTGAGAGCGGCCTTATCACAATCGGTGCGAGTGAGACGGCACTTCGTCTGATGCTGCTCTCCCGCCTGGACACTTCCACACCCGCTATCCGCACGTCCGCCTGCGCATCTCCAACCACTCGACGCCGCAGGCCATCCAGCGCTCGAAAACGGTCTGGTCGACTTCGCAGTCGTCACAAGCCCGGTGGAAATCCGCAAACCGCTGCACAAGATCCCGATTTTCCCATTCCAGGAAATTCTGATCGGCGGATCGAAATATGCATCCCTTTCCGCAGAGCCGCATCATCTCGGCGAATTGTCAGAATATCCTTTTATCTCGCTTGCCAAAGACACCGGCACGCGGGAGCTGTACGCCGAGTACTTTCTGAATCACAACCTCGCCTTCCACCCCGATATGGAGGCGGCGACAACGGATCAGATTCTTCCTATGGTCGAGTATAACCTCGGCATCGGATTTTATCCGGAGGAGCTGGCACGCGATGCCTTAAAGAGCCGTACCGTCTGTCGGATTCCGCTCATCGAGGAGGCCCCCAAACGTGAAATCTGTCTTATCATCAACCCGCGGCAGCACCAGAACGCGGCGGCAAAAGAGCTGATCGAGGAGCTTCTGGAACGCGTATAAGATTTTATGAACTTTTGTTTGAAACAGAAAAAGACCCTGTCTACCGGCGGACGGAACATCGCTGCTCCATCCTTCCCGTATACAGGGTCTCTTTTTTATTTATGCCTGCTGTCCGGCAATCTGCTCTTTTTTATGCGGCATGGCAAATACCATCGCCGTGTAGGAAAGCATTGCGCCTGTGATGTAGAAGAACATCAGAAATCCGCTCCGGTTCAGCACAGCGATGCGGACAATTCCAATCCAGAAACCGACGTTGGACGCAGGGAGAACACACGCGCAAACATCATGTTTTTCTCCTCACCCTTTGCCAGGCGGACGATCAGCAGCAGCATGGCCGCTGAAAAGAATAGTGTCATACAGCACTCCAGAAATACTTCCATTTTTTCAGCCTTCTTTCTTCACTCTCTCTTATTTCTCAGCGGTACTTTTCCAGTGACATCAGAAGGAAGCTCACCAGAAGAAGTCCGCAGGAAATCCAGATTACATGGATTCCATACAGCATGGAGAACACGCCTCCGATTCCGGCGCCGATGGCGAAAGCCAGAATCACGCCGAAATAGTATCCGGCCTGACGGAGCTGTTCTTTTTTCTTATCCCGCATATACATAGACAGCGCTGCGGTTCCGCTTCGCAGGTTTCCGATGCACATGGTGCTTGCATACGAATAACCGCCGACCTTGCGGAAGGTCTGTACCTGAATCGCGCACGCAAACGATACAAGCATCGCCGCGAGCATATTATAAGAAGACGGAATAAATCCGACGATCGCAAGGATCACAATTTCCGCCGCGAGAAGTACCTGCGCCAGTGCAGCCTCTTTGCATACCGGTAATGCTCCTGGAAATTTCTGCCAGAAATACACCCATCGCAAAAAAGAGGATCGGGAAGAGATACCGAAGACCTGCCGTAAAGTTTCCTTCCAGAAAGTTCTGGCTCATCAGCACAACGTTTCCCGTCTGGGCATTTGAGAATACTTCATCTCTGCAATTGTACGTGTAGGCATCCTGAAAACCGCCGGACAGCGCCAGAAACATACTGTTGATAAATGCTTCCGACATCTGATTTTCCGAGAGCAGGCGTCCTACAAGGCTTGCTTTCTTTTCCATAAATTTTCCCTTTCTTTCAACAGACGGCCCGGCTTTTTGGTGCCTGCCGTTTTGCTTCCCTTATTATAACCGCCCGCTTTTTGAGATGGAAAAACGGATATCGTATTATGCTCATATATTTTTCATATGACTATATTGATTTAAAATCATTTTAATATGATACACCGTAAAAAAAGGAGAAATTTTGTCACTTTGCACAAACAAAATTTCTCCCTTTTTGTAAATTGTCTTTATTGTTCTAAAATTTTCTTACTTTCTTCCTCTCTGTTTCTCACTCTGCTCGCGGTGGTACTGCAGCGTGTAGAGCTGGTAATATCTTCCCTGCGCTGCTAAAAGCTCCTGATGCGTTCCATGCTCCACGATTTTTCCGTGGGACAGTACGATAATCTCATCCGCATGCTGGATCGTCGAAAGACGGTGCGCTACGATCAGCATCGTTCCGATGTTCTTCATCTTTTCCATGGAATCCTGGATCAGAAGCTCTGTTTCGGTGTCGATGTTCGCCGTCGCCTCGTCAAGGATCATGACCGAAGGCTTATGGATGATGGTACGCGCAAACGAGAGAAGCTGGCGCTGTCCGGCGGAGAAGTTGTTTCCTCTCTCCCGCACCGGCTCGTCGAGGCCGTGATCCAGCTTGTTGATAAACTGGTCAGCATTCACGTAATGGCAGACGTCCATGATCTCCTCATCGGAAATCCCCTCCTCACGGAGAATAATGTTGCTACGGATCGTTCCCGAGAACAGGAAGACATCCTGCAGCATCTGGCCGAATTTTTTCCGCAGGGAATCGATCTTGATCTTTCGGATGTCGATGCCGTCGATCAGAATCTCACCCTTCTGGAACTCGTAGTTCCGGCAGATCAGGGAAAGAATCGTCGATTTTCCGGAACCGGTGGAACCCACAAATGCGATTGTCTCTTTCGGGTTGACGTGGAACGAAACGCCTTTTAACACCCACTCGCCCGGGATATAGGAAAACCATACGTCGCGGAACTCAATTTCGCCCCTGATGCCGGTAAGTTCGATCGCATCCGGCGCATCCTGCATTTTGGGCTCAAGATCCAGAATCGAGAATACTTTCTCGGCGGATGCAAATGCGGACTGCAGCCAGTTGAACTGCTCCGCCAGGTTCTGGATCGGGTTGAAGAATTTTGAAATATACATGTAAAAGCTGACGATCATACCGCTGGTAAGCGTCTGGCCGAGGAACGACGTTCCCTCCAGATAGCCCTTGCCGCCTAAATACAAAAGGCAGAGCACGGAGCTGATATACAGCATGTAGACGAGCGGACGGAAAATACCAAACACGAAAATCTGCTCCTGCTGTGCGCGGCCGAGTGCGTTGCTCTTGTCGGTAAACTCGCGCATCTTGGCATCCTCGCGGTTGAAGATCTGTGTGATTTTCATACCGGAAAGGTTCTCCGACAGATACGTGTTGATGTCCGTAGTACAGTCCTTTACTTTCCGGTGTGCTCTTCGCGAGAATTTGCGGAAAATAATCGAGAACAGCATGATAAACGGCACGAAGCAGAGCACCATCAGCGTCAGCTCATAGTTCAGAAACAGCATCGCAATCAGAATACCGATGATCACGAAGAAGTTCTTCAGAAGATTGACCAGAAGGTTGGTGAACATCAGCGAAATCGCGTTCGTATCGTTTGTCGTTCTCGTGACAAGCTTTCCGACCGGAATCTCATTTAACTGCTCGTGGGAAAGGCGCTCGATGTGGACGAACAGATCCTCCCTCATATTGGAAATGATTTTCTGACCCGTCTTCTGCAGAATCACGGCCTGGAAATACGTGCACGCCATCGAGACAAGAAGGATTGCCGCATAGCCCGCTACCCACAGAAACAGGGTATTCAGCGCGAATTTTCCAACGACGAGCTCCTCAATTTTGCCGACGATCAGCGGCGAAATGATATCGTACGCGATCGAAAACAGCATCAGAAAACCAACAACGATAAACTGGCGGTAAAACGGCTTTGCGTAATCCATCAGACGCTGCATGATTTCACTGTCTTTCATGTTCCGCTCAAAGCCGGTTTCTTTTTCTCCATCTTTCACTACAAACGCGGCCACAATCAGCAGGGTGGAAATCACGCCGATGATCGCGCCGACCCAGAGAATCGGATAATAATTGTGCATTTCTACTCCTCCCCCGCTTCCTCTTCAAGTTTCTGCAGATCGACCATCTTGCGGTACGCCGTGCAGGTCCGGTACAGATCCTCGTGTTTTCCGACTGCATGAACTTCTCCGTCCTCGACGAACACGATCTTGTCCATCTGCTCCACCGTTGAAATCCGGTGTGCGATCAGAATTGTCGTCAGTCCCTCACGTTTTTTGAGATTGTCGAGAATCGTGCGCTCTGTTTTGGTATCGACCGCAGAGACGGAATCGTCGAGAATCAGAATCGGTGCGTGTTTCATCAGCGCACGCGCAATCGAGATTCGCTGCTTCTGTCCGCCGGAAACCGTCACACCGCGCTCGCCAAGAACGGTGCGGTAGCCCTCTTTGAACTCTGCGATATTGTCATGGACATCGGACATCATCGCCGCATCCTCAATGGCCTCCTGGTTTTCGTCATCAAAGGCGAAGGAAATATTGCCGGAAATCGTGTCGGAGAACAGGAAGTTGTCCTGCGGCACGTAGGCACAGCCCTCACGCACGGTGTGGATGGAAACGGTGTTGACATCGTGGTCATCAATGAACAGCGTTCCGTCCGGCACGTTGTAGGTGCGGAGCAGCAGATCGACGATGGTCGTTTTTCCGGAACCGGTCTTTCCGACGATGCCGACACTCTCGCCCGGCTCAATGGTAAACGATACGTTTTTCAGCACATCGTACTCCCCGTCCGGATAGCGGAAGGTCAGATTGCGGAACTCGATTTTCCATGGATGGACGGCAGATCCTGCACACCGCCGCGGTCCTTCACATCGACTTTTGCGTCAAGCAGTTCCGTAATACGGTTTAAGGACGCTTTTCCACGGGATGTCTTCTCGATCAGCATGGAGACCGCCATGATCGGCCATACAACGGCCGAGAAATAGCCGATATACTCGACAAGCTGGCCGGCGTCGAAGCTTCCGCAGTAAACGAGATAGCCGCCGTAGCCTAAGATTACACAGATGACGGACTCGACGAACAGCGTTACCATAATGTTCAGCAGTGTGGAAATTTTGGTATATTCTACGTTGATGTCCTCGTTCTCGCGGTTCAGTCTACGGAACATCATCAGCTCTTTCGTCTCTTTGACGAATGCTTTGATGACAGCAAGACCGGAATAGTTTTCCTGCGCGAAATCGGACAGCTCGGAAAAGGCTGCTGGCGCTCTTCCCACTTTTTCATCAGGTATTTGCCGAGCGTTGTGCCGGCGGCCATCAGAAATGCCATCGGGATCATGGAAAGGCCGGTCAGGAAATGGTTCATGCGCCACATTTTGATCACGCAAGCAGGCCTAAAAACAGCGCATCGCAGAACATCAGAATACCGTCGCCGAAGCACTCCTGCACGGTATCGAGATCGTTCGTGTAAAGACTCATCAGGTTTCCGACTTTGTTGACCTGATAATACTCCTGGGACAGCTCCTTGCTGTGCGCGAACATGCAGGTACGAAGATCGGTCACCACGCGGATCGCGGAGCCGAAAAAGCAGACTCGCCACAGGAAACGGCCGACTACCATGACGATAATGGTAATAATCATGGGCCGGCAGACCTGATCCAGCAGAAATTCCATATCAAACACCGCCGCCTGGCCGTTGACCAGAACAGGGTCGCCGTTCATGCCGTTGATGACCATGCGGTACAGCTCCGGTATGAAAAGCTGGAAATAATCTACGAGAATCAGCGCTGCAAGACCGAGAATCAGAATGGGCGCATTCTTCAGGTAGTATTTGTTAATGTACTTTCCAAATATCATATATTTTCTCCCTCTTTTTGTTTTTGCCATTGTCTGCTATGATCTTTCTGACCATAACAGTCCTTCCCTTTTCCAAAGCGTTTTCGCCCCGGAATGCCTCCTTTCTTCTCCTGCATTTCACAGCTCCGATGCAATTTTAACAGAGATAAACAGAAGGAACTGGACTTTGAAAAATCCAATTCCTTCTGTTCCAATTCACATTCCTGCTCCAAAAGCGTTCCGCTTCTTCTTTGCAGGACACCGTTGTCCTGTGAATGTTTGTTCTATTTTTTAGTATACGTTCTTTTTCTCTCCCGTCAAGCATTTCACGCGTTTTTCTGTTTTCTTTTTATTTTTTGTGGTACAATCAAATCCGTGATTGACGACGAAAGAATGAGGTGTCTTATGCAAAAGAAAATATATGCGGTACGAAAAGGCCGCCAAACGGGGCTCTTTACTTCTTGGGCAGACTGTAAAAAACAAGTCGACGCCTTCCCGGGAGCCCGCTATAAAAGCTTCACCGATGCCACGGAAGCCATGAAATGCTCAGCGGTATAGAAAGTACCCCTGGCCGGCCGACGCCAAAAACGCGAACTCGAAAACCGATGGCAGCCGAAGCAGCGCTTCCTGCCGATGAAGATCAGGATTTTGTGATCTACACCGACGGCTCGTGCCTGCGCAACCCTGACGGCCCCGGCGGTTGGGCTGCCGTAGCCCGCAACGTCGCCACCGGCGAGATCACGGAACTATCCGACGGCCATCCGTCGACGACTAATAATCGCATGGAGCTCCAGGCGGCCATCATGGCCCTGCGCTTTGCCCCGGAAGGTACCAAGGTCGCCTTGTATACCGACAGTCAGTACCTGAAAAACGGCATCACCAAGTGGATGACCAACTGGAAGCGCCGCGGCTGGAAGAAGGCCGACGGCCAGCCCGTCTTAAACCAAGAGCAGTGGATAGAGCTCGATAAGCTCTACGGATCCCACACGGTCACCTTCCACTGGGTCAAAGGGCACGTCGCGTCGCCTTAAACGAACGCTGTGACCAATTGGCGAAAGCCGAAGCATCAAAGTATCGCTGATCGCCTTAGCTTACGGCACGGATGAGGTTAAAGACTGGCTGGGCCGTACGGGTCATGTTGCCAATCGCCGTATCGCGGTCCATGGCTTCCTGTAAGGGCATGGCCTTGTCGACGATGGAAAAGAAGGCATCGATGCCCTGACGGTTGCATTCCCCGGCATCTTCTGTCGTGCAGCCGGCCAGGGCGATGACCTTGGCCCCATACTGTT
>ENA-OQDW01000947-OQDW01000947.1-human-gut-metagenome-genome-assembly--contig:-NODE-947-length-11286-cov-2.282911_pt1 | contig 11286 bp, 14 predicted proteins | sample MGYA00242784_ERZ504613 | MGnify/ENA primary metagenome ERZ504613 (study PRJEB26092, sample SAMD00036330) | human gut metagenome | host: Homo sapiens | study: EMG produced TPA metagenomics assembly of... | reverse complement strand
GAAGAGACACGGAATCCGATGCAAAACATTCAGCAGGAAGAAATGCTCACATTTTTCTCAAACGAATATTCCATCTGCATTTCCACATGAAATCCCCAAGTGTGTTTCTTATAATATTACTTATCAGCCCAAAGCACGATATGCTTCTTGCGACAGTTCCCTTTCTAGCACTCTACACCGTATTCTTTTAATTTCTGTCTGGCGTCCTCGTAGCCGGTAAAACGAATGGCAGAGATGCCGCAGGCGATGGCACCGTCCACATTGTCCTGTCTGTCATCGAGGAACACGCACTCCTCCGCGCGCAGATGAAAGCGCTCAAGCAGGGAGTGATAAATCTCCGGCTCCGGCTTAATCTGTTTCACCTCGAAGGAAAACAATGCTCCGTCCACATCCTTAAGGAAGCCAAGCGACTGATCCTTCGTCTTCGCGTATGTCCAGGCGCCGTAATTGGAAAGGATATACAAGTGATACCCCTTGTCCTTTAACGTCCGCATCCACTCCCCGACATACGGGAACGGATAAATCGCCCGGTCCACATGCTCCCAGAAATTCCGGATCTGTGCTTCGTATGCCGGAGCTTTTCTGATAAAACCTGTGAGAAGTTCCTCATCAGACAGGGCTCCCCGGTCCGCCTCGTCCCAGTCACTGGTGTGCACCGTGGCATCTGCGACTGCGCGCACCGTCTCTTCATCCATTCCAAGCGCGCGCATCGCCTCCACCGGTTCCCATGCCACCAGAACCTGTCCCACATCAAAAATGACATTCTTAATCATATGCGTCATCCTACTTGCTGCGATAGATAATATCCTCTCTGCCCGGTCCGTTTGATACCATCGTGATTGGATATCCGATCTGCTCCTCCACAAACTCTACATACTTTCTGCAGTTCTCCGGCAGATCTTCGTATTTCTTGATGCCGCGGATATCGCACTTCCAGCCCGGAAGCTTCTTAAGTACCGGCTTTGCCTTCTCAAGCTTTGCTGTTACCGGGAAATCTGTTGTCACTTCACCGTCGATCTCATAGCCTACGCATACCGGAATCTCATCTAAGTATCCCAATACATCGAGCACGGTAAATGCAACGTCGGTTGTTCCCTGCATACGGCAGCCGTACTTGCTTGCCACACAGTCGAACCATCCATACGTCTCGGACGACCTGTTGTTGCGCCGAATTCTCCGCCGTCGCCGCCGCGTCTTCTAAGCTCGTCTGCCTCATCCCCGAAAATCTCGCTGACGAATGCGCCTGCTCCGACTGCGGAAGAATAAGCCTTGCACACCGTTACGATCTTCTTGATCTCATACGGCGGGATGCCTGCTCCGATCGCACCGTAAGCTGCCAGCGTGGAGGAGGATGTTACCATCGGATAGATTCCGTGATCCGGATCCTTTAAAGTTCCAAGCTGTCCCTCCAGCAGAATACGCTTGCCGTCTTTGATTGCCTGATCGAGGAATAAGGAGACATCCCCGACATACGGAGCAACCATATCCCTGTACTCATGCAAGGTTGCAAGAAGTTCCTCTTCCTTTAATAACGGCTTATGATACATATGCTCCAGCATGATGTTCTTCGTCTCGCAGGTGCGCTTTACCTTTTCTTTTAAGAGCTCCTCATCGAACAGCTCGCTGACCTGGAAACCGATCTTTGCATACTTGTCCGAATAGAACGGTGCGATTCCTGACTTTGTGGAACCGAAAGAATTCTTGCCGAGACGCTCCTCCTCGTACTGGTCGAACAGGACATGATACGGCATAACCATCTGTGCTCTGTCCGAGATCATCAGCTTCGGTGCCGGTACGTTGCGGTCTGTGATCGACTTGAGCTCGCCGATTACCTTCGGGATGTCGAGTGCGACACCATTTCCGATAATATTTGTGATATGCTGTGGAATACGCCGGACGGCAATGTGTGCAGTGCAAACTTGCCATAATTGTTCACAATGGTGTGTCCTGCATTTGCTCCGCCCTGAAAACGGATGACGATGTCAGCCTCATCCGCGAGCATATCTGTGATCTTGCCTTTTCCCTCATCGCCCCAGTTAGCGCCTACTACTGCTGTAACCATATGTTTTTCCTCCTGATATGATACACTTTTTTGCCGGAAGTCCGCATTTTCCTGATTCCAGGCTGCATCCATGCGGCCGGTCTGTCCGAAAGCAGCATCCACTCTGTAAATCTGCCTCATGACATAAAAAGTGACGGTTGTAAAAAACCGTCACTCACTTCCGCCTTTTTACTTATTGATTATACACGAACCTTTTGCATAAGTAAAATCAATATTCATTATATGTGGCATAAGTATTTATTATGCCTGTTTCTAAAAGAAAATCCCTGCTTACTGTGATGTCCCCTGTACCAGAACATTCATCAGCGTAGCCGCAGCGGCGGACAGCGGAATCCGCTCATTTGCGACAATGCAGAACGTACGCGCCGGTATCTCCTCCAAGAACCGCAGTTCAAACAGATCTCCCTCCGCCAGGTGCTCCTCGGCAAAATTTCTGACCACACTTGCAATTCCAAGGTTGCGCACCGCAAACTGGATCAGCATATCGCTGGTGGCAAGCTCAAACTCCGGCCGGATTGTCACCTGCTTCGACGCAAGGAATTGCTCTACATACGTCCGGGTCGAGGTATTTCCCTCCAGACACATGACCGGCAGCTTCATCAGTTCCTCGTACCCCAGCATGCGTTCCTTTAAATATTCAAACTTCCTGCCTGCCACAAACACATCCCGTATCTCCTTCACCGGAATACATTTGAGCGAAGCTCTCTTCTCGACCGGTGTGCTCACGATGCCAAAATCAATGCGGCCGTCGCAGAGATGGCGGATCGTCTCCGGGGTCGGCGCATTCGTCACCGTCACGCGGATTCCCGGGTAGCGCTCATGAAATTCTTCCAGATACGGGAGCAGGAAATACTTTAGCGTCATGTCGCTGGCTCCGATACAGATTTCGCCCTGTTCCAGATTCAGCATCTCAGAGAGCTTCCTCTCGCCTGAGAGGATCGTCTCATAGCCGCGCTGCACATAGGAATAGAGCATCTCCCTCCTTGGTCAGCCGCACGCCCTTGGTCGTCCGCACAAACAATGGGCACGAAAGCGCCTGTTCTAAATGCTTCACAGCCTGGCTGACTGCAGGCTGTGAGATGGCGAGCTGCTCCGCTGCCAATGTGATGCTCTGGGAGCCTGCCACATAATAAAAAATTTTATAATATTCCAGATTGATGTCCATGAATCTCTCCTGGGAAAAAAGTCTCATTTTTTTTACAAAAACAGATTGTATTTTCCACTGTCATGAAGTATACTATGCCTTACGCAAAGTACCAGTATCTCTACTATAACAGACTATGAAGGGAGACGCAATCCAATGACCAAAGATATGACCACCGGCAGCCCGCTTCGGATTATCCTGCTATTTTCTATTCCGGTTCTGCTCGGCAATCTGTTCCAGCAGTTCTATAATATGGTAGATACGATTATTGTCGGACGCTATCTCGGCGAGGAGGCTCTCGCGCCGTCGGCTCAACCGGCTGCCTGATGTTTCTTGTGCTCGGTTTTGCCAACGGCATCGCCCAGGCTTCGGCGTCATGGTTTCACACGCTTTCGGAGCCAAAGATTTTAAGCTGCTCCGTCACTACGTGGCGCTATCCCTGATTCTTACACTGATTATATCGCTTCTGCTGACCATCCCAACGGTGACCGCTTCCCGCCTCCTTCTGGCATGGATGCACACACCGGAAAATATTATTGCCATGGCAGACGCTTATATTAAGGTAATTTTTGCGGGCATTCTGCTGACAATGGCGTACAACGTGTTATCCGGCATCCTGCGCGGCATCGGCGACAGCCGCACTCCTCTCTACTTCCTGATTCTCTCGTCCGTACTCAACATCATCTTAGATGTCGTACTGATCGTGTACACAGGGCTTGGAACCGCAGGAGCCGCCTACGCGACAATCATCGCACAGGGAGTCTCCGCCGTGCTCTGCTTCTTTTATATGTACCGGAAATACGAAATCCTGCGCACCAGACGTGAGGATTATTACCTGGATTCCGCCGGCGTAAAAAACATGCTCGCCATCGGTGTGCCGATGCGCTCAACTACTCAATTACCGCCATTGGCACCATGATTATGCAGAGTGCGGTCAACGTGTTTGGCTCGAGTGTGGTCGCCGCCTTCACCGCGGCCTCCAAGGTCAGCAATATCGCGACCCAGTCCATGCCGACACTCGGCACCGCAATGGCAACCTACTGCGGACAGAACCTCGGTGCCGGCAAATACGACCGCATCTACGCCGGCATGCGGCAGGGACTTTTCCTCTGCTTCGGTGCGGCAGCCACAGCCGCCGCGATCTGCATCTTTGGCGGACGTTTTATTGTGAGCTGGTTCGTGAGCAATCCTTCCGAGGAGATCTTCTCTTCCGCCATGCAGTATCTGACGATCGCAAGCTGGTTCTTTCTCCCGCTCGCCATGATCTTTTTATACCGCAATGCCCTACAGGGACTGGATCAGGGACTGATCCCCATGCTCTCCGGGGTCATCGAGCTTGCCTGCCGCTTCGGCGTCATCGCTCTCGTTCCGGCGAGCACCGGCTTCTTCGGTGTCTGCTTCGCCGATCCGGCTGCCTGGGCCGGTGCCGGCATCCCGCTGTTTATCACCTATCTTCTCTGGGAGCACCGGATGAAGCAACGCCGCAAAGCAGCGTAAACATTTTTGCTCCACAGGAAACAGCATCCTATAGCATATAAATGAAATTAAAAAGACCGTACTCCGGAATCCCGGAATACGGTCTTTTATATTGTCCTGTTTTATTTTATCTATGCTTCCAGCTCCGGAATCTTCTTCGAGCAGGCAACGGCAAGTGCCCCAGGTCCGATATGACATGATACGCTCAGTGACAGCGGATCCATATGAATCTCCAGTCCCGGAAATGCTTCCTGCACCTCCTGCCTGAACGCTTCCGCAGCATCCAGATCGTATGTGTACGCCATCTCCAGATGCATACTCTTTCCTTCCGGATCATGGAACCGCTCCGCAAAATCGTGCTTCATCGCCTCGATCATCAGTTCTTCGCCTGCTTGACAGTTCTCGCCTTGGCAAATGCATCCAGCTTCTCTCCCTGGATCTGCAGTACCGGTTTTAGCTTTAACAACGTTCCAAGCGCTGCCGCCGCCGGCGTAATGCGTCCGCCTTTCTTCAGATAATACAGGGTATCCACCATAATATAAATGGAAGACTCAAATTTATCTCTCTCCAGAATCTCCTTAATCTCCACTGCACTGCGTCCCTGCTCTGCCAACGCCATCGCATCCAGCACAGACTGCCGCTGCGTCACAGAGATTCTCTGGTTATTCACAACCTGCACCTTTCCCTCGTAATCCTGCGCCAGCATCAACGCCGTCTCACAGGAGCCGCTGAGGCCGGATGACATCGGAATATGCACAATCTCATCATACTCCTTCAGCAATGCATCCCATGTATCTGTCACATTCCCGACAAGCGGCATCGATGTGGAAATATTGGCATTCTCGGACAGCATCTGATAAAACTCTTTCTGTGTCAGATCGATGTCCTCATATAATGTCTTGTCTCCCACAAAAAAAGGCATCGGCAGAATGGTGATTCCAAGTTCTTCCGCCTGCAATTGCGTAATTCCGCTGTTGCTGTCAGATACGATTGCTACTTTGCTCATAACTTCTACTCTCCCTTACAATGTCTCTGATCGTTCCTTGATGTTCTTCTTAAAATTGATGATCTCATGCTCATACTCAGTATTCATATAAGTGGAATGGATCATAAAATCTGCCGACGCCCGGTTGTTGGCGATCGGAATGTCATACACCTGCGCGATACGCAAAAGCGCTTTCACATCCGGGTCGTGCGGCTGTGCTGTCAGCGGGTCAGAGAAGAAAATCACAAAATCCACTCTTCCCTCCACAATCTTTGCGCCAATCTGCTGGTCTCCGCCGAGAGGGCCACTGTTATAGCCTCTTACCGGGAGTCCTGTCTGATCCGTAATCATACGTGCTGTCGTACCTGTGCCACATAGAAAATGCTGCTTTAAAATCTCCTTGTTCTGCTCACACCAGTCAATCAGATCTGCTTTTTTATTGTCATGCGCAATCAGTGCAATATTCTTTTGTTTTCCTATTGTCATTGTAATAAAATCTTCACTCATAATCTCTGGATCCCCCCTTATCATTTTTCTAATGCATTGTACCATATTTTATCCCGGACCGCCACCAAAAAATAATAGAAAGCGCACTGTAGCACGCTTTCTATTATTAAAAACGCTAAAATGACTCTTCTATTCATTCTGCATGTATACTTTTGTATACCGCATCACGCCTGTTCCTGTGCTACAACCTCACGCATTCTCTCCGAAATCTTGTAAATTTCGCCAAGCAGATCATTCAGATTCTCCATATTCTGCATACTATCCTCACTCATAGACATGCTGTTTTCTGAGGATGCCGCAACCTCTTCACTCGTTGCAGATAAATTTGTAATACTGTCATTGATCTGCGTATTTGCTGAAAGGATACTCTCCACCTCACCAGACAAATTCTGCATAGAATTCTGGAACAGATTCATCTTATCCTCGATAACAGTAAACTTCTCTCTCGTTGTCTCGATCATCTCGTTCTGCTTATCTGCAGACTCCGCTGACTTCTGCATATTTACAGAGGCTTCCTCCACATTTACCGTCAATTTTTCGATAATCTCCGTGATCTTTCCCGTCGACTCCTTCGTCTCCTCTGAAAGCTTGCGGATCTCGTCTGCCACAACCGCAAAGCCTTTTCCAGCCTCCCCTGCTCTGGCTGCCTCAATGGACGCATTGAGTGCAAGCAGATTGGTCTGATCGGAAATGCTTAAAATCGTTCCGATAATGACCTCCACTTCCTTTATGCGGTTGTCCAGTTCTTCCGTCGTGGTTCTTGTGGCGCGGTTGATCTCCGCCGTCTGGGTTGCCTGCTCCTTCAGCTCGGCGATCAGGTCAGCGCCCTCACGGAGCGCGTCCTGTGTCGCATCTGACGCCGTCTGCATCTCTTTCGTCTCTTTTTCGGCGTTTTCAATATTCGTCTGGATGCCGTTCGTCTGCATCGTCTGCTGCTCAATCGCTTCCGCCGTCAGCTTGACGCTCGATGCAATCTCCTTGACGGAGTTGTTGCTGCTGACCATGCTCTCCGTCAGCACATCCGCTTTCTCTCTCGCACTGTCGAACTTCTCGGACAGCGCTCCCGACATCTGAATGATCTCATCCGCCACACGCGCCGCCGCATCCATCTGTGACTTAATGGCATCTGTATCCTCAACATGGTGTCTCGCCTGCAGATCGACCGCAATACACATCACAACACCGAAAGAAATGGCAAACACTATCTGTACAACTGACTCGCTCTGTGTCGCAGGATATTTCACAAAATGAAGTATGCCCGAAATTACATTCAGCGCTCCCATCGCAATAGCGCTGATGCGTGCCAGCCTTATATCACGATACAACATAACCGTAAGCATAATTAAATACATAAATGCATAAAAGACCACGTTTTTGTTTGATAAGATCATCACTGCATAGGTAAGAAACATACACGAAAGTGAAATCATAACAAATTTCCTATCCCCGCGATACCGGACATGTCCAATGAAAAATATCACGAGAAGAATGATATTGACCACCATGCGTGCCAGCACCACAGATTTATCCGCTGTTACATCCACAAATCCAAGCAGCGTCAGTGCATTCAAAAGTCCAAGAATCATAAGTCCAAGGACGAATGTAATCTTGTTGCGTTCCAATCTTTGTTTTTGTTTTAATTTCATAACTATCCCTTCCTTTGTAAACAATCTCACTCGGGCAGACGGATCTTTCCATCCATCAGCATCTTCACGAATGCCGTATCCCGGATAATCCAGGAATCTTTCTCAATCAGAATATTCCTGTGATAGACTTCCTCCGGCGTCGCCCATTTTAACTGATACCCTTTGCGATCTCGCTCGGGGTAAGTGAAAGTGGTGCCTGCTCGTCCAAAACATCGCAGTAAAAAAAAAGAGAATGGCAGATAAACTTTTTATCCGGCTCAAAAATATCTCTGTGCAGTTCTACTATCTCGCCCAACTCACAGATACTCTCCGGCCTGACATAAAGTCCTGTCTCCTCTTTTACTTCACGGATCAGCGTCTGCTCATAATTCTCACCCGGCTCCTGCCCGCCTCCGGGGATCTTATATTCTCCCTCCCGGCTGCACTGCATGGCAAGCCTGCCGTCACGCACAATGATCGCCCGTATCGAATACTTTTCATAGATACCCGTCGTGCCCTCATAATCACGGGCATCAAATGTCGCAAGGATCTTCATACGCATTTCCTCCGTGCCGCTTCACTTTTCTTGAATTATATTCCCTTTTTGCAATTATCGCAATATTTTTCAAATATTTTTATTTTAAACATTTTCTGTAATAAGAACACAGTTTTCTAATTGCAGAAAAAAAATCCACCCCGGTCGATTGACCGGGATGGATTCCCTCTTCGGATGGGATTTACATCATTCCCATTCCGCCTGCGCCGCCTGCCGGCATTGCCGGTGCGTCCTCTTTGATGTTTGCCACCACAGACTCTGTGGTAAGTAAGGTAGATGCTACAGAAGTTGCGTTCTGTAATGCGGTTCTTGTCACCTTAACCGGATCCAGGATACCCTGCTCTACCATATCTACATACTGCTCCGTTGCCGCGTTGAATCCAACGCCTGCCGGAGATTCTTTTACTTTATTGATGATGACTGCGCCCTCTAATCCTGCATTTGCGGAAATGTAGTACAGCGGAGCCTCCAATGCCTTTAAGATAACCTTCGCACCGGTCTTCTCATCGCCCTCAAGCGTATCTGCGAGTGCTGCCACATCCTTGGTTGCATGAATGTATGCGGAACCGCCTCCTGCAATGATGCCTTCCTCGACTGCTGCTCTCGTTGCGTTTAACGCATCTTCCATACGAAGCTTTGCTTCCTTCATCTCCGTCTCAGTTGCTGCGCCGACACGGATCACTGCTACGCCGCCTGCAAGCTTTGCAAGACGCTCCTGTAACTTCTCCTTGTCGAACTCGGAAGTTGTCTCCTCGATCTGACCGCGGATCTGGTGGATTCTCGCCTGAATAGCGTCCTTATTGCCTGCACCGTCCACGATTACCGTGTTCTCCTTCTGAACTTTAACGGATTTTGCACGTCCGAGCTGATCCATTGTGGTATCCTTAAGCTCTAATCCGAGATCGGAGCTGATAACCTGACCACCGGTTAAGATTGCGATATCCTCGAGCATTGCTTTTCTTCTGTCGCCGTAGCCCGGAGCTTGACTGCCACTACATTGAAAGTACCCACGCAGTTTGTTGACGATCAATGTGGTGAGTGCCTCGCCCTCGATGTCCTCAGCGATGATGAGAAGTCTTGCGCCGCTCTGTACGATCTGCTCTAATAACGGCAGGATCTCCTGAATGTTGCTGATCTTCTTATCTGTGATTAAGATATACGGATCATCCAGAACCGCTTCCATTTTATCCATATCGGTGCACATATATGCGGATACATATCCACGGTCGAACTGCATACCTTCTACCAGATCAAGCTCTGTCTGCATGGGTCTTGGACTCCTCGATGGTGATAACGCCATCGTTGGATACCTTCTCCATCGCATCTGCTACCATGTTGCCGACTTCCTCGTCACCTGCAGAGATAGCTGCAACTTTTGCGATCTGATCTTTTCCTTTTACTTTGGAGGACATTGCAAGGATGGACTCCACTGCCTTGTCCGTTGCCTTCTTCATACCGCGGCGAAGCACGATCGGGTTGGCGCCTGCCTCCAGGTTCTTCATACCTTCCTGGATCATTGCCTGTGCAAGTACGGTTGCGGTTGTGGTACCGTCACCGGCAACATCGTTGGTCTTGGTTGCAACTTCCTTGACGAGCTGTGCTCCCATGTTCTCGAATGCATCCTCAAGCTCGATCTCCTTTGCGATCGTCACACCATCGTTGGTGATAAGCGGTGCTCCGTAGGACTTGTCGAGTACGACGTTTCTTCCTTTCGGTCCGAGTGTTACTCTGACGGTATTTGCCAGCTTATCTACGCCGGCTCCCAATGCTGTTCTTGCCTCTGTTCCGTATTTGATTTCCTTTGCCATGACTGATCTACCTCTCTATCTCTTATTCTGATTCAAATTACAGGGATGCTTCCCGGCTGCTTATTCTACGACAGCCAGAATATCGTTCTGTCTTACAATGATGTATTCCTCTCCATCCAGCTTTACTTCTGTTCCTGCATATTTGGAATAGATGACCTTCTGTCCTGTCTTTACCTGCATGGTAACTTCCTTACCGTCTACCATTCCGCCAGGACCTACGGCGATTACCTCTGCCTCCTGCGGCTTCTCCTGTGCGCTGCTGGTAAGAATGATACCAGACTTTGTGGTCTCTTCTGCCTCACACTGTTTTAATACAACTCTGTCACTCAATGGTACTAATTTCATTTTGTAGACCTCCTGTTTTATGATCTGAAATAATATCTTTCGTTTTGTTATTAGCACTCATTTCGTTTGAGTGCTAACCGATAGTGTTATAATAGTTTTTTGCCCTGTGATCTGCAACCGGATATATTCCTTGTAATATTTTCATTAGCCAGTTTCTTTTCTCATTTTTTTCTTTTCGTTTTCTTGTTTTTTTTATATTTTCATCCATTTTTTGTGATTTTATACTTTTTTTAGAAACTTACCGTCGCTTCTCTCCAACGACCTGTTTCACCGTTTTGCGGACAGTTTTATTTCCCTCCGACCACAGGAGTTTTAAGGCTTTCGCAAAGACCTTCTGGCTCTTCTCAGGCAGACGGCTTTTCGCCTTCATCAGCTCCTGCACCGCCTTCCATTTGCTGTGGTAAAAATCATCCACCGTCTTAATGTCCGCCGCCTCAAGCATGCCGAATACCGTATCCACAATCTGTTCGCGTTCCTCCCCGTTCAGCTGGTAAATCCATGCCTTCATCGTCTCATCCAACATCAGGCTCTGGGCCGCCACCTCCCTGACATAGACAAAGGATGTGCCGAGTACCTCCCACGACATGGCATCGTGCTGCTGGATTCCACTGTTGGAACTGCGCACCACCTCATACGCCTCCTGATGCTCCAAGAGCATTCCGACAATCGAAGATTCCGGCAGAATCGTGTGGATTTTCGGCAGTACACGCTGGTATGCCACACTCTCTACAATGTCCCTGCGGAACCCCGGTCCGTCGTTACTGTACACCGCAAGGAT
>ENA-OQDW01000946-OQDW01000946.1-human-gut-metagenome-genome-assembly--contig:-NODE-946-length-11292-cov-1.957188_pt1 | contig 11292 bp, 9 predicted proteins | sample MGYA00242784_ERZ504613 | MGnify/ENA primary metagenome ERZ504613 (study PRJEB26092, sample SAMD00036330) | human gut metagenome | host: Homo sapiens | study: EMG produced TPA metagenomics assembly of... | reverse complement strand
GCCTTTACCGTTGCCACCTGTGCCTGCTGATAGGAGAATGTACGCCGGATACTGTCCTTATATCCTTCCTTTGTCGCATAGGTTGTCACAACTGCAGGGAGTGTGGTAAGCTGTGGCTTTGCTGACGCGTCATAGATCTGCTCCGCGCCGCCGTTTACACTGTAATGGATTGTTACACCTCCGTGGCGCTTGTCAGTGTCAGTTCACTGCCCACAGCTACCACGCCGCTCTGCGGTTCTGCTGCCACATATCCGCATAGATCGGAGGCGATCACCGGATTACCAGTCACTGTCACCGTGTCCATACGGATCACTCCGCCGCTTCCCGGTGCCTTATCTCCCTTGGCAGAAAGGCTGCCCGGAACCATGCGGATGTAGAGACGGTCTGCATTCGCCGTCTCGTTTGGAATGTCGAACGTGAATGAAATATAGTTTGCCGGAGCAAGGCTTGTCTTTGCCACTCCGTCGGTAATTTTCTCCGCAGCGCTCACTTCCTGCGGCTCACCGCCCACGTATTTCGTGTACTTATAAGCATAGGTTCCAGTGGAAAGGTTTTTAAAATCCACACCATCCGTGGAATACTGCATCTGGAAGGAACCTGCTCCGGTGTTGCTTGCGCGAAGCCGGAAGGAAAGTACCATGTTGGCATAGCCCGTTGTCGGCATCACAAACTGCGCATAATCATTGCTTCCGCTTCCAATGCCCTTTCCTCCCATATAATAGGAAGTCGAACCGGTGGAAGTGCTTGTGGCCTCGGTATACGGTGCCACTGCCGCTCCATTTACCACCGCCGAATATATAGCATCCGTATCCAACAGATCATTTGCATTGAGAGAATCTCCTGCAATTCCGGTATCTGCCGTCACACCTGCCGTCTTGTAATCTGCCGTTCCGGACCACTGTGCCACATTTTCCGTGACGGACTCGTCCGCACGGATATGAACCGACGGTGTTCCCTCATCAATCAGATAAAAATAGAATACATACGCTGCATCCGAAGATGATTTGTAGCTGTATGTCGTAAAACCGCTGTAATATTCCAGATACTGTTCTGTGGTATTATTATATTTTGCGTTGGCATTGATCACATAGTATCCGCCGTTCTCATTTGCCTTCTGCAGCTTCCAGAGACTGTAATCTCCCGCCGCGTCCGCAAACATCACGGAGCTGCCCGTTGCGCCGGACGTCAGATATTTATCACCGCTTACGAACGTATAATAACCGTTCTCATCCACGGAAACCGTAAGTTCTGCCGCATCCTCCGGAATGGCAAGCGCACCGTCCGCCGCAGTCGCTGACACGCCCTTTAACTTCTTGCCGCTTGCGGTCTTGGAGAGCACGCTTCCGGTTCCGTTGTTCTCGTAATAGAGGGCAACCATATTTCCGTCCGAAAGTGTGGTGGCAAGTGCCGCCTCCTTGCTCTTTGCATCCTGTTTTACCGCGTAGGCAAATTCTGCCGTCTCACTCGTCTCATAGCCTTCAAGTTCAGCTGTCGCATAGATCGTCACATCTTCCTCGATCACAAGTGCTTCGGTGTATGTCATGTCTGCACTGTCCAGATCGGTATGGTATGTGATCGTTGCTCCCTCCGTCGCGCAGGAGAGTTCCACCTTCGTACCGGCTTCCACATCTCCCGGCTCCACGGAAGCCTTGACTTTGGAACAGACCGTCCCGTCTGTCTTCACCGCCTCCCCCTGTGTTCCGGTGACTACAATGTTGTTGATGCTGGTCACACCGTTCGTGCCGACTGTACTCTGGTTCACACTTGTATTTCCCTGCATTGTCACACGCAGTGTAAACGCTTTTCCGGACAGTGCCGCCGGGAGTACCGTCTGCTGATACACCGGGGCAAGATCCGTACTTAAGGTCACATCCGTTCCGCTAATCTTTGTCCAGCTTGCTCCGTCAATGGAATATTCCAGTGCAAAGTTGGCAGGACCGGTTCCGCTGGAGCGCATGTCTGCAGAAAATTTTAAATCTGTGTAACCTGCAGCATTAACCGCAACCGTAAAGCCCGCTCCCTCGCTCCATCCTTTTGCTGCGATTCCCTTGCTGAATCCGCTGTAAGATGCTCCGCTTACGTCAAGCGTTCCGCTGCCCGCTGTCGCTGCTGCCGGAAGTCCCGCTTCCGGTGCCGCCGTATAACTGAAGGCCGCAAGGCTTTCTGCACCCGCCGTCTGGATGAGCGCCGTATTCTGGTCTGCCCCAGACTCCGTATTCTGTACCGCATCCGCCTGCGCTGCACCATCTGTCTGCGCTGCATCCGTCTGCACTGCACCCTCTGTCTGCGCTGCGTCCGTCTGACCGGCGTTCCCTGTCTGCGCCGCACTTTCTTGATTTATTGTGTTCTGTGCACCTTCCGTGCTGTCTGCTCCGCTCTCCTCTGCCGGTGACGGATTTTCCGCCGCTTCACTTCCGGCCGCTGTCTGCACCTCTGCTGCATACGCCGTAACAAAAGACGCATCTCCTGCTACCGTCGAAAACACCATGCAGAATGCGAAGAAAAGCGCACATATGTTTTTCCAATGATTCTTTTTCTTCATTTTCACAACTGTTCCTCTCATTTTTTTGTATGTAAAATAAACTGTAACGTTTATGAATCTTCTCTTCTACCCTTGTCCGGTAAAGCCTTGTAAAAAAAGTGTAAAAAAGGCTGATGCACCCTGCATACATCAGCCCTCTTTGGCTCTTCCTAGTGATGGAACAGGCGGATGCCCGTAAATGCCATCGCCATATGATATTTATTGCAAGTCTCAATCACATGATCGTCGCGGATGGAACCGCCCGGCTGTGCCACATACGCAACGCCGCTTCTGTGTGCGCGCTCGATGTTATCGCCAAACGGGAAAAATGCGTCCGATCCAAGAGATACCTCTGTGTTCTTATCCAGCCATGCCCGCTTCTCCTCTGCCGAAAAAACAGGCGGCTTCTCTGTAAAAATATTCTGCCATGCACCTTCCGCCAGCACATCCATATAGTCCTCCCCAATGTAGAGGTCAATGGCGTTGTCCCGGTCTGCGCGCTTGATGCCCGGCTTAAACGGAAGGGAAAGCACCTGCGGCGACTGACGCAGCCACCAGTTGTCCGCCTTGGAACCGGCAAGTCTCGTGCAGTGGATTCTGGACTGCTGCCCCGCTCCGATACCGATCGCCTGACCGCCCTTGACATAGCACACGGAATTGGACTGCGTGTATTTTAAGGTGATCATCGCAATGGCAAGATCTCTCTTCGCCGCCTCCGGAATCTCCTTGTTCTCCGTCACAACATTGTCGAAGAAATGTTCATCGATCACCAGCTCATTTCTTCCCTGCTCAAATGTGATTCCGAACACTTCCTTGTGCTCGATCGGCGCCGGCACATAGTCCGGATCGATCTCGATGACATTGTAATTGCCGTTTTTCTTCGCCTTTAAGATCGCAAGCGCCTCATCGGTGTAACCCGGGGCAATGACGCCGTCCGATACCTCGCGCTTGATGACAAGCGCTGTCTCCTTGTCGCAGACATCCGACAGAGAGATAAAATCGCCGAACGAGGACATGCGGTCTGCGCCGCGCGCACGAATATAGGCATTTGCAAGCGGTGTAAACTCCACATCCATGTCATCCACCCAGTAGATCTTGCGCTCCACCTCGGAAAGCGGAAGTCCGACTGCCGCGCCCGCCGGCGACACATGCTTAAAGGAGGTCGCTGCCGGAAGACCGGTTGCCTTTTTTAACTCGGACACGAGCTGCCAGCCGTTGAATGCATCCAGAAAATTGATATAACCCGGTCTGCCACAAAGCACCTTGATCGGCAGTTCGCCGTTCTCCATATAGATTCTGGACGGCTTCTGGTTCGGGTTGCAGCCATATTTTAATTCTAATTCTTTCATGATCCTATTCTCCTCACACGTTCTTGTTGATGATTCTCGTCTCGTATTTTCCGGTCTCAATCTCAATGTAACGCACAAACAAAGATACTTTATTGTCTGCGTTTAAGTTCTCCCAGACCGTGTTTGTGAAGGTGTCGATGTCTCCCTCAATGCCGACAAGCTTCGGCTCTCCCTCAAAACTCGGCAGCGGATTGCCGTCTCCCATGTATGTATGGATAAAATGTCCCTCGCCGGCCACCGGATTCTGGTATGCAAACGTATAGCGGTTGCAGGCTTCCGGATTGCCGTTGTTGCTTTTTAAAATGGACATCGCGTAATTGTAGGTATTGTTCTCGATGTGCATGATACCGGAAATCCGCGGTGTATAGTTCGGTGCGTCCGGCTCAAACTCTCTGGTGCGCAGCGCCTGCTCGAACGTCTGCTGCTTGTCCATCAGTTCGTAAATCGTATCGGTCTGATCGCCGTTTGTCACGATCGTCTTGTTGCCAAGCACGCGGACCGGTGCATAAATGATGAGGCTCGGATCTGTCAGCTTGGACGGATCAAACGCCTGTGTGCGGATTCCTTCACCATCCTCCACAAAGACCCTGTTGCGGCTGTTCTCGCTTCTTCCCATAATAAAGTAAGCGGTTACCGCATATTTTCCATCCCCGGATCTGCCAATCACAATTCCTCTTCCCGGATATGTATTGGACGAAAGTTCCTTCGCAAGTGACATCATCTTCATGATTTTCCTCCTTCACATCACACATTGCTGCATTGATTGCCTTCTTCCATCTTATCATGCGGATTTTCTTTTTACAAGGAATGCGCTGTCATTAGTATCATGAATTTATTTACTGAATTCTATTAGTTTTACTTATCTATATTGCGAAGTGCCTGCATCAGAAGCCCGGCGCGGTTCTTCCACCTGTGCTGCTCCGCTGCCATCCGATATCCCCGCTCCGCCAGCTCTGCCATCCGCACCGGATCCTCAAGCAGGCTTACCACCTGATCCGGAAGCTGTTCTAACGCCCTCAGGGAGTAAAAGCAGATATTTTCTCCGTCCCGGCACTCTTCCCGCAGATACCGGCTGTCGTCCGTGAGCACCGCCGTTCCCTGCAGCATCGCCGTAAAGACGCGGTCATGCGCTCCGTCTTTGAACCAGGGCATCACGTTTAACGCGATCCTGGCATCACGCATCGCCTGCACACACGCCGCCGAGTTCACTTTTCCGCCGCTCGTCCGCACGTTCTGCGGCTTTTTGCAGTGAATTTTCTCCCAGTCTGCTCCAAATACCCGCACTATGATACCGGCATCCGCGAGCGTCTGCACTACTTTTTCCCGGAAATAGCTGCGGACAAACAGATCAATCCAGATCATCCCAGACATCGCTGCGCAAAGCTGCTCTTCCGGCACTGCCCCAAGCTCGTTGCGGATGTGCCGCTCCATAACCGCATCTACAGACTGCGCGGGATCCGCGATCAGATCTTCCGTGATCCGCCGGTAAAAGATCCGATAATCGTCATCCAGCGCCTTTACTTTTTCCTCCAGCATCTCCATCGACACATAGTTGGCAGTGAATACAAGGTCAAAGGTTCTCCGCCCATACGGCACGGGCTCTGGCGCATCCGCTCTGTATGTTCCGTGTTCCCCGGCTCCCTGCGAAACAAGAAGTTCATTGCCCGCCAGCGGCAGGAACTCCACCTTCATCCCCGGATAAAACCGTCTCACATAGCCGACGTGCTCTCTGTCCACACAGAATACCCGCATCCGCTCCCCGGCTTCCTTCAGGCAACTGTGATAGTAGAGCGGATGATCCACCAAAATATTCAAAATCGGAAGATTCTCCTCCTGCCAGATACTGCGTCCGCTCTCCGTCTGAAACACAGCCTCGCCGCGGAGCCCGATGAAATTAAAGGTGACAAGCGCCGTCTCTTCCCGCTCCAGAAAATGCAGCATCTCATCCATCGACTCATACATCCGCTCATAGTCGATAATGCAGGTCTCGTATCCGTTCCTCTCCAGTTCTAATGCAATCTGTTCGGAAAAATATCCCAGCGTCTCCACCGCATTTTTTATGAAAATGATTTTTCTGATCTCTGCCATTCTGTGCTTCCTCTGTTCGGATAAAGGAAAAACAACCTCCCTGAATCATCCTTTCGGATTCTGTCTGATCAGAGAAGGTTGTTTTCCATCACTTATGTTCTATGACTCACGTTCGTTTTTGATTTAATTCTTGAAGCTATGGATCGGCGCCGGGATTCTGCCGCCGCGGTTGATGAACGCGTCACAGGAGAACTGGTTCACCGGCATGATCGGCGCATAGCCGAACAGTCCGCCAAATTCTACCGTATCGCCCACCCCTTTTCCGATAACCGGAATCAGGCGCGCCGCAGTCGTCTTCTGGTTGACCATGCCAAGCGCCATCTCATCGGCAATCATACCGGAGATGGTCGTCGCCTTGGTGTCTCCCGGAATCGCAATCATATCGAGTCCCACGGAACATACGCAGGTCATCGCCTCAAGCTTCTCAAGTGTGATCGCTCCTGCCTGTACCGCATCGATCATGCCCTGATCCTCGCTGACCGGAATAAAAGCGCCACTTAATCCGCCGACATAGGAGGAAGCCATCACGCCGCCCTTTTTCACCTGATCGTTCAGCATGGCGAGCGCCGCAGTCGTTCCCGGTGCTCCTGCATACTCAAGTCCGATCTCACAGAGAATGTCCGCCACGGAATCGCCGATCGCCGGTGTCGGCGCCAGAGACAGATCCACGATACCAAACGGGATATTAAGAAGTCTGGATGCCTCCTGTGCCACCAGCTGTCCAACTCTCGTCACCTTAAACGCCGTCTTTTTGATGGTCTCACAGAGCACCTCAAAGTTCTCGCCACGCACTTTTTCCAGAGCGGTCTTCACCACTCCCGGTCCGCTGACACCGACGTTGATGATCGCATCCGCCTCCGTCACACCGTGGAACGCGCCTGCCATAAACGGGTTGTCATCCGGTGCGTTGCAGAATACAACAAGCTTCATGCAGTCCGCAGAATCGCGGTCCTTTGACTGCTCTGCAAGCTCTAAGAGGATCTCTCCCATCAACTTGACCGCATCCATATTGATACCAGTCTTCGTGGATGCAAGGTTCACCGAACTGCAGACACGCTCTGTCCGGCAGAGTGCCATCGGAATCGAGTGAATCAGCATCTCATCCGCCTTCGTCATGCCCTTCGACACCAGTGCCGAATAGCCGCCGATCAAGTTCGCCCCAACCGTCTTGGCTGCGCGGTCCAGCGTGTCCGCGATCGTTGCAAAATCCTCCGGCGTCTTGCAGCTGCGCCGCCCACCAGCGCAATCGGTGTCACGGAGATACGCTTATTGACAATCGGTATCCCGTACTCGTTCTCAATCTTCTCTCCGACTGCCGCCAGATCCTTCGCCACGGTCGTGATCCGGTTGTAGATATTCTCATTGAGCTTTTTTAAATCAGAGTCAATACACTCCAAAAGACTGATACCAATCGTGATGGTACGGACATCGAGATTCTCCTGCTCCACCATCTTGTTGGTCTCATTTACTTCCCATATGTTAATCATTCCGTCTATCCCTTTCTGTGGACGTTATGTCCATCGGTCGATCTTCCCGCACATCTGCCTAGATTCTGTGCATTTTCTCAAAAATCTCTTCCTTCTGACATTTGATGGACACGCCGATCTGCTCTCCCACCGCATCCAGATCCTTCTGGCAGTCCCCGAAAGATCTCGATGACTGACTCATGTCCACAATCATCATCATGTTAAAAAATCCGGACACGATCGTCTGCGAAATATCCAGAACATTGATATGATTCTCCGAAAGATAGGTACATACCTTTGCGATAATACCGACGGTATCTTTTCCAACGACTGTTATGATTACTTTGTCTACTGTATTCTCCATGCCAATCTCATTCCTCCTGCTTCCACGTTATCACTTTATCGTATTAACACTGATTATAATACACTGGGCTTTTATAAGTCAATGCTTTTAGATTGCTTTTGTGCCAGGGCAACATCATCATTCTCTTCTTCACCCGGTAGACGCGCACACCGTCCGTCAGCCGGATCACAAGTTGATCGTGCGTCACCCGCCAGAAAAACTGCACGCTCAAAATCTCTCCCCCGGGAAAACAAAAACCATACGGGTCGATTCTGCCGGCATATACAATTCCTTTTTAGAAATTTTTTAATGAGGAAGCATAAAAACTCCTAGGAGGAGAATCCGGAAAGGAACGCCGCAAGGGTAAGTACAATCGTAAACACCCAGCCGTAATATTTTCGTTTGCTTTCTGAATATTCGCTGGTCACATGCCGTTTCGGATGGTTCTTATCATACCATACGGTAATCTGCGGTTCCCATCTCTCAACCTCTTTAACGATATCGTGATAGTAATCTTTATCATCCACTTTGTACACATATCGCACATGATAATTTTGTTGATTTCCTTTCGCGGAACACGATTCAGATACACCATATCTGTATGTTGTCGACACATTCCCTACATACGCTGTCGTTTTCCAGCCTCTGATTTCCCACTTTTTGATCTGTCTCTGCTTACGTCCGTTTCCATATAAGCGGAACACAAAAAAGCATATAAAAAACACAATCCCTGCCTTTATAAATCCAACAGCAAAATGTACCGGTGTCAATGCCTCCAATCCGCCAAACTGGGATATAAACATTGCTATCAATCCAAATATGATAACTGCTATGAATCCTATAATCATAGCAATGATCTGTCTTTCCTCTTTTTTTAAGTTATGATCCATTTTTTCTCCCACTATGTAATTTTTCAGAGGTACTCCGGCAGACACATCTGTTCTTCTACAGATAGGTCATCGCCGAAGTCCTCTATAAGCAATGCAATATACATCTTAAGCCACGCACAAACAGGCATTATGAAAAGAGATGTGCCAACAGTCTGGCAACCAGAAACATCGTGCAGAATGTTGCCAGTGCGGTGTATCCACAACCGATTTGAACCTGATGCTGATTTCTATCTCCGTTACCATCAAACTTTATCTTACGCGGATTCTTTTCATCATAATATACTCGTATATTGTTTATGCCACTTCTGCCTGTATCATATGTAACATCCTTACTGCGTGTAAATGTATATTGTTTACCACTTCTTACTCTATACGCATATGTATTATGACAAATCGTTCGATACTCTCTTCCCGCACTATTGGGCGTCCACTTTACATTCGTTTCCGTCTTCTGATAAGTTGCTATTGCTACACGCCCATCTTTTTTGCCTTTTCAATAAACTTTGCCTCCTTCTTGTATCCCCAAATTACCCATCTTAAAATTCCATAAATAAAAACGATCAAACCGCATATAACAATAACTCCACCTTGTGCTGTCTCTGACATTTCCACTAATCTCCCTTTCATGGATATAGCAACAATTAAAGTTTTTCTAACTGCTCCTCTTCTTTCTTACTTACTATATAGTGTAAGTCAAATCCAACCGCTTCAAAAATACAGTTATTTTCCTTTCACCGGAAGTTAATATTTTAATTCACTTTTACCCCAGAACTACAACCACATTCTCCCATTTAACCAATTGGAAATGAACACCATTTTACCATCGTTACCAACATTGTTCGCAACCCCCCCCGTACTGGATCTTGGATTCTCTAAGCACAATATCCAGAATTCCTCTATTTCTTTAAAACTGATTTCACTACAAATTCACTTCATTTATTCCATAATTGTAACTTTCCGTGAAGTATAAAGTTCAAACCATTTTTTATAATCCACATCTGCTAACTTTGAAGTGTAAAAACTGCACATGCCCTTAACCGTTTTATGTCCGTTTGATCTTTCTGAAAGTGTTCCATCCTTTCGATAATTCCAATATTCCCATTCAACCAAGCCATAAATATTGTATCTTTCTATATTTTTTTTTATATTGGATACGCTCAATATCTTTTCTAAAAAAAACTTATCATATTCTTTTCGCGAAAGATTCCGGTCATAATAATATTTTTTCGCGATAAAACTACCATATAGTCTTCATAAAATCTTATCTCAAATGGAGAAGGTGTTTTCTCTGTGGCGTATGCGTCCCAAGTATTATCACACTCATTATAATCAATAACAAACGTGTCCCGAACGCCAATTCCATAAATGTATTTTTATGAAAAAAAAAGTGAACTAATTATGAATAGTATTACCAAAATCCAGACCACCTTTTTTAAAACATCATATATTTTACCATTATATTTATATGTCCAGACACTTTCCACGCTTTTAATTACATAAACAGGCTGATCCATATTTGCCTCCTGTAGCTTCTACTATAATTTCAATTATCTGTTTTACAGCGCTCTACACCAATCTGCGTTTCTTTTCAATCCAATGCCATTCTTCCTTCATTATATTCTAAACATCTGAAACAATAGTAACACGCTATGCCATTTGGCAATTCCTGCGTCGTAATTCTGTTTCATATATATTTATAAATTCTTCTATGTCCAAATCTTTATTACGTATAAATCTGTCATACCATTCCAAACAATTTAATTGCCAGCAATATTTATTCTCACAGTATCGGATAGCGCATATCAGCAAAACAGTTCCAAGGCTCCACGATATCAAAACTCCTGCTATATCTCTTCCCTGCTGTGCCTCCAATTTACTCCTTGAAATTACTTTTTCAAATTGGTCATTATGATCCAGATATATAACAACTTCATTATCTGCATCCGTATAACCTACCTCTCTGCAATCCAACGTCTTTTTTTCTCCTCTGATATACCAGATCTCATTTCCATCAACATGACCATAAACCATTTGAGAGCGATCTAATCCACCAACCCAATGAAGGAAAAAGCACACACATATGATAAGCGGAATCGGTAAACATATTATCACGCATTTTGTTCTCACTTTTAAACCCACGTAAATATGCCTTCCGTATTTCTTCATAAATCTCTGGTCTGTAATTACACAATTTTCCCCCCCAACCATCTTAATCCAGCACGCTGTGCCTGATGCTGTATTGCTGCTGCACTTGCAAATACCTGCGCATCCGAACTCATCTTTTCATCCTCCTCTATATCTGCGTAATAACTTTTAATATTCAAATCACTTTATCTACAAATTTAATTCTTTATACTTAAACTGTCAATAATTTCATCCATAAAATATTTCATTTCTACCTATATCACACAAAATTTCCAATAATTTTCCATTATGCCTGCAAACTTCTGTCTGTTTAAAATTTGCCACACCGCAAATACTCTAGATCAGACTGTTACATCTATCATCAGACTTTTCTTCTGTATTTCAACCAAAACGCAAAAACTCCGGTGACGACATATCGCTGCCTTTACAGATATGTCATCACCGAAGTCTTATATAAGCGCTATATTATGCATTTCATGTTATGTAACAC
>ENA-OQDW01000945-OQDW01000945.1-human-gut-metagenome-genome-assembly--contig:-NODE-945-length-11297-cov-1.589884_pt1 | contig 11297 bp, 10 predicted proteins | sample MGYA00242784_ERZ504613 | MGnify/ENA primary metagenome ERZ504613 (study PRJEB26092, sample SAMD00036330) | human gut metagenome | host: Homo sapiens | study: EMG produced TPA metagenomics assembly of... | reverse complement strand
ATGAGACAGAGATTAGCGGATTATGTAGCGGATTTTCTGGTAAAAAAAGGAATAACAGACTGTTTTATGGTGGTTGGCGGTGGGGCAATGCATCTGAATGATGCCCTTGGTCATAAGGAAGGACTTCACTGCACTTATAATCATCATGAACAGGCATGCGCTATGGCAGCAGAAGCATATGCGCGTGTTAATAACAGAATTGCTGCAGTGTGTGTGACAACAGGTCCGGGTGGGACAAACGCACTTACGGGGGTGCTGGGCGGCTGGCTGGATTCTATACCGATGCTTGTTATTTCCGGTCAGGTGCGTTATGACACGACGGCGCGTTATATGCAGCAGTTTACAAATGGTCTGCCCATACGGGCTGTTGGCGATCAGGAGTTTGATATTACAAAGGCAGCAGCATCAATGTGTAAATATGCAGTGATGTTGGAGAAGCCGGAGGATATCCGGTATATTCTGGAGAGAGCATATCATCTTGCCGCGACAGGAAGAAGAGGACCTTCCTGGGTTGACATTCCGGTCGATTTTCAGGGACTTGTGATAGAGACGGAACATCTTCGCGGATATCATCCGGCAGAGGAAAATGCAGAGCGTAGAACGCCAATAGAAGAATACACCATCGAAGAGGTGTTAGAACGGATTAAGCATGCGAAACGACCGGTTTTTTACGCAGGAAATGGAATTCGGCTTTCAGGAGGCTATGAAGAATTCCGTAGATTTGTGGAGCAGATGAAGCTGCCGGTGGTGACAGGCTGGGATTCGATTGACCTTATTGAGGATACACATCCGCTTTATGTGGGAAGAGGCGGTATCATGGGTGATCGTGCCGGTAATTTCGCGGTACAGAATGCAGATCTGATTCTGGCGGTTGGAACCGGCTGTCGATCCGTCAGGTAGGTTATAACTGGAAGAGCTGGGCAAGAGAAGCTTATGTTATCATGGTGGACATTGATCCGGCAGAATTGAAAAAGACAACGCTTCATGTGGAACTTCCGATCTGTGCCGACGCATGTGAATTTCTTGCTGCAATGAACCGGAAAGAGGCAGAGCTATGTCGTGAAGAAGAAAAAAAAGTAATGGAACAGGAGAAAGTACTTAAGAAGCAAATGGCATGGCGCAGCCGGTGTGCGGAATGGAAACAAAAGTATCCTGTGACGACAGAGAGACAGTGGAAAGAGGATGGAAGATACGCAAATGTCTATGCTTTGTCAGATATTTAAGCAGCAGTCTGCCGGAAAGCAGTATGACAGTTGTATCGAATGGAAGCGCCTGCGTCGTAGGAAGCCATAACTATATAATAGGAAAAGATTCCCGCTTTTTGATCAATAGCGGGGTGGCGAGCATGGGATACGGACTTCCGGCTGCTATAGGTGCATGTATTGCTTATAACCGAAAGACAACGATATGTCTGGAAGGCGATGGCAGCATCATGATGAATCTACAGGAACTGCAGACGATTTTAACCAACCGGCTGCCGATAAAGATATTTTTGATTAATAATCAGGGTTATCACTCAATTCGCCAGACGCAGAACAATTTGTTTGGAGAAAGAGAGAAGGTAGGAATCGGACCGGAGAGTGGTGATCTGTCATTTCCTGATTTTGGAAAGATTGCGGCAGCTTTTGGCTATCCTTACCGGAGTGCGCATACAAATGCAGATATGATGCGTGCTGTGAGCGAGACACTCATACAGGAGGGATGCGCTATTTGTGAAATATTTGTTTCAACAGAACAGAAGTTTGAACCGAAGAGCGCGACAAGACGTCTGCCAGACGGCAGACTGGTAAGTCCGCCGCTTGAGATCTGGCTCCTTTTTTGCCGAGAGAAGAACTTGCAGACAATATGCTGATTCCGCTCTGGCAGGATGAAAAATAGCAAATTAAGTTGTCAAGAAAACCCGAATAGTCTATAATATTGAATGTGTTGTGGCAGGATACAGAATAGGATGGAAAGGTTATTTATATACGATGAACAAATATAGAAAACAGGGGTGGATGGGATACCGTGATCTTCTGATCGAGCTGGTAACAAAGGATGTGAAGCTGAAATACCGCAGAAGCTTTCTGGGATATCTCTGGAGTATCTTGAATCCGCTCATGATCATGCTGGTAATGGTAATTGTTTTTTCCAGCATCTTTCGTTTTGATATAGATCATTATCCGGTGTATCTGATTATCGGACAGACGATCTACAATTATGTGAATAATGCAACCGTACATGCCATTTATTCAGTAACGGATAATGGAGCATTGTTAAAGAAGGTTTATGTTCCCAAGTACATTTTCCCATTGTCGAAGGTGACGAGTGATCTGGTGGACTTTTTATTCTCCCTGGGTGCCATGGTATTAGTCATGCTGATTACAGGGACACCTTTTTCAATGTATCTGATTCTGTTGCCGTATGTGGCAATTCAGATTTATCTGTTTTCTCTGGGAATGGGGATGTTTCTGGCACAGGCATCTGTATTTTTCCGGGATATCCGTTATATTTATAATGTATTTCTTACGGCATGGATGTATGCAACACCGATTTTCTACCCGGTTACAATGCTGCCGGATAAGATCAGGTGGATTGTGACACATCTGAACCCGTTGTATTACTATATTGAGCAGTTCCGTGTGATTGTGCTGGAACAGACAATTCCATCTATGGTGCTCGTATCCAGAGGCTGTATCATTTCACTGTTATTCCTTGCTTTTGGAATTCTGACATTCCGCAAGAGCCAGGATAAGTTCATATTATATATTTAAGAGGAACGACATGGAAGAAAATTATATCATCGATTTAGAGAATGTCACAGTGCGGTTTAATATGGCAACCGAAAAGATCGATAATCTGAAAGAATATTTTGTGAAACTGGTCAAGCGTCAGCTGATGTTTGAAGAGTTTCTTGCACTTAAAAATATAACACTCCAGATACGACCGGGCGAGGCGTGGGGACTGGTCGGAACAAACGGAGCAGGAAAATCCACCATGTTAAAACTGATCAGCGGGATTCTGACCCCATATAAGGGGACGGTCACAGTCAACGGAACGATTGCGCCGCTGATTGAGCTGGGAGCCGGATTTGATATGGAACTTACTGCACGGGAAAATATTTTTCTTAACGGAACGCTGCTTGGACATTCCAGAAGTTCATGGAAGAACATTTTGATGAGATTGTGGACTTCGCAGAATTGTGGGATTTCCTGGATGTGCCGCTTAAAAATTATTCTTCCGGTATGCAGGCCCGCATCGGTTTTTCAATTGCGACGATGGTGCGCCCGGATATTCTGATTGTGGATGAGATATTGGCGGTAGGAGATTTCAAGTTTCAGGAGAAGTGCAAAGAGCGTATGACACAGATGCTGTCGGCGGGAACGACGCTTCTTATGGTATCACATTCCATCGAGGATATCCGCAGAATGTGTACGCACGCGGCTTGGATTGACCACGGAGAACTAAGGCAGAGTGGAGAAGTCATGGAGGTTACAGAAGCGTACTTAAAAGGGGTTTAGGCGGATGCAGATACAGACAATGGAACTTTCACAGGCGGGTGAAAGTGCAAGGGAAAAACTGTATATCAGATGCTTACAAGGGTCGTATCAGATCGCAGGTCAGAGTATTCAGATAGGGGAGAAGACTCTGATCCGGTTTGATACTTATTTTAATGCATGCCCGATAGAAAAATGGCTGTTTTACACGACGATTCCAGATCTGAGTTTTCATGCACGGATAAAGGGAAGCGGTATTCTGAGGTTGTATTGTGTAAGGGGACTGCCGGATGGAGGCTGTGAGAGAAAACTGCTGGCAGAGCGTGGAATTAAGGCAGATGACGGGGAACAGATTGTGGAGCAGAAGCTTTGGAGCAAAGCAGAAGGAACGCAGCTGCGCGGCGTACTCTATGCGGAAATAGAGACCGGAGAAGCCGGGCAATGCGTTCTTTCGGAGTGTACGTATGATACTTCGGCGGTTCCTGAACGGGAGGTTTCCCTGACAGTTGCCATCTGCACGTATCGGCGTGAAAAGTATCTGGAGCGGAACTTAAAACTCATAAAGGAACAACTATGGGAGAACCGTACTTCGGTACTCTGTCATAAAATCCGCGTGGTTGTGGCGGATAATGGAAGGACGTTGGGAGAAGAACACTGCGAACCATGGCTTAAAATATGTCCAAATAAAAATGCAGGCGGCGCCGCGGGTTTTGCCAGGGGAATGCTCGAGACGATGCGGGAGGGGCATGCTACGCATGTGCTGTTGATGGATGACGATGTAGAGGTCAAGCCGTCGGCACTTGAAAAAACTTATACATTGCTTTCGCTGCTAAAAGAAGAGCATACAGACCGTATGGTAGGCGGTGCGATGCTTCGCAGTGACTATGTGTTTGTACAGCAGGAAGCGGGAGGAAGTTATCAGGGCGGAAGAATCCGGTCGCTTCACAGAGGTCTGGATCTGAGGGAAGCGGAGAATATCTGGCGCAATGAGAAGGATGAGCGTGCGGATTACAATGCATGGTGGTATTGTTGTATCCCAATATCCGTGATCCGGGAAAAGGGATTTCCACTTCCGGTGTTTTACATTGTGATGATGTGGAGTACGGACTGCGCAGCGGAAGAGAACCCATACGGATGAATGGAATCTGCGTGTGGCATGATGCATTTGAACAGAAACGACCGTCTGTCAATGAATATTATGATGTGCGCAACGCGTTGATTGTCAATGGACTTTATGTTACAGGTACTCAAGCCGTCAGCGTTTGCGATGGTTATAAGACGGACATTGGTGAATCTGTTCCGCTACCGTTATCGGGATATTCGGCTTGTGACAAGGGCGGTAGAGGATTATCTGCGGGGACCGCAGTGGCTGATGGATGTGGATGCTGAGCAACTTCATGGTGAACTGATGCGTGCAGGATACCGTTATTCGGAAACGTTTTGCGGGATGCTTCCGGACAGGGCACATACACAGCTTGCAGATATTCTTGCAGGACGAAGCAATTCCAGCAATATTGATAAGAAAAAGCTTCTTTCACTGAACGGATGGTTCCTGCCAGCGAGGCGGGGGAAACCGGTGCCTGTCATGGCGGGGGAAAGTCCATATTGTTACTATAGGAAGAAAAAAGTCTGGATTTATGATCCGGACACACAACTGGGTTTTTATACAGGTAAGGAAGTCGGACAGCTATTTATACTGCTGGGGGAGTGGCTACGGCTGGGCTTCCGGTTGAAGAAGGAATATGCAGCAGTGCAGAGTGCATACCGGAGTGCATTCCCGGAGATGACGTCCATGGAGTTCTGGAATCAGTATTTAAGAGAAAAAGGAGAGTAACTATGAAAGCAAATTATGATTATCTTGTAGTTGGTGCAGGTTTATATGGCGCAGTATTTGCGTATGAGGCAAAGAAGAAGGGCAAGACTTGTCTGGTTATTGATAAGAGAAGCCATATTGCCGGAAATGTATATTGTGAGAATGTACATGGAATCAATGTTCACAAATATGGCGCACACATTTTTCACACATCAGATAAAAAGATCTGGGATTATGTAAATCAGTTTGCAGAGTTCAACAATTATATCAATTCTCCGGTTGCTGTATACAAAGATGAACTCTACAAATCTGCCGTTTAATATGAATACATTTAGTAAGATGTGGGGCATCCGCACACCGGAGGAAGCACAGAAGAAGATTGCGGAGCAGATTGCAGAACTTCATATTACAGAGCCGAAAAATCTGGAGGAACAGGCGCTCTCACTCGTCGGAACAGATGTTTATGAGAAGCTGATAAAGGGATATACCGAGAAACAGTGGGGACGTGACTGCAAAGATCTTCCGGCATTCATCATCAAGAGACTGCCGCTTCGTTTCATCTATGATAACAACTATTTTAATGATCGCTATCAGGAATTCCAATCGGAGGTTACACGGCAATCGTGGAGAAGATGCTCGATGGTATTGATGTGCTTTTGGATACCGACTATTTTACATTTGTTCAGGAGCATGCCGATATTGCACCAAAGACAGTATTTACCGGAATGATTGATGAGTTCTACGGATTTAAGCTTGGCGTGCTTGAGTACCGGACGGTTCGTTTTGAGACAGAGGAGCTGGATTGCGAGAACTATCAGGGAAATGCAGTTGTCAACTATACGGATCGGGAGGTACCGTACACCAGAATCATTGAACACAAGCATTTTGAGTTCGGCAAGCAGCCAACAACAGTAATTTCCCGCGAATATTCCAAGGAATGGGAAAAGGGAGATGAGCCGTATTACCCGGTCAATAATGACAAGAACAATGAGTTATATCAGAAGTACAAGGAGCTGGCAGACAAGGAGAACAAGGTGATCTTCGGTGGACGTCTGGGCGGATACAAGTACTATGATATGGATAAGGTAATTGCTGCGGCACTGGAAATGTGCGAGGCAGAGTTGAACTAAAAGGCACCGAAAATGTGTGAGACAGAGTGGAAATAAGCAGGAGAGGAACATGGAGATTCAGAAGATTTTATTCCCGGAAGTAGGAAGATGTACTGAGAAGGAACTTTATTTCAGGACGGAACAGGAATGCAGCAGTGTGTCAGGAGATATTCCGGATGAGCAGACACTTTTTGAAAATGAGAAAAAAGCGCTGGCAGCGGTTGAAAATAATAAAAAGATCGAATATCTGCCGGAGGAAAAGAAGATCCGGATGCAGAAAGGTGCTGTTGTAACGTTTGACACTTATTTCAATGGTTTTTCAATTGAAAAATGGAAGAAATATACAGTTATTGGCGATGTGTCCGTAAAGCTGGTATTGTCCGGCAGGTTCAGAGTGACTCTTTTGACAAAGGAAAAGATCAAGGATGATGTACTGACGCATGTTGTCAGCGAGACGGTCGTGGAAAATGAGCAGGCAGCAGAGGTAGAGTTCCCGTATACGTTTGCAGACGCGAAAGGCATGTATACATTTATGCTTACGGCACTGGAAGATGGGAGCATCTTTGCGGGTGGAAGTTATCATGCTGCTGTGGCAGAGGGAAAAGTGCGCGATGTCAAGATCGGTATCGCCATCTGTACATTTAAACGGGAACCGTTTATTGAGAAGAATCTCCGCATTTTAAATGAGAATATTTTAAATAATCCTGCCTCTCCGCTGCATGGACATTTGGAAGTGTTTGTGGCAGATAATGGGCAGTCGCTGGATCGTGAGCGTCTGAGCAGTGATAAAATTCATATCAATCCGAACCGCAACCTGGGTGGGGCAGGTGGTTTTACCAGAGATCTGATTGAAATTATGACACACAACGAGGAACTGTGTGTCACACATGCTCTTCTGATGGATGATGATATTGTGATTGAGCCGGAGGCACTGGTTAAGACCTATCAGATTCTCACATTGCTGAAGGATGAGTATGAAGATGCCTTTATTGGAGGAGCGATGCTGCGCCTCGACAAGCAGGCAATTCAGGTCGAGGCGGGAGCTTCGTGGAATGGCGGTTGGTTAAAATCTTTAAAGCACGATCTGGATCTGCGCAAATGTGATTCTTGTCTCTATAACGAGATTGAGGAATATACAGAGTTTAATGCATGGTGGTATTGCTGCTTCCCGATGAAGATTGTAACGCCGGAGAATCTTCCGATGCCGATCTTTATCCGCGGAGATGATCTGGAATACGGTCTTCGCAACATGAAGACACTGATTCTCATGAACGGAATCTGTGTATGGCATGAGCCGTTTGAGAACAAGTATTCCTCGTTCTTAGAGTATTATATTATGAGAAACCAGCTGATAGACAATGCGTTCCACTGCCCGTGGTACGGAGCGCGACAGCTAAACCGTGCCATTCTGGGACATTGTTTCCGGGAGGTTACATTCTACCGCTATAAAAATGTGGATCTGTATCTGCAGGGAATCAAAGATTTCTTAAAGGGACCGGGGTGGCTGATGGAGCAGGACGGCGAGGCGTTGCATAAGAGCGTGATGGCAGCGGGCTACCGGGGACAGGAATTAAATACGCTGGATGTTCCGTTTGACTATCCGACCTTTGAGAAAAGTTACAAATATGTAGACAGCAAGATTTCAAAGATCAAGAGGCTTTTGACGTTGAACGGACTTTTCCTGCGTGCAAAAGGAAACAATGTGGTGCCGATGTCGGCGGCGAGACCGGCATTATTCTACCGCAAGAAGAAGGTATTGCAGTATGATGTGACAAGCCACAAGGGATTTGTGACGGAGAAATCATTTAAAACATCGATGCGCTGCCTGTTTTCTGCGCTGGGTCTGACGTTTACGGTAAGATTTAAGTTGAAGAAAGCACAGAATGCATGGCGCACAGAAGGCTTAAAACTCAGAACGCTGGAGTTCTGGAACGGATTTTTGGGATTGAATTAAGGAGCATTTATGAAGAGGAAGATAGCTGTTGGAGCAGGGATTGCAGTATATCTGGGGCTCTCGGCTGCGGTTGCGGCAGGAGCCTTCGGCAAGCCGGAAAGCCAGACAGAGGATGCGGCAGTAACGACGGACACAGAAGAGACACAGAGCGGAACCGATCTTGCCATCGCGCAGAAGAGTTTTGATATAACAGACAATCAGCTTGCATATGCAGAAGCGGGACAGTCGGATGTGTATGTGGAGACGGACGAATTGAAACTTCTCTCCGAGGATAAGTTAAGCATTCTCTCACGTTACGATATGCCGGAGCTTGAACGCATGAGCGCGGAAGATGCGGCGGATAAAATGGCTGATCTGCAGGTGTTAAAGAAAATAGAAGTGCTCGGTATCGACAAGACAGATTTTTATACACCGGAATATAACTGGAAAGCAATATATAATGAGTCGCTCGTGGCGGTAAAGGATGCGCTGGATTTTGACGAGACAGTGGAATTTAACGGAACGACCGCATCGGAACTGAACGCTTTTCTTGGAAGGGAGAAGTCAGGTACGCGTGGAAGTGACGGCAGCAGAACTGACACTGGATGAGACGATTGACGTGCCGTCTGATGTATGGCTTAGCGGAACAGACACAGCATTGACGGGAGACGGAGAAGACAACGTAGCTTACGGAATTCTGATTGAGGATGCCGGGCATGTGGCGGTGAGCGGTATGCAGCTTAAAAGCGGTTTTGACTATGGCATCTATATTATCAATTCCAACCAGGTGTTAATCCGTGATAATGAGGTTGCCAATGCTGCGTTAAAGGGTATCTGTGTGATGGATGCAAATACGCAGATCAATCTGATTAATAATTCGGTTCATGACAATGGAAACGGAGCGATCTTTTTTAACGGAGAGATAACCGGCTGCATTATACAGGGGAATACAGTTTATCAGAACCGTGGAACCAGAAACCTGACAGCCGGTATTGTTTTTTCTTCCATGATTGTCAAAGACAAATATACAGCATACAATGAATTCCTGGATGAATATCTGTATGATCTGAAAGAGACACCGAACCACAATGTCGTCAAGGACAACCTGATTCAGGGAAATTATTCTTCGGGATTTTATTCTGATGGCGCATATATGAATTATGTGATTGATAACTGTATTGAGGACAATGAAAAAGAAGGAATGTGCCTCGATTACGGAACATTTGGAACCTATGTGAGTGGCAATACGATCCGGCGCAACGGTGACAGAAACCGTCAGACCGATGAAGATCTTGAGGCAGATTTCATTTTGGGCGCAGGAAGACTCGCGGACGGATCTTCCACGGCAAAGCTCCCAGAATTCCATTGATAACTCGGCGTATAATATAGTATATAATAATAACATCAATGAAAATTCAGGAAGTGGGGTGAAGATGGTAAGATCCGGTTACCGGAATCTGATACTTTCCAATCTGATTACCGACAATAATGCGGGAGAGAATGAAGCTTACCATGGTTTTGGCGTGGAGCTTGGACATGCAAGTGAGCCGGACGAGCCGGTAAAAGGTCTGGACTTTACGGCAGATTATGAGAATATCGTCGCACGGAATGTCATTTCCGGGCACCATTATTCGGGAATCTATATTGCACAGGATGATTACTGCAACGACCTGATCGATAATGTGATTATGGATTGCGAACAGTTTTCTGTCGAGAACTTCAGCGATTACTTTAACAGTGCAGTGGGGAATAACACCAATGTGGGAACCCTGAATTTCCAGCTGCAATAAGGAACAGGAGGTAAGGAGGAACGAAATGTTACCGATACTTTATATCATCATTCCCTGTTATAACGAAGAAAAAGTTCTGCCGATAACCAGCGGGATGTTTCTGGACAAGATTAGGGAACTGGTGGATGCACAAAAAATCAGTGATGACAGCCGCATTCTTTTTGTGAATGATGGCAGCAAGGATAGAACATGGGAGATTATCTGCGAACTGGCGCAGCAGGATAAGCATTATCAGGGAATCTGTCAGAGCCGTAACCGGGGACATCAGAATGCAGTGCTTGCCGGGCTGATGGAAGCGAAGGATGTATGTGATATCACGATTTCCATTGATTGTGACGGACAGGATGACATCAACGCGATGAATGATATGGTGGATGCCTATGCGGATGGATGCGAGATTGTCTATGGTGTCCGCAGCAAGCGGGATACGGACACTTTTTTCAAACGTTTTACCGCGGAGGGATTCTATAAGCTCATGAACTGGATGGGAGCTGAGGTAGTGTTCAATCATGCAGACTACCGCCTGGTATCAAGCCGTGTGCTGCAGGAATTTGCCAACTTTAAAGAGGTAAATATTTTCCTGCGTGGCATGATTCCGCTTGTGGGTTTCAAGAGTACCAGCGTGTACTACGAGAGGCATGAGCGTATTGCCGGCGAAAGCATTATCCGCTGAAAAAGATGCTCTCGCTTGCATTTGACGGAATCACGAGCCTTAGTGTCAAGCCGCTGCATATGATTACAGGAATGGGCTGCGGTATTGCACTGTTAAGCTTTTGCGCAGTCATCTGGTCAATCATTGTGCAGGTGACCGGGCACGCGGTGGCAGGCTGGGCGAGCATGACAAGCATTATCTGCTTTATCGGCGGCGTGCAGTTAATCTGCATCGGTGTGCTTGGAGAGTATATCGGTAAGATCTACATGGAAGTAAAACACAGACCAAGATACATTATCAGTGACAGAACACAAAAAAAAGAGGATGATTGAAATGAAAAGAACATTGGCAGCAGTATAGCATGGGTAATGGTGCTTGACTGGGGGGTCGGCCAGGCGCATGTATATGCACAGGAGAATATTCCGACAGAAGCGGCAGAACCGTGACGCAGGAAATGAAGAAGCTGAGACGGAGTCTGGGAAAGAGACGGAAACAACTGTGGAGGAGACCGAAGCCGCCGGTGA
>ENA-OQDW01000943-OQDW01000943.1-human-gut-metagenome-genome-assembly--contig:-NODE-943-length-11315-cov-2.011530_pt1 | contig 11315 bp, 17 predicted proteins | sample MGYA00242784_ERZ504613 | MGnify/ENA primary metagenome ERZ504613 (study PRJEB26092, sample SAMD00036330) | human gut metagenome | host: Homo sapiens | study: EMG produced TPA metagenomics assembly of... | reverse complement strand
CCCTTATATACCATTAATTTTTTCTATAGCAATCCTCATAAATAATTCATCTGAGACAATTCTGCTAAATTGATTTCATTTTACCCATATAATTATTTTCCTATTTGTGACACTACCAGTGGCATAAATAGTTACTGCAATAATTTTACTATATCTTCTCAGGTTTCTCAACATTGCAATTTCTACAAAAGGGAAACATAAAATTACAATTTACTATGTGCCTCAAGTTTTTTTGTTTTTATCAGTCTGCAAGAAACCGGCAATGATAAAAAACTAACAATTGTATCCTAAACACATATAGGATACAATATCAATAGACAGCACAATTCCCTGAAGAATTTATATAATGGAGAAATTATCATGCAGATAAAATAGATCACTCCCTTGCTACACAGATTGTCAATACTGTAAAAGACGTATGCGGCCAGTAATCCGTCCGGTGTTCCGATTCTCAACGGGAAAGTACTCATAGGACATTTCCCCCTTTACTGATTCTTGGCTTTTTCAAACACTTCATCGATGGTTCCCACAAACAGGAAATAACTCTCAGGAATGTCATCACACTCACCGTTAAGGATCATTCTGAATCCTCTCAGCGTCTCCTTCAGCGGAACATATTTGCCAGGCATACCTGTAAACTGTTCTGCTACAGAGAAGCTCTGTGACAGGAATCTCTGAACCTTACGGGCACGGCTTACAGTACGTTTGTCTTCCTCTGACAGCTCATCCATACCCATGATGGCAATAATGTCCTGAAGCTCTTTGTAACGTTGAAGAACTCTCTGTACTGATCTGGCAATCTCATAATGCTCTGTTCCTACGATCTCAGGGGAAAGGATACGGCTTGTGGAATCCAGAGGATCAACAGCCGGATAAATACCCTGGCTGGAAATCTCACGGGAAAGTACAGTTGTTGCATCCAGATGTGAGAATGTAGTTGCAGGAGCCGGGTCAGTCAGGTCATCGGCAGGCACATATACAGCCTGTACAGATGTAATGGAACCCTTTCTTGTGGAAGTGATTCGTTCCTGCAGGTTACCCATTTCAGTTGCCAGTGTAGGCTGGTAGCCTACGGCTGACGGCATACGTCCCAGAAGCGCGGACACTTCGGAACCTGCCTGTGTGAAACGGAAAATATTATCAATGAAAAGGAGCACATCCTGGTTCTTCTCATCACGGAAGTATTCCGCCATGGTAAGTCCGGAAAGTCCGACTCTCATACGTGCTCCAGGCGGCTCGTTCATCTGACCGTAAACCAGAGCAGTCTTGTCGATAACTCCACTTTCTTTCATTTCATTGTAAAGGTCATTTCCCTCACGTGTACGCTCTCCTACACCTGTAAATACGGAAAGTCCGCCGTGTGCAGTTGCTACATTGTGGATCAGCTCCATGATAAGAACTGTTTTTCCTACACCTGCACCACCGAACAGACCGATCTTACCACCCTTTGCATAAGGGCAGATTAGGTCAACGACCTTGATTCCTGTCTCCAGGATCTCTGTTGCAGGCATCTGTTCTTCATAAGAAGGAGCCTGACGATGGATAGACCAGCGTTCCTTTGCCTCCGGTGCCGGAAGATTATCTACCGGATCACCCAGAAGGTTAAATACTCGTCCCAGACATTCTTCACCTACAGGAACAGAAATAGGACCGCCTGTATCCAGAGCTTTGGCACCGCGCACCAGACCGTCAGTAGAATTCATGGCAATACATCTTACCACATCATCGCCAACCTGCTGTGCAACCTCGGCAACCAGCTTTGCGCCATCATTATCAATCTCTATGGCATTGAGAAGAGGCGGCAGTTCATCGTGCGCAAAGCGGATATCCAGTACCGGACCGATAACCTGCACTACCTCGCCAATGTGTTTTTCACTCATGTTTATAATCTCCTATTTCTAAAGACCTTCCGCACCTGCAACAATCTCCGTGATCTCCTGCGTGATGCTGGCCTGACGTGCCCTGTTGTAATACAGATTGAGCTGATCAATCATCTCTTCCGCATTACTTGTGGCTGCATCCATAGCCATACGTCTGGCTGCCAGTTCACTTGCGGTACTTTCGCAGATACCGCCATAAACCAGTCCTGCCAGATATTCCGGAACAATGGCATCAAATACTGTCTCTCCGTCCGGTTCATAGAGGATCAGATTCTTCGTCTCTATCTTACCTCCGCTTTCCTCTCTGATATCAGTCATAGGAAGCATGGAAAATACCTCCGGCTGCTGGGAAAGCATGGAATTAAAGACAGTATAACATAATTCAATATGGCCAAAGGTTCCTTTGCGAAATTCTGTACAGAGCATATTTGCCATCTCAAAACAATCCGCTACAGAAATACTTCCTGCCTCTGCAAACTGTTCTGTCAGAGCTTCAATCTCTCTCTGGCGGAAATATTCTACTGCTTTCTTTCCAACCGGCAGAACCATGTATCCTTACCTTCAGCAGAAGCCTCCAGACATTTGAAAAGGTTTGCATTATATCCGCCTGCAAGTCCTCTGTCACCTGCGATCACTACATAGCAGGTTTTATTGTTGGAAGACTCTTTCGCATAAACGGATGAGAAATCTGTATTCTCCCTTGCAATCTCTTTCAATGTCTCATGAAGTTCTGTAAAGTACGGACGGCATACCTCTGCACGTTCCTTTGCCTTACGCAGTTTGGAGGACGCTACAAGCTCCATGGCCTTGGTAATCTGCATGGTACTCTGTACACTCTTGATACGCAGCTTTACCGCTTTCATATTCGAAGCCATACGATACCCTCCTAATCACTTTATTTCTCAGGTCTTGTATTCAGGAAGTTCTCTGTATACGCATCCAGTACGCTGCGAAGCTTCTGCTCTGTTTCCTGCTCCAGCTTACCTGTTGAGCGGATCTCCTGCATAACCTCTACGCCTGCTGCATCTGTATCCAGATAGGTATATAATCCTGATTCATATACATTTACGTCTTCAACTTTTACTGATTCCAGAACACCCTTTGTAACCGCATAAAGAATCGCAACCTGTTTCTCTACAGGAACCGGTGCATTCTGGTTCTGTTTCAGAACTTCCACAATACGTGCACCCTGTTCCAGACGTGCCTTTGTATCAGCATCCAGATCAGAGCCAAACTGTGCGAAGCTCTGCAGTTCACGGTACTGGGAATAGATCAGCTTCAGTGTTCCTGCTACCTTCTTCATTGCCTTGATCTGCGCATCACCACCAACTCGTGATACGGAGATACCCGGGTTTACAGCAGGCATGATCCTGAATGGAATAACTCTGTCTCCAGGAAGATCTGTCCGTCTGTAATAGAAATAACGTTAGTAGGAATATAGCAGATACGTCACCTGCCTGTGTTTCAATGATCGGCAGTGCTGTCATGGAACCGCCGCCATGTTCATCGTCCAGCTTCGCTGCACGTTCCAGAAGTCTGGAATGCAGATAGAAAACATCACCCGGATATGCCTCACGTCCGGGCGGACGACGGATCAGCAGGGAAAGTGCACGGTATGCAACTGCATGCTTACTTAAATCATCATAGATGATCAACACATCTTTTCCCTTATTCATAAAGTACTCGCCCATTGCACATCCGGAATAGGGTGCGATATACTGCAGCGGGCTTGACTCAGATGCTGTAGCTGCCACAACGATAGTATAATCCATTGCGCCGTTTCTGGTCAGATTCTCTACTAATGTAGCTACTGTGGAACGTTTCTGTCCAATGGCTACATAAATACAGATCACATCTTTTCCCTTCTGGTTAATGATAGTATCTGTAGCAATTGTAGTTTTACCAGTCTGGCGGTCACCAATGATCAGTTCTCGCTGTCCACGTCCGATAGGAATCCATGGAGTCGATGGCTTTGATACCGGTCTGGAGAGGCTGATATACAGATCTTCTCTCACAGATTCCAGGTGCCTTGCTCTCAATCGGCCGGAATTCTTTTGTATCAATCGGGCCTGCTCCGTCAATTGGCTGTCCCAGTGCATTTACAACACGTCCAACCATGCGTCGCCTACAGGTACAGACACGACCTTGCCTGTACGCTTTACGGTCTGACCCTCACCAATGTTCTCATCTGAACCAAAGATTACGATGGAGACACTGTTCTCCTCCAGGTTCTGTGCCATACCGAAGCTTCCGTCCTCAAATTCCAGAAGCTCTCCTGACATACAGTTTACCAGTCCGCTGGCTCTGGCAATACCGTCACCAACCATAAGGATCGTACCTGTCTCGTTCTGTTGAATGGCATTTTCGTAATATTTTATCTGGCTTCGGATGACCTTGGATATTTCCTCAGGTTTTAATTGCATGTTTCCATTCCATCCTTTTATATTCTATTATTTTGCGCTGTCTGAATTCAGAAATTTAAAGATTTTTCATATCCATATGTCAAATACCCATACAGTACGATTCTCAAATCTGGAATCCAGTTCCTTATACTACCAATTCATTCAGTTTCTTCGAAATACCGGAAATACGGCTCTGTACTGTACCGTCGAGCTGTACGCCCTCCAGTTCTACGCGAAGTCCGCCAAGAACGGATGCATCTGTTTTCTGAACCAGATACACTTTCTTTCCGCTTAGCTTCTCAAGCTTCGCTTTCAGAGCTTCCATCTGAGTCTCACTGAGCTTCACTGCACTGGTAACCACGGCTTCTGCAATTCTATGTGCACTGTTGTAGCGTCTGATAAACTCTTCGCAGCATCCGGCAAACTCTCTCAGAATCTTGCGTTCACACAATAATTTCAGGAAATTCACCAGATATCTCTCTGCCTGCCTCCGAAAGCCTCTTCAATCATCTTAAGTCTCTCGTCTTCAGGAATCGCCGGTTCTCCCAGCAATTTCAAATATCCCGGATTCTCCCTGAAAATCTGTCTGACTGCGATCATCTGCTCCATGATCTGTCCATCGAGCTTTTCTTCAGCGGCAAGGTCATACAGACTTCCGCCGTAAACTCTGGCAGTTTTTGTCATGATGCCTCACCTACATTCTCAATAAACTCATCAATCAGTTTTGCATGATCCTCTTCACTAATTTCGCGCTCGATCACTTTTCCGGCAATCTCAACAGCCATACCGCCGATTTCTCCCTTGATCTCGTTGACTGCCTTACGTTTCTCCTGGGCAATGTCTTTCTCTGCCTTCTCTTTCATGGCAGTTACCTGACTGGAAGCCTCCTTAAGCATCTCTTCACTCTGGATAGCGGCTGTTTTCTGAGCTGTCATCACAATGTCATTTGCCCTATTCTTGGCTTCCTGCATATTCTTTTCATATTCTGCCTTCATTGCCTGAGCTTCTTCCTTTGCCTTCACTGCATCCTGGATCTGGGCATCCGCTTTCGCTTTGCGCTTCTCCAGCATCTCATTGATGGGCTTGAAGAGGAAACGTTTGATCAGATATACCTGAATAAAAAGGTTGCAAATCGTCGCTATAAAATTCCACGGCACAATTCCAACTAATTCCTGTACCTGCATGTTTGTAACCTCCTGTCTGTATTTATGCGGATCATTTTCCGGCTGTTGCCGGAATTATCCACAGGTTCCATATCAGATACCGCTTAATCTGTGATATCCGGCATCTCAGCTGTTTTTATCAGCTCAGGAAGTTCATGAACATACCAGGTGCAACGAAGATAAGTAACAGACCGGTTACGAAACCGTAGATACCTGTTGTCTCTGCGATGGCACATCCAAGAAGCATGGTAGAAGTAACATCACCCTTGCACTCAGGCTGACGTCCGATTGCTTCCAGTGCCTTTGCTACTGCGTTACCTTCACCAATACCAGGTCCGATACCTGCGATCAGCGCACATCCTGCTCCAATTGCACATCCTGCTAATGCGATACCTTTTGCCAATAACTGAAAATCCATATTAAAACCCTCCTGTTAAATAATAATCTGCAGCTTTTCCCCTTTGCTGCGGTATTAATTTTTCTGCTGTATTTCAGCATTCTTTGCGGTTACCACCGCTGCCGTTTTGCTCCGGCAAATCATGTTTCTGCTACTCTTCTGCTGCATTTGCAATATACATTACAGTCAGCATACAGAAGATAAACGCCTGCATAACTCCTGAGAACCAGTCAAAATAGACCGACGTTATCGCAGGTACACCGACATCAAGAATCGGTATCTTTGACAGTACATCTCCCAGTGCACCCGGGATCAGGCCCAGAAGCGCGGAACTTGCGACTGCCAGTGCACCATAGATCAGGCCATTGATTACCACACCGGAAAGGATATTTCCGAAATGACGACACGCCATACTGACAGGTGTAGCCAGCTCGGAAAGAATATTAAACGGTGTCATAACTGCGATCGGAGTTGTAAATCCTTTCAGATAGCCGCCAAATCCGCTGGTCTTTATCTTCTGTGCTGTGATCATAATGAAAACACAACTGCCCAGCAGCCTCAGTAGAAAGGTCTGCTGTAGGGCTTCGAAGTCCGATCAGACTGATCAGGTTGGAAACCACACTGGTCGCAAAAAGTGCTGCAACAAATGGTATCAGGTATCTGAATTTCTCACCCATATTTCCGATTACAAAGCTGTTGGCCTTCTCTACAATGAGCTCTGCCACAGCCTGACGTTTGGAAATGTTCTCTTCTTTCAGATCATGTGTCAGCCAGATACACAAACCTGTTATGAGTATCATAACAATCCAGCTTACCACCATTGTCTCACTGATCCTTAATGGTCCGAGAACAGGCACATCAATGGGTAATGTAAAGAATATCCTTGCCCCGCTGATATCCAATTCCATACTCTTTATTCACCTCCCGTCTCTCCCGGTACTGTTCCGGTTTAATATAGAAATACCTATTTGTTAGTATGAAAAATTCCTGCAATTTTAATTCCTGTTCCGGGAAATAAAAGAGGAACGATTCCTGCCACAAAATGAAAACAGGGTGCCACGATTGCCAGGATCACCCACAACATCTGGATCAGCATTCTCTGGGAGTAACTTGCTTTGATCCTCATTCTCGCTGTGTCCTCATCTGTTGCTGCAGCTGCTTTCTGCACTGCAAGTCCCATAAAAAAGAAATTAAGGACTGCCACACATCCTCCCACTGCCCCTCCAAGAAACACCGTATAATCAAACGGTACCTTCTGTGGCATGAAAGCATGCAGCACTCCAAACACGATCCACATCAAAATCAGCCCGATTCCGGTGATGGCGGCTACCTTCCCGGTTTCCTTCTTTACGGCAGGCTGAACATTATCCATAATACTCATATAAATCTCCCTTTCGTTTCTGTATCATTACAGGTGTCTGTTAAACGATACTTTATTTTTCTTCTTTTTGTTCTCTTTCTTCTGCTGTCTGTTAATAGAAAGATAAAATTTATATGCCACTGTCCCGGAACCTCCAAGACCAAAGAAAAAACCGGGGATATATACCCATCCGCCAGCTCCGGTCTTAGAAACAATCAGCCAGCATACTGCCAGACATATCAGGACAGGGGTTATGAGAGACAGTCCAAGCTGCGACAACATGGTGACATTTCTGATGATCTCTGACCATTGTTTCATTTTCTTCTCCTTTTTGCTTAATTTTTGCATATATTTTTAAGAATTTATAGTCAAATTTTATCATATATACTTTAAAATTACAATCTTATTAAACAATTTTATCAAATATTTTTTATCCATCCAATATTTTTTTGTTATTTTTATATCGTGTATGTGATTATATCATCAATATAAATCTTTTTATACAGTCAAAGCTTCTTATTTGTTTATATCTTTTATTTCAAAGAAGAAGAGATACAAATAAGGATCCTGCCCGGAAAGTTTTTTATGTTATAGTAACATTTGTTATAATAACACTATGAAGTAATTTCCTCTAACACAAAAAAGCACGAAAACAACTCATCACTGTTTCATGCTTCCTCTTTCGTATATAATCCTGTTTTATATATAAGTTCGGTATTACCGGTCTGTCTCAGCTGACACATTCTCCCATAGAAAGTCCTCTTAATTAATGCATTTGAGACCCTGTACATCCTCCCGGAGCATTTATCTTTAATTCTTATTCTGTATATAAATATCCACTGTAGTCCGGATCATCCAGACAGTCTGCATCGATCCATGCCGGATTGCTCAGTACATTTTTCTCGATCACAACAGATTTCTTCGGTGCCGTTGTTTCAACTGCTGCCCAGATCGTCTGGTATCCCATAGCATAAGGCTGCTGGGAAACACAGCCAATCTCTTCTCCATTACGGATTGCTTCCTGCTGCTTAGTAGTTGCATCAACCCCTACCAGAGCCGGTGCATCATGCTCATCACTCTTCTCCAGATTCAGATACATCTCTGTAATATCTGCATTGGTGCAGAATACACCATCCAGTGTGGGATATTTTTCCAGAACTTCCTTCATGGAAGCCTCCATATCATCTACCTGATCAGAATAAATAGTTTCCACAACTTCAATGTCTCCGTACTTCCCGATATTATTCATGAATCCTTCTACACGATCCTGAACACTCTTTGTCTTCTGCTGTGCGGAAAAAACCGCAACCTTTCCCATCTTTCCGAGTGCACTGCCAAGCTGATAAGCAGCCATCTTTCCTACCTGCACATTATCGGTTCCCCGATATGCCTTCACCAGTTTTTTCTCGGCTACATTAGAATCAAATGCTATAACCGGAATTCCATTCTCCTTTGCAGCTTCAAGCTGTGCCTCACAGGAATCCATGTCACTTGCCGAAATACAAAGAACATCCGGATTCTCTGCGATAACAGCATCTATTGTATTGATCTGAGTCTCTACATCCTCTTCATTATCAGGACCTTCAAACGTCATGGTAATCTGGTCATCTTTTTTATAACCATATGCTTTATTAATTTCCTTTACCGCATCTTCCATGCCTTTCTTAACCATCTTCCAGTATTCGCCCTTGACACATTTGCTTACCACTGCGATCCTTGAACCGGCATGGATTTTATATCTGTATCAATCTCCGGAATCAGTGGACTCTCATCCTCTTCCTTCACTGCTTCTGCCTCTGAATCGGATTCTTCGATAGCGTCTGCCACCAACGGCTGGATTGTCTCTTCCACCTCCGCTCTGCTGCATCCTGTCAGCATTGCCAGTCCTGTCATTAAACTTATCGCTGCTGCCGCCGCTCTTTTCATTTTAATTTCCTCTTCCTTTCAGTGCTATACTGCACATTACAGCAATTTCATAAAATAATGTATAATTTCTGTCAACTAAAAAATCGGTATATGCTCAGTACTCTCACAGAATAATTAACATCGAAAATCACCTATAGCGCTCCTCGTCAAGCGGATATTCGCAATCTGCTTCGCTACGTGGCTCATAACCGAATAACTGCATATTACTTTCTACATTATACACACTTTACGAAATTCGTCCAGAGATTTTACACATTTTTCACTTTTATACATCAAAAATTGCGCTATGTCAATGTCTTTTGAATGCCATACCTGCAGGCTGCACCTGAAACTCCAACTGTTTCTTTGTCACCGGATGCTGAAATCCCAGTTTTGCAGAACAGAGAGCCAGCGGTTCCTGACTATTCTGACCGGGATTATACTTTCTGTCACCAACCAAAGGCATTCCGGCATGCGCCATCTGCACACGAATCTGATGATGCCTGCCTGTATCCAGATCAATCCGAATCAGATTTCTTTCGCCACAATCCTGTGCATCTTCCTTATTTTTCCAGGTTTCCAGAACTTCATAAGACAATATCGCCTTTTTTGCTCCGGAAGTCCCTCCCTCAACCACTGCAGAGCTGTTGGTCCTGCCATCCTTCTTCAGCCAGTCCACCAGTTTTGCACTCTTCACTTTCACTGTTCCTTCTGTAACTGCAAGATAAGTCTTCTTTATTTTTCCCGCTGTCATCTGTCTGCTGAGATCTGCTGCTGCCTTCGGATTCAGGGCAAATACAAGAACCCCCTCCACCGGCTGATCCAGGCGATGGATAATACCCAGATACGGCATCTTACCCGGCACCTTCTGAGCAATATAATTCTTCAAGAGGCTCTCCATATCCATACTGCCAACCCGCGCATTCTGAACTGCAAGCCCTGCCGGTTTGTGACAGACCAGAATATCTTTATCTTCATATAAAATATAATCTCTGATATCTTTTATCCACATAAAAAAACTCTCCTTTTCATGGAGAGTATATCCTAAAATTCCATTTCACGCAATAAACGAATATATAACGAATATATATGAATACAATTTGAAAACGGTCATCACTTTTTACTTTTCCTGATTTCAAAAATGATGACCGCTTCAATGTTCTTCGTTATTCAATTTATTTTCCTCTTAGTATTCTTTCTATAATAAAATAATATGTTATTTACAAACTACTTTATAAGTTCACTATTAAATTTTTCTATGTTTATTTAAAATTCCTATTCTGTTTCCTGCTCATAATCCATATGTACTGTTTATAATCTGATCCATTCCTGCTTTTATGCTTTTATGATATCAGTTATTCAGTTCATCGGAACTTACTTAGAAAGTTTTATAGATTTTAAATTATAATTTCACGTATTATAATTTATTTTTCATTTATGAAATATCGGATACACTTTTTCATTATTTTTCGTGCTAAGCAATCATAAACCTAACTTCTTAAATTCACAACTGTTTAATTTCCTTATGTGCTTTTCATATTTATCGAACATTAATGGCAGATGTTCTGAATTATGTAAAGTATCACTGAAAAAGTACCTTAATATTTCTCTCAATATCCTGTAATTTTATATACCGGATATTCTTCTGATGCAGGATTTCAAACCATATACTTAAACTTCTATATGCCTCTCAAAACATCGTTCTTACCTTCAGTTTATCTGTTACCTGAACCTCTGCTTTCAGGCTAACTACTGAGATAAGGGTTATGCTCTTCCGGTAAATATTTCTTTACACATTTACCAAAATCCCTGTATCAGGTCTGCAACAGATATTCAATATAAGTTATCGCTTCTATAATACCTTTGATACATTCCTTCCTTATTAATCAGACTGTGCGTATGCTCTTATATTATATAAGGAAAATACTTTTTTATAATCTCCGTATCAGGTCTTTCTTGCAGGAAATGCGATACCCGTCACTCTCATATTGATGGAGTTATAAATTCTTTCCCAATGGAATCACCCGAACCTTTCTTTTATTTTCATCCTTTTCATTGGAACATTTATATATGCTATGAATTGAATGAATTTCTTTGATTGTTTAATTCGTTTTCTTGTTTCTTTTGATGGTGTTATAATAACACTCTCGTTATTATTTGTCAATACATTTTTACATTTTATTTTAATATTTTCTGTTTATCTTTGTC
>ENA-OQDW01000942-OQDW01000942.1-human-gut-metagenome-genome-assembly--contig:-NODE-942-length-11320-cov-2.277137_pt1 | contig 11320 bp, 15 predicted proteins | sample MGYA00242784_ERZ504613 | MGnify/ENA primary metagenome ERZ504613 (study PRJEB26092, sample SAMD00036330) | human gut metagenome | host: Homo sapiens | study: EMG produced TPA metagenomics assembly of... | reverse complement strand
AGGAAATAAAATAAAAACGAAAAGGAAATGAAATAGCTAATGAGCGAAACAAGATTTAAACCTATCACAAGCGATAACAATGGGAGGATCCGGCAGGAATAGGACCGGAGACAGTAGTGGAGACAATGCTGGAAAAAGAAATTCATGAATGCTGCAGACCGTTTGTAATCGGAAGTGTCGCAATTATGGAAAGAGCAGCTAAAATATTGGGAAAAGAATTGAGATATAACCGGATTCAAGATCCGGAAGAGGCAAAATTTGAATATGGTACGGTTGATATCATTGAGACGGGTGAATATGATACAGATTCTATTGAATGGGGAAAAGTACAGGCGCTTGCAGGTCAGATGGCAATTGACTGGATTATGAAATCCATTGAACTTGGAATGGCAAAGAAAATAGATGCCGTTTCCACAGCTCCGATTCATAAAGGTGCGATTAAGCTGGTTGATATTCAAGAACCTGGACATACAGAGATTTACCAGCATGCGACAAATTCGCCGTATGCATTGACAATGTTCTCGTGCCATAAGCTGAGGGTATTTTTTGTGAGCAGGCATATGTCTTTGGTGGATGCTTGCCATTATGCAACAAAAGAAGTTGTTTTGGAAAATGTATCAATATTGATAAGGAACTTAGAAAAGTAGGAATTGAAAATCCGCTTATTGCAGTTGCGGGGTTGAACCCACATAATGGTGACAATGGTTTATTCGGAAGAGAGGAAATTGATGAACTGGAACCGGCGGTAAAGGCGGCACAGGAAATGGGAATCAATGCAGTAGGTCCTTGCCCGGCGGATTCTGTTTTCCACATTGGAAAGTCAGGAAAATATGATGCGATTCTTTCGTTGTATCATGATCAGGGACATATTGCATGTAAGACATTGGATTTTGAAAAATCGGTAACATTGACATTTGGACTTCCGTTTATTAGAAGTTCTGTCGATCATGGAACTGCATTTGACATTGCGGGAAAAGGAATTGCGGGAGCGGTAAGTTTGATAGAATCAACCAAGGTGGTCTCAGAGTATGCAACTCTTCAACATGAAAAAAGTCAAAAGAAATAAAAGGAGGCGGTTAAAATGCCATTAATCGGAGCAGTAGCAGATGATCTGACAGGGGCGACAACGACAGGTGTGTTACTGGCAAGATCGAAAGCAAGAACAGCGGTGTTTTTTAATGAAACAGCAGCGGAAAATACAAAAAATGCAGAAGCGTTAGATGCGATTTTGGTAAGTAGTAACAGCAGGGCGCTTCCGGCTGATGAGGCATACGAGAAAGTGAAATCTGCAACTCTTGCGTTAAAACGAATGGGGGTAAAATATTTTTCGAAAAGAATTGATACCACTCTTCGAGGCGGAATTGGTATAGAGATTGATGCGATGCTGGATCAGATGGCAGAAGATACCGTTGCAGTTGTGGTTCCGGCAATGCCGCAGTCAAAACGTATCGTGGCAGGTGGATATTCGATTATCGACGGAGTGCCGTTGATTCGCACACCGGTGGCACAGGATGTGCGGACACCTGTAAAAGAAAATTATATTCCACGACTTCTTGCGGGACAGACAAAGAGGAAAGTCGGTCTTGTAAAACTGGATCAAGTACTTGCGGGAGTGGGTGCGATTCGGGAGGCATTGGAAGACCAGCGTGAAGAGAAATGCCAGGTTATTGTGTTGATGCGGCCACTCTTGAAGATGTTGAGAATATTGCAAAAGCATGTATTGACCTTGCGTGGGATGTGGTAGCGGTAGATCCAGGACCATTTACGGCAAAGCTTGCATATGGAAGAGGCTTGATACAGGCAGAAGAGGCAAATGTACCAGAAGGAAAAGCAGATGAGACAGGAAAGACTGTTTTGATTGCAGCAGGAAGCGCGACGCCGGTGACGAAGAGACAGATGGAAGTGCTCTGTGAAGAAAAAAGACATGTGAGAATCAGTGTTGAGCCAATTCCGTTGGTTGACGGAGGAGATGCGGCTTTGGATGAGGCGTTTAAAGCGGTTAATAAAGCGGTAGAACTTTTGGAATCGGATGAACAGCCGAGGGCGATTTTGTTTGAGACGGCATTGCATGGAGAGTTGTTGGATTTGGATAAAGAGGATGAAAAACGAGGATATTCAAGCGGTATGAGTGCAAACCGAATTAACGCAGGACTTGGAACAATTATCTCTCAGGTGTTGGAACAGGTCGGCAAAAAAAGAATTGCAGGACTCTATACAACAGGCGGAGATACGATGGTGAATGTCTGCTATCAGCTTGGAGTGGAGTGTATTGAAGTGCTTGACTATGTGATTGCACAAACAGATATCGGAAGACTTGTCGGAAATTATGAAGGACTTCCGGTAATTGGAAAAGGCGGATTAACCGGAAATGATCATACAGCTTGTGATATTGTAGATCGTTTATTCCAGGAGACATTGAGAAAATAGAGTTTAGGAGGAATAGAATTATGAAACTAGCAATTGGTTGTGATGAAGCTGCATATGCGTTAAAAGTGGAGATTATGAAACACCTTGACAGTAAAGGAATCGAATATCATGATTTTGGAGCGGAGAAAGGAGAAGTTGTGCTGTATCCGGATGTTGCGGTAAAAGTGGCGGAGGCTGTGGCACGAGGAGAATATGAGAGAGGAATTCTTGTCTGTGGCACCGGTATCGGGATGGCGATTACGGCAAATAAAGTTCCTGGAATCCGTGCTGCGGTATGTCATGATCCGTTTTCGACAGAGCGTTCCAGAAAGAGCAACAATGCACAGATTATGTGTATGGGTGAACGAGTAATCGGTGTGGAACTTGCAAAATACCTGGTAGATATCTGGCTGGAGTGCGAGTTTGCAGGCGGAGGATCCGCTCCGAAAGTAGACCGCATTATGGAGTATGAAGAGATGTATTTGAACAAAGAACGCAAAATCTAAAAGGAGGGCATGAAAATGGGCGGAAAAGAAGTAAAGGAACAAAGAGATTTTGATATACTAAATAAAATGAAAAAACTACCGGGCGGACTTGTCATTATTCCGTTGGTCATTGCTGTTCTGCTCGCGACGTTCGTGCCTCAGGTCTTTCAGATTGGTGGGTATGTAACAGCACTTTTCTACGAAGGAAACGCATGTATGATGGGATTTTTCCTGATCGTGTGTGGATCTACAATCAATATCAAACAAGTTGGCATGCCGCTGTATAAAGGTGTTGCGCTTACCGGAATCAAATTCCTGTTAGGTGTTGCGTTTGGGTTGATTGTCGGAAAAATCTGCGGACCGGCAGGATTTCTTGGGATTACACCGTTTGTAATGATTGCGGCTATCACAAACTCCAATGGATCGCTATACATATCACTGTCTTCGCAGTTTGGAAATGCAACAGATACAGGAGCGATTTCGATTTTGTCATTGAATGATGGACGTTTTTACATTGGTTGCATTGGGAGCAACAGGACTTGCATCAATTCCGTTTAAATCGTTGATCGCGACATTGATTCCTATTCTGATTGGATTTATCTGGGGAAATCTCGATGCAGGATTCCGAAAAGCATGTGCTACTGCACAGCCGATTGTTACATTTTTCATGACCATTTCAATAGGCGCAAAAACGGATGTCAAGACAATATTGACCGCCGGAGCAGCTGGAATTATATTGGGATTGATCTCAGCAGCAACATCTGTCATCTTTTTCTTTGTATTCAATTTGCTTTTGCCGAAGAAAGAGAGAAATGCAATGGGAGCGGCGATTGGTACGACAGCGCTGAACTCGGCAATGACGCCGGCAGCCGTTGCGGAGGCAGATCCTTCGATGGCTCAGTATACAGATATGGCAACAGCACAATGTGCGACAGCATCTATCATCACATTGTTCCTATGTCCGTTTATTGTAGCATTTTTTGATAAGATGATGAGGAAGAGACAACTTGGTATCTATTCTCCGGAAGGATGGGCATACCAGGGGCAAAAAGTGAATTAAGACAGATTGGAAAAACCCCCTTTTTATGATATAATAAAGGGGGTTTTTAGAAAACAGGGAGAAACTTTTATGGAAGAAAAAATATTTGTACAGATGACAGAAAAAGCACTGTTTGATTTTATGTTGTTTCACACGTATTCGAAGTTTGCGGGATTTTTGAGCAACGTTCTCGGAATGGCAGTGGCGTTTATTGGTATTATCCTTACGATTATGAATAAGGCAACGATAGGACAACTTGTTTTGTATCTGGTGGCTGCTGCGATTTTTGTCAGTTTTACGCCAATCCAGCTAAAGATGCGGGCGAAAAAACAGATGCAGACGAATGCGGAATATAAAGAAGGATGCAGTTATTTATTCCGAAAAGAGAATTTGACTCGGGTGCAGGGAGAGTGTGAGACTGTGTTTGAATGGAATCAAATTGAAAAAGTAGTTTCTACACCTAAGACGATAGGGTTTTATTATGGACCGGACAAGGCGCTGATCGTGCCAAAAGAATGTTTTGAAAATCGGTTTGTACAGATCATGCAGATTGTAATGCAAAATGTGGATATGTCGAAAGTAAATGTTAGATAAGAGTGGCAGAATATGGGGGGATTATTATGCAGGAACGTCGGAGAGCGATTTTGCAGGAATTAGAAGAATATGGGAAAGTCAAGGTGGCGCAGTTGAGCGAGGAACTGAATTGTTCTGAAGTGACCATACGAAACGATATCAAAGCGATGGAAAAAGAGGGGCTTTTGCAGAGGACGCATGGCGGTGCAATTGCGTTGGAACAAGAGCGTAAACGGAAATATTCGGCCGAGAGTATCTATCGTCATGTAGACAGAAAAAAAGCGATTGCTGCAAGTGCATATGAATATATCGACGATCGCGATACCATCATATTAGATGATGCGTCCAGCAGTTTCTATTTGGCGCTGCATATCAAGCAGCATCCGGAGAAACATGTGGCGATCGTGACGAACTCTCTGCTTGTGGGCAACGAGTTAGAAGGGGTAAAACATGTGGAGCTTTACATGATAGGAGGATATGTGGGAGGACACCTTGCCGCAACAATGGGTGAGGCGGCTGTGGCGAACATGGCGCAGTTTCATGTGGACAAAGCGTTTATCGGTGTGCACGGTATTAATTTTGATGTGGGACTTACTTCGATTGGAACTCCGCAGATGCAGGTAAAGCAGGCTATTTTGAACTCTGCAGAGCAAGTGTTTGTATTGGCGGACAGTAGTAAGTTTGGAGGCGGTTATTTGTCCGTTATCTGTCCTTTGCAGAAGATACACAAGATTATCACAGATAAAGAGGTTGATGAAAAATACATTAGACTGGCGGCAAAAAAACAAGTGTCGATGGTCGTGTCAAAATAAGAAAAGGAATCTCGCAAGTGGGATTCCTTTTTGGTGTCTATTTAGTTAATACTTCGATACCTGTTTCGGTGACAAGCACCATGTATTCGATCTGTGCGGATAATCCGTCATCTTCGGTGTAGACCGTCCAGCCGTTGTCTTCATCTACAAAGAAATCGGGACTTCCTTCGTTGATCATCGGTTCGATGGTGAACATCATTCCCGGAACAAGAACCATCTCGGTTCCTTTTTCAGTGACATAGCTCACAAAAGGTTCTTCGTGAAATTCAAGACCGATTCCGTGACCGCCGATGTCTTCCACCACAGAGTAACCGTTTGCCTGAGCGTGTGAGTTGATTGCATCGGCAATATCCCCGAGATGCCCCCAAGGTTTTGCTGCTGCAAGACCAAGTTCTACACATTCTTCGGTTACTTTTAGAATCTTTTTCGCCCGGTCGGACAATTCGCCGATGGCAAACATTCGGGATGCATCTGAATAATATCCATTGAGAATGGTAGAGACGTCCACGTTGATGATGTCACCTTCCTCTAAAATAATATTTTCGTCTGGAATTCCGTGGCAAACTTCGTTGTTGATGGAAGTGCATACACTTTTTGGAAAACCGTCATATCCAAGTGGCGCAGGAATACCGCCGTGTTCGGTTGTGTAGTCATAGACCAGTTTGTCTATCTCGGCGGTGCTCATCCTGCGTGAATATGTTTTGCAACGTGATCAAGAACCGCTGTGTTGAGCGCTGCACTTTTTTTGATCTCTTCAATCTGTGCAGGTGTCTTGAGCATACTTCTGTCAGGGACAATGTGTCCTTCGGAAGCTAAAAGTAATATTTTGTCATCAATTTGCATGTGGCATTTTTTATATTTTTTCCCGCTGCCACACCAGCAGAGTTCATTTCGTTCCATAATAAAAATCTCCTTTGAATTGCATCATACTATATAGTATAACGCATTTTTCTGTTGTTAGCACCTATAAAATGGGGTATACTGTTACTGAAATAAATGACTATGTAATGTGAAAGGATGTGTATATATGTTGAGAATTGGAATACTGACAAGCGGCGGAGACTGCCAGGCGTTAAATGCAGCGATGCGCGGCGTGGTAAAAGGGATCACATCGAAGAGAAATGATGTGGAAATCTATGGATTCAAAGACGGGTATAAAGGTCTGATCTATGCCAACTTTGAGATGTTGACAGCAAAAGATTTTTCAGGGATACTCACGGTTGGAGGGACGATTCTCGGAACATCCAGACAGCCGTTCAAATTGATGCGGGTGCCGGACGCCAATGGACTTGACAAGGTGAAGGCGATGAAGCATACATATCATAAATTGAATCTGAACTGCCTTGTGGTGCTTGGTGGAAACGGGACACATAAGACAGCGAATCTGCTTCGAGAGGAAGGTTTGAATGTGATTACACTTCCAAAGACAATTGACAATGATTTATGGGGAACAGATATGACATTTGGTTTCCAAAGTGCAGTGGATATTGCGACGAATACAATTGACTGTATCCATACAACCGCGACATCTCACAGCCGTGTATTTATCGTGGAAGTGATGGGACACAAAGTTGGATGGGTGACATTGCATGCGGGAATTGCAGGAGGCGCTGATATTATCTTGCTTCCGGAGATTCCGTATGATCTGAATGTGATTTCGGAGGCGATTGAAAACGCACAAAAGCAGGAAAACACTTTACGATTATTGCAGTTGCGGAAGGAGCGATGTCAAAAGAAGAAGCTGCGATGCCGAAGAAAGCTTATAAAGCAAAATTAAAAGAAACGCAAATATCCTTCTATTGCATATGAATTGGCAGAAGAGATTCAGAAAAAGACAGATCAGGAAGTACGTATTACGGTGCCGGGGCACACACAAAGAGGAGGTTCCCCTTGCCCTTACGATAGAGTGCTTGCGACAAGGCTCGGAGCTGCTGCGGCAGAATTGATCTTGAAAGAAGAATATGGTTACATGGTCGGGATGAAAAAAGGAGAGACTGTAAAAGTGCCGCTGTCTGAAGTGGCAGGAAAGTTAAAGATGGTGGATCCGGATTCTAAGATCATCAAAGAGGCAAAGCTGACAGGAATCAGTTTTGGAGATAAATAGACGAAGAGAAAGAAAGGAAGTTGGAGATGTCGTATACTGCTTTGTATAGAAAATTTCGCCCGGGGGAATTTGAGGATGTAAAAGGGCAGGATCATATCAGCAAGACATTGCAGAATCAGATAAAAGCAGACCGAATCGGACATGCGTATCTCTTTTGTGGAACGAGGGGGACCGGTAAGACATCGGTTGCGAAGATATTTGCAAAGGCGGTAAACTGTGAGCATCCGGTAAATGGAAGCCCCTGTGGTGTGTGCGACAGCTGTAAAGCAATCAGTTCCGGTACTTCTATGAATGTGATCGAGATAGATGCTGCTTCGAACAATGGTGTTGACAATATCCGTGAGATTCGGGAAGAGGTGGCGTATCGTCCTACGGAAGGAAAATATAAAGTGTATATCATCGACGAGGTGCATATGCTTTCTATTGGGGCGTTTAATGCACTTTTAAAGACACTGGAAGAGCCGCCGGAATATGTTATTTTTATTTTGGCGACAACGGAGGCTCATAAGATACCGATTACAATTCTATCCAGATGTCAGAGGTATGATTTTAAAAGAATTACAATTGATACGATTGCGGCGCGTCTGACAGATCTTATGCAAAAGGAGAATATAGAAGTTGAGGAGAAAGCAATTCGCTATGTTGCAAAGGCGGCGGATGGCTCGATGAGAGATGCGTTAAGCCTTTTGGACCAGTGCATCGCGTTCTATCTTGGGCAGAAGCTGACATATGATAATGTGTTGGAGGTGCTCGGAGCGGTTGACACGGAAGTGTTCAGCAGGCTGCTTCGTGAACTTTTGGAAAGAAATGTTGCGAAAGTGATGAAAAGTCTGGATGAACTTGTTATGCAAGGGCGTGAGCTTTCGCAGCTTGCAGCTGATTTCACGTGGTATTTAAGGAACTTGCTTCTTGCGAAAAGTTCTGATAATATGGAGGATGTGTTAGATGTATCGACAGAGAATCTGGCACAGCTGAAGGAAGAAGCACAGATGATAGAAAATGATACACTGATACGCTATATCAGGATTTTTTCAGAATTGTCCAATCAATTAAAATATGCAACACAGAAGCGGGTTATGATGGAAGTGGCATTTATCAAGCTGTGCAGACCGGAGATGGAAGTGGAGCAGGATACACTGTTAGAACGTATTCGTGCTTTGGAAGAGCAGATGCAGCAAGGGATTGCGGTAAGACCTCAGGCAGCTGCCTATGCGGAACAAACTGTGGAAGAGGAGCCTGGACCAAAGGTGGAACTTACAAAAGCACTTCATGAAGATGTCAAGGCAGTTGCGAAAGATTTTCGTCCGATTGTAAATCAGCTATCGGGCATGCTGCGCAATTGTCTGAAGATGGCAAGGCTGAGTGTAGGCAATCAGGATCAGCTTCTCATTGTGCTTCCGGATGAAGTGAGCGCAGGTGTAGTTGGGACGCCGGAACATAGAGAAGAGATAGAACATCTTATTGAACAAAGAATCGGCAAGACTGTCGCGATCGAAGTTCGGTGTGTGGAAGAAGGACGACGATTTGAGGATAGTTTTGTAGATATAGAAAAAGTGGTACACATGGATATCACGGTAGAAGATTAGGAGGATTATAATTATGGCAAAACGTGGAGGATTTCCAGGTGGAGGAATGCCGGGAAATATGGCAAATTTAATGAAACAGGCTCAGAAGATGCAAAGACAGATGGAAGAGCAGGCAAAAGAGCTTGAGAGTAAAGAATTTACTGCAACAGCAGGAGGCGGTGCAGTGGAAGTGACGGTATCCGGAACGAGAGAAGTGACAAAAGTGAAACTTCAGGAAGAAGTTGTGGATCCGGATGATATTGAGATGCTTGAAGACTTGATTGTGGCAGCTACCAATGAAGCGCTTCGTAAAGTTGAAGCGGAGTCGGCTTCTGCGATGTCAAAACTGACAGGCGGATTAGGCGGCGGAATTCCGGGAATGCCATTTTAAGGAGTGCAAAAGAAATGGATTATTATAGCAGCCAGATAAGTAAATTAATCGAAGAATTATCAAGACTTCCTGGTATTGGTGCAAAGTCAGCTCAGAGGCTGGCTTTTCATATTATCAACATGCCGAAAGAGCAAGTGCAAAGTCTTGCGGGCTCGATGACAGAAGCCAGGGAAAATGTACGCTATTGTAAACAATGCCACACGCTTACCGATCAGGAATTGTGCCCGATTTGCAGCAACAGTAATCGTGATGCAAAGACAATCATGGTGGTGGAGACGACGAGGGATTTGGCGGCTTACGAAAAGACAGGAAAATATCAAGGAGTCTATCATGTGCTTCACGGTGCGATCTCGCCAATGCTTGGGATTGGACCTGGAGATATCAAATTGAAAGAGCTGATGGAACGTCTTCAAGGAGATGTGGATGAGGTGATCATTGCGACAAATTCCAGCCTGGAAGGGGAGACGACGGCGATGTATATCAGCAAATTGATCAAGCTACCGGTATCAAAGTGAGTAGAATTGCAAGTGGAGTTCCGGTTGGCGGCGATTTGGAATATATAGATGAAGTGACGCTTTTGCGAGCGTTAGAGGGAAGAACAGAGATTTGATGAAAAAAAGAAAGTGACATCGACAGATATTGCGCGGAAAGCAGGGGTATCTCAGTCGACCGTGTCTATGGTTTTAAATAAAAAATATAATGTTTCTTTTTCGAAAGAGACAATTGAGAGAGTGGAAAAAGCAGCGAAAGAGCTTGGATACGTGGCACCGAAACGCAAGGTGAGAAAAGCGGGAAAAAAGGAAAAGCATTTGGCGGTATTTTGTCCGAACCTTACCAATCCATATTATGTGATGCTTCTGCAAGGGGTTGAGATGCGTGCGCGAGACGAGGAGTATACTTTGTTTGTATGCAATACTCAGCGGGACCTTGGTATGGAAGAACGATATTTAAAGATGATGCCGAGCCTGAATCCGATGGGAATTATCTATATGTGTAATCCGAGTGAATGTTTTATGGATATGGTGGAGCGTCTTACCGAGCGGATTCCGGTCGTGATCATCAATAATCAGAATGAGAAACTGAGTCTGGATGCGGTGGAATTGGATAATTCAAAGCTTGGACGTCTGATGGCGCGTCATCTTCTGGATTTGGGACACAAAAAAGTCGCTTATATTACCCCGCCTCTTACGACAAGGCAAAAACAGCGGTCGAAGAGGACGGAAGGTTTTTTGAAAGAGTTTGAAAAGGAAGGTCTGAAATCACAAGTAATTGTGAAAGAGGCTGGTGAGCAGATGGACATCGGAGTGGCAAATGTGGATTCAGAATATCGCGTGGGATATGAGCTGACCAAGGAGCTTATGGAAGAAGAGACAGATCTGACGGCAATTGTCGGTCTCAACGATATGATTGCGCTTGGAATACTGGATGCTTTGTATGAGCTGAAATACCGGGTGCCACATGATGTTTCGGTGATGGGATGCGACAATATTCTGTTTGGAAAGATGCACAAGGTGGCTTTGACTACGATTGAGCATTTTGTGATTTTTAAGGGAAGAGATGCGTGTGATATTATTATGAAAAAGATTAAGTTTAAATATGCAGACTTTTCTGATATGGAACCGGTAAGCACATATCATGTAGAGTATGAACCTAAATTAATCACGCGCGGAACAACCTCTTATGCCAAGATAACCGACCGGACAAAACAAAAGTGAAATTAATAGAAAAGAGAAAATTATCAATAATAAAAATATGAAAAATATTTGTAAAGAAGCCTGAAAATGGCTTCTTATTTTTATAGCAAAGGAAAATATTTCACATTATAGAAATAATAAGTTTAAAATATTAATAAAAATAATTACTAATAAAATGTGACCGGTTGACGGGAGAATAAGGGATGATGATAATGAAGTTCATAAATAAATTAATTCTGGAGATAATTTAG
>ENA-OQDW01000941-OQDW01000941.1-human-gut-metagenome-genome-assembly--contig:-NODE-941-length-11324-cov-2.336072_pt1 | contig 11324 bp, 16 predicted proteins | sample MGYA00242784_ERZ504613 | MGnify/ENA primary metagenome ERZ504613 (study PRJEB26092, sample SAMD00036330) | human gut metagenome | host: Homo sapiens | study: EMG produced TPA metagenomics assembly of... | reverse complement strand
CTCAAAAGCGCGCTCGTGTGCATAGATGGCGCGCTCCGTGTCGAAAGGGCGACGGCTGAAACAGGTGAACTTGTAGCGTGAACGTGCCAGGACGATCGCAAAAAATAGACTTTCGTGCTTCTGCCGTTTTCCGCGGACATCCATTTCTCCCCGAGATCTGCCTGCGCATACTTCCCATAGGGGGTATCCGGCAGTTTCTCATAGTCCCTGCGTATCCTGGCCTCCGACTTCTTTCCGATGCCATATTTGCAGCGCACCTTTTCTACAAAATTGAATACGGTCTTGTCGCACACTTTCGGGAAATCCGGATAGCATTCTCTAAGCCAGTCATGCATCCGTGCGGCCGATATGTACGGATATTCCTCCAGAGTCCCCCGCACATACTCCTCGTATCCTGCCAGTTTCAGCGTGTATTTGCGATGCGAATTCCGCCTCCTTACAAAATCTTCCCGGGACATCTGCAGATATTTCCGCACGGTGCTTCTGTCCACTCCCAGGTGCTTCCCGATCTGTGTCTTGTTTAATCCTTTCGACTGAAGCTCTCTAACCTTGTACCACATATACTGTTTCTCTTTAAAAAATCGGCTCGTTGTTATCATAATGATGTCTGTCTTTTTGAGCCGGCAAAGATAGACATCCCCGGAAAAGTGCGGTATTCGCATTTTCCATTTTCCTGCTGATAAAGTTATAAATTACATACAGAAAGGAAAAATATACGAGGTGCAGTACAGCATCCCGGAAGGCTATCCCGAAAAACTCCTCCCGGTGAAGGTGAAGATAACCTCCAACCACAGCGTGCCCAGCCACCGAAAGACCACTTTGTGGCCTTATACCAATGAGTTTCGACATCGTGCGCAACGGAGAAGCCCAAAAAGTCAATCCGCCTATGGGTTCAAGTACCTCTACACGATGGATAACTATGATTCTTCCGATGGAGGCTCTTCCTTACTATTATGATTTGGGCTATAGGTTTACACAGAAATATTGGGGCAAAGGATATGCCACAGAAGCTTCTGCCGCTTTGATGGATTATGCTTTCAATAAACTGAAGATTCCGTGTGTCTATGCCCTCATTGAAGCCGACAATTTGAAATCAAGGCGTGTTTTAGAGAAAGTAGGATTCCACGAAGATAAGCCTATGACGATTGACGGTGTACCTCATGTACAATTCAAAGCAATAAAGCCAATGTGAGGACGTAAACCATATCTGTATGGGACATCATGATAAGGAATACGTTTATTTGTTTATGTGTTATCGTGATAGGAATGTTAGTTTTACCTTTTGCGGCACTCTCCTCGCATTAGAATATAACGGTATGACATTGTATGATATTATTCTTAGTCCTCAATCCAGTGTTCTCAATCGTATTGGGAACTTTTTTCATAAAACCGCTGAAAGAAAGAATAATATTTTTCATCGGTTTTATTTAGAAAGAATAAAGTTGTTCGTATATTTGCGAACATAAAAATAAGAAGACTATGGAATCCAAGAAATATACATTGGAACAAGAGCAGATAGCCCGCTTTGCCAAAGCGATGGGGCATCCGGCAAGAATGGCTATTCTTGAATTCTTAGCCAAGCAGGATTGCTGTTTTTTCGGAGATATTCACGAAGAACTCCCCATCGCGAAAGCGACGGTTTCACAACATCTGAAAGAGTTGAAAGAAGCAGGTTTGATACAAGGAGAGATAGAAACGCCGAAAGTGAAATATTGTATCAATCGAGAGAATTGGAAAATAGCTTCGATGCTTTTTTCTAAATTCTTCGGACAATGTGTATGCAAAAAGGAGAGTTGTTGCGAATAGGGACAATTTTTTTAGGATTATTGTTCGTTGTTTTGCGAATAACAAACACAAATAACAACCAATAAAAACAAAAGCGTATGAACAGATTGATTTTAGTCTTGATTATCAGCTGCGGATTGACTGCTTGCAGTAACAATGGGACAAAGAAGAGTGCTTCTACTGATGTGGAGCAAACCCAGCCACAAAAACAGAAAGACCGTGTGGAGGTGTTGTATTTCATAGCAAATAGCGATGCGCTACCTGCATGGCAATAGAAAAGAACGCCAAAGAAGCGGTAGAGGCAGAATTTGCTGACGAACTGAAAAACGGAACACTCGTTTTCAGAACTATCGACATTTCCGAACCGAAGAACGAAGCTATCGCCGAGAAATATGAGGTTACATGGTCTTCGCTTTTCATCAGCAAATGGAAAGCCGGCAAAGAAACGTATGAAAATCTGACCGAATATGCTTTTGCCAACGCCAGAACTGCTCCCGCCACTTTCAAGAACGGAGTAGCTGAAAAAGTCCGTACCTTATTGAAATAAAGTTCTATGGAGTGGTTACAGACATTATTGGACAGCAGCACGGCTCCTGCACTTATGGCTTTTCTTTTGGGATTGCTTACGGCGATTTCGCCCTGCCCATTGGCTACGAGTATCGCTGCTATCGGATTTATAGGTAAGGACATTGAAACCCGCCGTCGGATATTCCTCAATGGCTTACTATAACGCTCGGTCGTGTAATTATCTATACATTGCTGGGTATCGTATTGATACTAATACTCAAAGAGGGTTCAAGTCTTTTCGGTATTCAGAAGTTTATCGGCAAATACGGAGAACTCGTACTCGGCCCTGCCTTGTTATTGATAGGTTTTATTCATACTGTTCGGAGGCAAACTGAAATTACCCTCTTTCGGTTTTAAGGGAAATGGCGAGGGCTTAGCCCGTAAAGGAGGATGGGGAGCGTTTTTGCTCAGCGTGTTGTTCGCTATGGCATTTTGTCCCACCAGCGGAGTTTTCTATTTCGGCATATTGATTCCGATGTCGGCAACGACTGTTGCAGGCTATCTGCTGCCCGTCCTTTTGCCATAGCTACTGCGTTGCCGGTTTTGATTGTCGCTTGGATATTGGCATTCAGTGTACAACATATCGGCAGTTTTTACGGTAAAATGCAGACTGTACAGAAATGGCTGAACCGGATTGTCGGGAGCATATTTGCGATTATCGGTTTGTATTATTGTGTGATTATGTATTTATAAAAAACAAAAACATGGAAATCAAAGTATTGGGAACGGGTTGCGCCAAATGCAAGACAACCTATCAGACAATCGAGAAAGTAATTAGCGAGAACAATCTCGAAGACGTGAAACTTACGAAAGTAGAGGATATTGTGGAAATACTCAATTCCGGCATTATGGCCACACCTGCCGTTGTGGTGGATGGAGCCGTTAAAGTCAAGGGACACGTCCCGTCCGAAAAAGAGGTAAAACAAATACTCGGTATTTAAGGTACAGTTATGGATACTAAAAAAGAGTTGAAAATCCTCTTTTGGATGATTGTGGTTTATGCAGCCGTATTTTTCATGCCACTCGGCAATGAGAGGTTCATGACGGCTGTCGATGCAACCCTCGACCTTGCTAAATGGTATGCGCAGGAACACGTTATGTTATGTCTGCTTCCCACCTTTTTCATCGCAGGTGTGATTGCCGTTTTCGTCAGTCAGGGTTCGGTTCTCAAATATTTCGGAGCAAATGCCAAGAAGTGGTTATCCTATACGGCAGCTGCTGTTTCGGGTAGTATATTGGCAGTCTGTTCCTGCACGATTCTGCCGTTGTTTACGAGTATTTACAAACGGGGCGCAGGGTTAGGCCCTGCCATAGCCTTTCTCTATTCCGGCCCAGCCATCAGTATTTTATCCATCATTTTGACAGCCCGTATTTTGGGTGTAGAGATGGGTGTTGCACGAACGGTTGGAGCTATCGGATTCTCCGTAGTGATAGCCTTGCTATGGCATTTATTTCCGTAAGGAAGAGAAAGCCAAACAAGAGGAACAGATGATTATTGTTCCACTGCTGGAAAGACGCCCGATGTGGCAAACCTCGTTTCACTTTTTTACATTGGTACTGATTCTCGTCTTTGTAAATTGGGGTGCGCCCTTTGCTTTAGACAAAGGTTTGTGGACTTTCATCTTCACCTATAAATGGTATATTACGGGAGTTCTTGCTCTGATGCTCTGTTGGTCGCTTGTCCGAATATTGAAATTGCGTCCATTATGGGTATGTGCCGGAGTCGTGATAACGATTGTTTCTGTTTTCCTTGCAGACGCCCTTATTGCTAAAGCCAAATTAGTACCGCTCGTTCCGATGGTTGTGGGTATGGCTTCACTTTCCATCATCTTGCTGTTTGATAAACGAAACGAGGAAAATAGAGAATGGCATTATCATCATAGGGATTCGCCAAGCAGATATTACCTTGTTGGCCGTCGGCGTAGTGACAGCCGGATTTCTTCTGGGTTCGACACATGATAACACGTCGATTGCCAGAGTTATTTTTAACGAGTGGATTGAATGGCTGTCGGTGGAAATTCGCTGCTATCCAACTTCTTCGCAAGTTTCACGGGAGTGTTCATGTATTTTGCCGCCCTGACCGAAGTGCCGATTATTCAAGGGTTGTTGGCTTCAGGCATGGGAAAAGGCCCTGCGCTTGCGTTACTGCTGGCCGGCCCGTCGCTGTCGCTACCGAATATGTTGGTTATTCAAGGTGTTATGGGGACAAAGAAAACCATTGTTTATGTAGCTTTGGTTATCATCATGGCAACAATATCGGGTTTTGTATTCGGAAATTTCTTTTAAGTTTCCCGTTTATATTGTTAAACAGACACGAACAAAAATTATTGCTCGTGTCTGTTTTGTGTATTCAAATAATTGCTTTATATTTGTATTCAGAAAGAGTTATTTGACAGCATAGCAATGCAAAATGTTGAAATTCGTACAGTTGCTAAATCGTTACCTCTATTTCTCAAATAATTCGCTAAAAGTTTATTCCCCAATTGGTTAAGTTAAATCGAGAAAAATCTAAAATAAAATGTTTTATTTTCATAATTGTTGGTTTTATGGTACCAGCAAAATGGGTTTACATGCAATCCTTTTTCTATCAGATAGGTATTACGTCTCGTGATGAGACAGGTTTGTCCTTTGGACTTTGTTATCCGATGGTGATGTCGCCCGACACCGTTGCCTTGTGTTTCCCAGCCCTGAATGGTTACACCGCTGACGCTGATACCGTTTTTATTGATATTCAGTTCTATGACTAATTGCTTGTCACCTTCCAAACGCTTGATATCCTGTCCTTCGGATGTGGTCTGTGGGAGTTTGGAAAGGTTGTAGTCCTTCGTTTCATTGCCTATCTTGATTTGTTCTTCTGAATTGAGAGAAAACAAGAATAGCATGTAATTTCCCATTCAAAAAGCGGACGGAGAGTGTCGGTTTATCGGTACTCTCCGTTTGCTTTTTTATGCTATCTTCATTGTCCGTATATAGGCATTTTTCAGGTTACAAATTATGCTGCCTATACACGGTCTGTGTCTATCGGCTAAAAGAAGACTCATTAAAAATAGGTATATTTCCCGCCTGAATCGCAGCGATTATGTAAAATTTATACCTAAAAAAAGGTATTGCAGATATTTTTGATGAAAATTAATTTTGCAGTCGTTTTTAATAAATAAATGAAAGAATGAATCAGTCAAATGATGATTAATTTTAGTTCCATATTATTATTTTTATCTTGTGTGAATGTAAGTGCCAAGTAATAAAGGGAAGAGTAACCGATAGTACCACAAACGAAGCGTTAAGTTATGCCGCCGTGGAAATACGTTCTTTCGAGGATGATGTTTATATAGGAGGAAGCTCCACCAATGAAAAAGGAGAGTTTGAGTTTCATCTGAAAGGGAGGTATCCCAAAATTCGTATCACAGTTTCTTTCTTGGGATATAAGACAATACAAAAAGTATATGCCCCCGCTACGGAGTACAGTTACCTCAAATTCGAGATGCAGGAGGACTCGCAGACCTTGAACGAGGTCGTGGTGAAAGGATTGAGTCCTGCGGAAAAAGTGCAGCGGTTGGCCTATAATGTATCATTGGTGGAAACGGCCAAGTTGAAAAGCACGACGATGGACCTGTCCAATGTCATTGACAAAATCAGCGGGGTGAAAATCCGTTCCACGGGAGGCGTGGGTTCCGAAGCCAACGTCACTTTGAACGGCTTTTCCGGTCGGCATGTGAAAATCTTCATCGACGGTGTACCGATGGACGGTATGAGTTCCGCTTTCGGGCTGAACAATATTCCGGTAGGTCTCGCCAAACGTGTGGAGGTGTACAAAGGTGTCGTACCTATCGAACTGGGCGGTGACGCACTCGGCGGGGCTATCAATATCGTTACGGACAACAGCCGGTGTACCCGTGTGAACGCCTCCTATTCGTTCGGTTCGTTTAACACCCACAAAACCAATGTCTATGCGGAACATACCACAAAGAAAGGTTTTTATGTTTCTCTGAATGCCTATCAGAACTACTCGGATAACGATTATAAAGTCAATATCGACAGTTACACGAAGTTCAACGAGGATGGCAGTAACCAGGAGGTTAAAGAAAATCTCACGGTGCGCCGCTTTCATGCCAAGTATCACAACGAGGTAGCCATTCTGAAGATTGGGATAGTGGACAAAACGTTTGCCGATCGTCTGTTGTTAGGCTTCATGGGAGGTTACGAGTATAAACAGACCCAGAATGCCTCCACTATGGACTGGGTGTATGGTGCACGCTACACCACGGCCAATACGCTGATGCCGCAACTGACTTACGAAAAGAGATTCAAAGTGTTGAAGGGGCTGCACGTGTCGCTGAACGGTAACTACAACTTCGGCAAGTCCTATTCTGCCGATACGGCCAGTTGTAACTACAACTGGCTGGGTCAGAGTCAACCGAAAGGCGTACCGGGCGAGTTGTCGTACATGAAGTACCGTTACCGGGACCATAATGGGGCGGCCAACTTCCGCATGGCACTCTTTCCCGCAGACGGGCAGTCCGTGTCGCTGAGCAGTACGCTCACCACCTTCTCCCGCTCCGGCAAGACGAAACGGCCTACAAACCCACCTATGAGCATCCATCGCAGAGTATGAAAATCGTTACCGGATTGAGTTATAAGTATGACTACAAGGGCAAGTGGAACACATCTGCCTTTGTGAAGCACTATATGAACCATCTGGAGGCCTACCTCGATCCGGAAGGCGGAATCAATTATCAGGATTTCAGCAACACCACTTCCTATTGGGGAGGAGGTTGGGCCAGTACCTACTTTTGGGGGCGGCACACACAACTGCGGTTGTCGTATGAATACGCCCTGCGTCTGCCTACCAGCCGTGAGTTGTTCGGTTCTGGCGACGACATTGAGCGAGGCAACTCCAATCTGAAACCGGAATCAAGCAATAACGTCAATATCAGTGTCACAGCCAATGCTGTGGATTTGACCGACCACCGGCTGACCATCGATGCAGCTTTTCAATACAGAGAAATCAAGGACTATATTCGCCGCACGACCAACAACGACAGTGGGCGTGCCAGTTCACAGAACGATGGTCGTGTACGCAATTTGGGTACGGACTTGAGCATCCGCTACACTTTTAAGGATGCCTTCTTCGTGGGCGGCAACTTCAGCTACATCGACATGCGGAGCTTGACCAGGTACGTGACGGGCACACAGCAGGAGAGCAAGAACTACAAAGAACGCGTACCTGCTATCCCCTATATGTATGGTAACGGAGAAGCCGGGCTTACCCTGCGCGATGTGTTTGTGAAGGGAACAGTGCTGGACATACATTATATGATGAACTATGTCCAGAAGTTCAGTTACGAGTGGAATGTGTACCAGAATGCGGAACTTGATATACCTACCCAATTCTCTCACGACCTCTTCGTCAGCTACAACTTCGGAAAAAAATCGGAGTTTACCGTATCGGCCGAGTGTACCAACATCTTCAATGCCCGCCTGTACGACAATTTCAAGATGCAGAAGCCGGGACGCGCCTTCGCTATCAAGTTCGGCTATAGCTTTATGAAGTGACCATTATATAACAATTAAAAACGATAAAGTAAAAATGAAAGACAGATTTAAATTATTCAGCATGGCTCTATGCGCATGTGCATTTGCAGCTTGTAATGACAATGAAGGAGTTGATGGACCCGGTGACGGTGACAAATCCCCCGTGCAATATGTAGTGATGAGTGCCACATCGGACGGAACGGCCAACTATTTGCAGTTGGCCAGCGACCCCACCAAAGGTACGATTGACCCGACTGAAGCGAACGGGCGTATATCTTTCGATGCAAGCAACCCAGATTTTGTCAACTACAACAACGAACTGCTGATTGGCATGAACTATCCCTCACAGGGAGGTACAGGTGGCTACTCCTATGCTTGGAAGCTCATTGACGGGCAACTAGTTCAACATGGCAATGGTATAATGCTGGATGGCGACGTGAAAGCACGCGGCTTTTTCAATGACTACTTGCTCGGTCTGTCTGACCAAGCCGAGGACAACAATCACTATACACGCGTGAAATACGTCAAGGTGACTGAGTTCAGCAGTGTGGTCGTAGATGGAAAAATAAACTGTCAGGACCACAGCAAAGAACCGGCCAGCCAGATGGGCAATGAGGCATGGGGGGTTGGTGACATAGCCCAGTACGGCGACTACGTGCTGCTGGCCTATACCACCAAACATCTGGTGCAGGATGGTAACTACACCTCAAAAGCAGCAAGCACCCGTGCGAAGGCTTCCTATGGTACAGACTTGGACAACAACTTCTATTTGGGTGTTTACAAGTTCGACCCGACAGATGCGGATAAAGAATATTTGAAATACCAAAGCATGATTGTCCGCAAGAGCGAAGACCATCCGGGAAAAGAAGCCGGACAGATCAAAGGCAACTCTAGGTCGCGCACGGAAACGGGTATCGAAGTCGTTGGTGATAAAATCTACCTGTTCTGCCAAGGCGGCAAGAACTTCCAAACGAACAGCCTAAGAGTGCTTCTGCTGTGCTGCGCATCAGCGGTAGCAATATTCAGAGTGGCAAGCCCGTAGATATCGACAGTGATTACTACGTAGACCTAAACGATAAGACAGGCGACCGCTATTTGTGGAGATGTTACTATCTGGGTGACAACAAGTTCTGCCTGCAACTCTTCACCAACCCCGGAATGGATGGGTACACGGAAGGCACACACAAGACATTCGGCATCTTCGACGTAGAAACGCAAAATTACACGCCTGTGACCGGTATGCCTGAAGCCGGCGACATCAATGACATTGCGCTTGCTTATGCTTCTGACACGGACAAGGTACAGTGACTTTCGAATTGATGACTACGTCGGGTGCAGTCCTGTACACCATCAACCGCAATGGCGTGGCCACGCTGGCACGAAAGTGGAAGCTGAAGTCATCAAGGGAGCAAGTCTGTTGAAACAAAAATAGGCCTTTGTATGAATAAAGTATTCCGAAAAATACATTTATGGCTGTCTGTCCCCGTCGGGTTGATAATCACGGTTATCTGCCTTACGGGGGCGGCCCTTGTTTTCGAGCGGGACATAACGGAAAGCCTCAATCCTAAAATTTATAAGGTCGCATATACGGAAGGGGACACTCCTCTGCCGCCGTCCGAACTGGTCGCCTCTATCCGCCAGCAGGTTCCGGATTCGTTGGAATTGCTCTCCCTGCAACTGTCGGGTGAACGGGACGTCGCCTGCATGGCAACATTCAAAGGTGCGGGAAAGCGTTCGTTAAGCGTGAATCCATACACTGGAGAGGTGAACGGTTGGACCAAGAGTTACCCTTTCTTCCAGACCATGCGTAAACTGCATCGGTGGCTGATGGACCCGCCTGCTATAAGGGGGCAAAATCTGCCGGCAAGGTTATCGTGGGTATTACTACCTTTGTAATGGTTGTTATCCTCGTTTCCGGTATTGTGATATGGATACCGCGTACCCGTAAGGCGCTGAGAAACCGTCTTGTCGTATCGTGTACGAAAGGTTGGTGGCGTTTTTGGTACGACAGTCATGTCTCGCTGGGCATATATGTTACCCTGTTTTTGCTGGTCATGGCTCTGACAGGGCTTACATGGTCGTTCCAATGGTACCGCACGGCAGCCTATGGACTGTTCGGTGTATCGACAGCCCGTCCCGCCATGTCCGCTCCGCAGCAGCAAAATAAGGATGAAAAGAAAGAAAAGGCAGAGTTCGATTATGGGATATGGGATAATGTGGTTTCCGAACTGCAGGCCCTTTATCCTTCGTATGCCTCCATTTCGCTGACGGCCGGAAAAGCACAGATAAGCAAGCCCGGTAACATGCGAAGCAGTGACACGGCGGCGTTTGATACCCAAACAGGAGAAATCACGACCGTTACGGCTTATAGCGATGTTCCCAGAGCACAGAAGATGAAAGGGTGGTTCTATGCTTTCCACACCGGGTCATGGGGCGGAATGACGACAAAGGTCCTTTATTTTCTGGCCGCTTTCATCGGAGGAATCTTGCCTTTGAGCGGTTATTATCTGTGGTTGAAAAAGAAACGTTTATCAAAGAAAAAAGTCTTTAGAACTATCTTTGAAACAAAATGTATATAAAAATCCTAACAAATGTCAGTCAGATTTTTTTATGAATAATTTCTTTCCAAAATCTAGGAGGAAGGAAAGTAGAAATAGCGTGTAATTCCTGTCGTGAAAAGAAAACGGGGAGTGGCGGTTTATCGGCACTCTCCGTTTGTTGGTATTGCCTGACGGATGCAAGTCCCGAGTGAATCCTAATAGCAGGAATCGCATAACCAATGGCAAGGGTGTCTATCGTGAGATGGCTTCTGAAAGAAGTTGGCAGCAAACATTTGGCTTGACGGACAAAAACTTCATACAAGGTATTTAATCGTGGACAAGGTTACCAAACAGACCAAAGCCTCATAGCTATTCAGAACGGTTGGTGCAAATAAAATAAGTATAAGATGAAAAGACAAGATCTTTATCCAAGGAGGTCACACAAACATGAAGGTCAGTTTTTTACGAGTCATGTAAAGTTTGCTGCAAGAAATTAGTAGAGACCATAGTACTCGAGGCATTTTACAAGTCTTTTGTAGCTAGATGTCCGAAAAGAACTCTCTATCCACACAATAGGGTGGAATCTGAAAATAAGATAGAAGTGATGCCATTTATTAAAAGGATGGCTGAAAATAACTTGTCCAACTTGGATACACCAGGTTACGGACAGTATATAATTTCCGTATTTCAACTACACTTTGTTTACCGTTCGTAACGTCCAATCTACTGGCAATATATTTTCAGAAGTCTCCGCAAACAGTGATTCTTATTATTTTTCGATGCAAAATTTTGTGTTCCAACCCACTCGAACTTTATTACAAATACTTATATCATGATATATTGATTATTAGAGTATTATTAGTTTGAATTCTCCAAAAACAAGCTATATACAAACCGAAG
>ENA-OQDW01000940-OQDW01000940.1-human-gut-metagenome-genome-assembly--contig:-NODE-940-length-11334-cov-2.497189_pt1 | contig 11334 bp, 12 predicted proteins | sample MGYA00242784_ERZ504613 | MGnify/ENA primary metagenome ERZ504613 (study PRJEB26092, sample SAMD00036330) | human gut metagenome | host: Homo sapiens | study: EMG produced TPA metagenomics assembly of... | reverse complement strand
TATCAGACTATTTCCGCTGTATTTGAAAAGCACCACATCGGACGGGCTGCCTGGACATATAAAGAAATGGACTTTGGTCTGACAGATGCGGAAGCATTCCCCGTGATGCAGAAAGTCCTGCCTTTGCTGTAATCTATAGGGCAATACCGCACAAAGATTGTGCGGTATTGCCATAGAAATAAATTATGTTTTGATGCCCCTGCTGCTTTTTACGGCTGGGGCATTTTTGCTGCAAATTTGTCCTAACAATCTTGTCTTTACAAACGATAAATTTCATGGTATAATAGAAAAAGAAGAATTGCAACAACTGCAACGGAGGTCCATATGGTAACAAATGATGGTACGATCATTCAGATCAAACATGATATTCTGTGCGAAGTCGCAAAATTGGTTTTCGCCGGAAAATTTGAAACAGAAAAAGACGAGCTGCCCTATCGCATGATGCCCGGCCCGAAAGCAAAATACCGCTGCTGTGTCTACAAAGAACGGGAAATTGTCCGGCAGCGAATCCGCCTTGCAGAGGGGAAGGCTCCGCAGGGGTCACACAATGACCTTGTGGTACAAGTCGTACAGGCGGCCTGTGAGGACTGCCCTATTTCCCGCTACGTTGTCACAGACAACTGCCAGAAGTGCATGGGAAAAGCCTGTCAGCAGTCCTGTAATTTCGGAGCAATCGATATTGGCCGTACGCGGGCACACATTGACCCGCAGAAATGTCGGGAATGCGGCAAGTGTGCGGCAGCATGTCCCTACAACGCCATTGCAGACCTGATTCGCCCATGTCGCCGGAGCTGTCCGGTAGGAGCGATTTCCATGGACGAAAACGGCATCTGCATCATTGACGAGAAAAAATGTATCCAGTGCGGCAGATGTATCCACAGCTGCCCGTTCGGTGCGATTAGTTCTAAGTCCTGCTTGGTAGATGTCTGTCAGGCACTAGTGGACGGCAAACATGTCTATGCCATGTTTGCTCCCTCTACAGAAGGACAGTTCGGCGAAGGCATTACTTTCGAAAGCTGGCGGAACACTCTGAAGGAAGTGGGCTTTACCGATCTGGTAGAAGTCGGACTGGGCGGTGACATGACCGCCTATGCCGAAGCAGCGGAGTGGGCGGAAGCATATCGGGAGGGCAAAAAGCTGACAACCTCCTGCTGCCCCGGCTTTGTCAATCTGATTCGTCTGCACTATCCGGATCTGATCGACAATATCTCTACTACCGTTTCCCCCATGTGTGCGGTTTCCCGCTGGATCAAGTCCAAGGATCCGGAAGCGGTAACTGTTTTTGTAGGTCCCTGCATCGCCAAAAAGAGCGAAGTCATCGACCAGCACATTGAGGGAAGTGCGGACTACGCCATGACCTACGGTGAGATCCGTGCCATTATCCGTGCCAAGGGCGTTACCATTCACGAAGCAGAGGAAACCAATCAGCAGTCCAGCACTTTCGGCAAATGGTTCGGCAACAGCGGCGGTGTGACAGATGCCGTATTGGAAGGCATGAAAGAACAGGGCGTGAGCAACGAAGTCAACGTGGAACGCTGCAACGGCACTGATGCCTGCAAACGTGCCCTGCTGATGCTGAAAATGGCAGATTCTCCGGCGACTTTATCGAGGGCATGGCTTGCGACGGCGGCTGTGTAGGCGGCCCCAGCCGCCACGGTGAAGTGAACAAGTTCAAGCGTGCCAGAGAAACATGATCAAAAAGGCAGACAACCGCAGCATTCATGAGAATCTGGAAAAGCTGGGAGCAGAACAAATCCCCATGCACCGCGAGGAATCTCTATAAGAAAAAGCACTGAATCACATACGCTACACATAAAAAATCCCCGAAAACCGGAACAAATCCGGTTTCGGGGATTTTGTATTTTTTATTCGGCATCCGCCTGATTCTTCCGGTATGCCAGATAGCTTTCCAGAATAATGGTTGCCGCAACAGCATCTACCACGGCTTTCCGCTTTTTGCCTCTGGTATTGGTGACATTCAGGTAGGAATGTGCTGAAACTGTGGTACAGCGTTCGTCCCACATCACCACCGGCAGACCGGTCAGTTCTTTCAGACCGTCCCCGAACTTCTGACACAGTTCCGCACGTTCTCCCACGGTACCATTCATATTCTTGGGATAGCCTACCACCAGCAGTTCTGCACGGTGTTCCTTAGCAGCGGCAGCGACCTTTTCCTGACACTGGGTAAAGTCCTTTTCCGAAATCACCCCAGCTGGAGAAGCCAGCATTTCGCCTTATCGCAAACGGCAAGCCCTGTACGGGCATCGCCGAAATCTACGCCCATAATAATCATAAAACGCCTCACTTACCACGGCTGCACGGTGCCGATAATTTCCTGCACCGAAGCAATATGATGTGCGTCCAGCCAGTCGTTCATCTCCGAAATGATGCGAACCGGAGCATAGGGATCGGTGAAAATAGCAGCTCCTACCTGCACGGCACTGGCACCTGCCATCATCATTTCAATGGCATCTGTACCGCTGGACACGCCGCCCATACCGATTACCGGAATGGAAACCGCCTGTGCGACCTGCCATACCATACGCACAGCAATGGGGAAAACCGCAGGGCCAGACATGCCGCCGACGTTGTTCCGCAGAATCGGGCGGCGATTTTCGATATTGATCCGCATGCCCAAAAGGGTATTGATGAGGGAAACGCTGTCGGCACCGGCGGATTCCACTGCCTTGGCAATATCGGTAATACTGGTGACATTGGGAGAAAGCTTTACGATCAGCGGCTTCTTGGTTGCCTTTCGCACTGCTGCGGTAATCATTTCCGCACTCTCACAGTGCACGCCAAACGCTGCCCCGCCCTTTTTCACGTTGGGGCAGGAGATGTTCAGTTCGATCATATGCACATCGGTTTCGTCCAGCTTTTCCGCAATAGAAACGCATTCCTCTACGGTAGAACCGGCAATGTTCGCCAGAATTACAGTATTCTTTGTCAGGAGATTCGGCAGTTCCCGTTCCAGAAACGCGTCGATTCCCGGATTCTGCAACCCTACCGAGTTCAGCATACCACTGGGAGTTTCGGCGATACGGGGAGCCGGATTGCCCGGACGGGGCTGTCCGGTTGTACCTTGGTGGCAATGCCGCCCAGTTCCGAAAGCGGGAACAGTTTCTCGTACTCTCTGCCGTAGCCAAACACGCCTGATGCCGGAATGATCGGATTTTTAAAGGATACGCCAGCTACATTTACTGCTAAATTTGCCATTACCAAACAACCTCCTCTGCCGGAAATACCGGACCATCTTTGCAGACGTGTCCCATCACGGATTTGCCTTCCCGTTCCAACTGGCATGCACATACCAGACAGGCACCAATGCCGCAGCCCATGCGTTCTTCCATGGAAACCTCACAGCGAACGCCATATTCCTTTGCGGCGGCAGCCACGAATTTCAGCATGGGGCGTGGGCCACAGGCATATACCATGTCCACATCGCCCTTTGCAAGCTGTTCTTTCAGCGGCTCTGTGACCAAATCCTGTCTGCCGGCAGTGCCGTCATCGGTACAGAGAATGGTTTCCGCACCAGATGCGTGGAATTCGTCCTGCAATGTGACAATGTTTGCCGAGCGGAAGCCGCAAATTGCTGTGGCACGTTCGCCATACACCTGTGCCAGCGACAGCATAGGCGGATTGCCGATACCGCCGCCAACGACTACCACATGTTTTGCCTCCGGCAGAATGGTGAAGCCATGTCCCAGCGGTCCAAGAATGTCCACGTTTTCCCCTACCCGCACATTGGCGAGAGCATCGGTACCAGTGCCTTTTACCTCAAACACAATGGTCAGGGTTCCGGCAGCTTTGTTGATCTCACAGATCGAGATCGGGCGACGCAGCGTGCAGCTACAGGCAGCAGGTGCACAAACTGTCCGCACGCTGCCTGCTGTGCAATGGAACGGCATTGCAGCACCATGCGATAAATATTTTTAGCAAGTGCCTGCTTTTCCAGAACCGGCACCAGCATCTGTTCATATGCCATGACAATTTCTCCTTTCAACAGCAAAAAGGGCGGGCGGGAAATCTCCCCGTCCGCCACGGTTTGCGTGATTTTTAAAGTCAGATCTTTGTAATATCGACCATTTCTACATCATCAATGCTGCGGCCGGATTCCAGCACGTTTGCCAGAGCCTTGGCTGTATCGATCGCAGTCAGACAGCAGATCGAACGTTCTACAGACTTCCGACGCATCTTTACGCTATCTCTTGCCGGCAGACGACCCTTTGCCGAAGTGGAGATCATATAGTGAATCTTGCCGCTTTCCAGCAGTGTGATGGTATTCGGTTCTCCGTCAGAGATTTTCTTTACCAGATTGGTGGCGATCATGTTATGGTTCAGCACGGCTGCGGTACCGCTTGTACCGTACAGTTCGAAGCCCATACGTGCCAGCTTGTCTGCAATCTCAATGATTTCCTGCTTGTCGCTGTCGCGGACAGAAATCAGCACGCCGCCTTCCTTCTTCAAGTCATAGCCTGCGGCGATCAGCCCCTTGAGCAGTGCGTCTTCCAGATTGGTAGCAATACCCAGACATTCACCAGTGGACTTCATTTCCGGTCCGAGCATGGTGTCTACGTCCTGTAGCTTTTCGAAGCTGAATACCGGTACCTTGACGGCAACGTACTTGCCCTTCGGATACAGACCGGACTTGTAGCCCAGACTCTGGAGGGTTTCACCCAGCATAATCTTGGTTGCGATGTCTACCATGGGGATACCAGTTACCTTACTGATATACGGCACGGTACGGGACGAACGCGGGTTTACTTCGATTACATAACTTCGTTATTGTATACCACGTACTGAATGTTAATCAGACCAACTGCGTGGAGTTCCTTTGCCAGCAGTCCGGTATAACGCACGATGGTATCAGTAATCTTTTCGCTGAGGTTCTGTGCCGGATAAATGGAGATCGAGTCACCGGAGTGGACACCGGCACGCTCTACGTGCTCCATGATACCCGGAATCAGGAAGTCCTTGCCGTCGCAGATCGCGTCAACTTCGACTTCTGTACCCATCATATATTTATCGATCAGCACCGGATTTTCAATCATATGGCTGGTGATGATCGCCATATATTCTTCAATATCCTTGTCCGAATGTGCGATAATCATATTCTGACCGCCCAGTACGTAAGACGGACGCATCAGAACCGGATAACCCAGATCGTTGGCAGCCTTGAGGGCTTCCTCAGTCGTCATGACGGTTTCACCAGCCGGACGCGGAATGCTGCATCTGCCCAGCAGTTCGTCAAAACGCTCTCTGTCTTCGGCTGCGTCAATATCGTCTGCGGAAGTACCCAGAATATTAACACCCATATCTGCCAGATACCGTGTCAGCTTAATGGCAGTCTGTCCGCCAAACTGTACCACAACGCCGTAAGGCTTTTCGGTGTTGATGATATTGGCAACGTCTTCCTTGGTCAGCGGGTCGAAATACAGACGGTCGCCGGTGTCGAAGTCGGTGGAAACGGTTTCCGGATTGTTGTTGCAGATGATCGCTTCACAGCCCATTTCTTTCAGAGTCCATACGCAGTGTACAGAACAGTAATCGAACTCGATACCCTGACCGATACGGATCGGACCGGAACCGAATACGATAATCTTTTTCTTGTCGCTGTGCTGACGTTCAATAAATTCTTCCGCTTCGTTCTCGTCATCATAGGTGGAGTAGAAATACGGCGTTTCTGCCTTGAATTCGCCTGCACAGGTATCTACCATTTTATATACAGCATGGCGGTGCATCGGGCACTTCTTGCCGGAAATACGTTCAATGGTCGCGTCCAGATAGCCGTACTGCTTTGCCAGCAGGTACAGATCTTCGGTCAGCGGCTTGGCAGCCATTTCTCGTTCCAGTTCGATCAGGTTCATCAGCTTGTTCAGGAACCAGCAGTCTACCATGGTCAGTTCATGCAGTTCTTCTACCGTCTTGCCACGCTTCATTGCCTCATACAGCTGGAATGCACGCTCATCGTCTACGACCTGCAGCCGCTCCATAATTTCTTCCAGAGGCATCTTTTCATACTTCTTCATGTTCATGGAATCTACGCCCAGTTCCGTCGAACGAACAGCCTTCATAATGGCTTCTTCGAAGCTGGTACCGATTGCCATGACTTCGCCGGTCGCTTCATCTGGTACCCAGTGTCCGCTTTGCGTAGACAAACTTATCAAATGCCCACTTCGGATACTTGACAACGACGTAGTCAGAGCCGGCTCGAAGCAGGCGTAGGTCTTGCCGGTAACCTGATTGACAATTTCGTCCAGTGTGTAGCCGATCGCGATTCTTGCGGCAACCTTTGCGATCGGATAACCGGTCGCCTTGGAAGCCAGTGCAGAAGAACGGGATACACGGGGGTTTACTTCAATGACTGCATATTCCATGCTGGTGGGGTGCAGTGCAAACTGACAGTTACAGCCGCCCTCTACCTTCAGTTCGGAAATAATATTGATCGCAGCGGTACGCAGCATCTGGTATTCCCGATCTGTCAGGGTTACAGTCGGGGCGATAACGATACTATCGCCGGTGTGTACGCCGACCGGATCGAAATTTTCCATGGAGCAGACGGTGATGACGTTGCCCTTGCGGTCACGGATCACCTCAAACTCGATTTCTTTCCAGCCGCTAATGCACTTTTCGATCAGAACCTGTGTGATCGGAGAAAGACGCAGACCGTTCTTGGTGATGTCGCGGAGCATTTCTTCATTGTCTGCGATACCGCCGCCTGTGCCGCCCAGTGTGAATGCCGGACGCACGATAACCGGATAGCCGATGATCTTGGCAAAATCTACGGCATCTTCAATGGTTTCTACGACCTTTGACGGGATACAGGGCTGGTTGATCTTTTCCATGGTATCCTTGAATGCCTGACGGTCTTCTGCCTTATGAATGGTCAGCGGGTCAGCACCCAACAGCTTGACACCGTTGGCTTCCAGAAAGCCTTCTTCCGCCAGCTGCATGGACAAGGTCAGACCAGTCTGACCACCCATGGTAGACAGCAGGCTGTCCGGCTTTTCAATCCGAATGATCCGCTTTACCACGTCCAGCGTCAGCGGTTCGATATAGACCTTGTCCGCCATCGCCTTATCTGTCATGATCGTTGCCGGATTGGAGTTGATGAGGACAACTTCCAGACCTTCCTGTTTCAGTGCACGGCAAGCCTGTGTTCCTGCATAGTCGAACTCCGCAGCCTGTCCGATGATGATCGGACCGGAACCGATCACGAGAACCTTTTTAATATCACTTCTCAATGGCATAACTTACTTCTTCTCCTTTTCCATCACAGCAACGAATTCGTCAAACAAATATGCGGTATCCAGCGGTCCGCCGTGTGCTTCCGGATGGAACTGCACCGTAAAGGCATTGATCTTGTGATAACGAATTCCCTCACAGGTTTTATCATTGGCGTTGATATGAGAAACGGTTCCCACTTCCGGATCCAGACTTCTCCTACAACTGCATAACCGTGGTTCTGGCTGGTGACATAAGTCCGGTGACTGTTCAGGTCGATAACCGGCTGGTTGGCACCGCGGTGACCGTACTTCAGCTTTTCTGTCCGACATCCCTGCGACAGTGCCAGCAGCTGGTGTCCCAGACAGATGCCGAAGATCGGAATGCCCAGCTTTGCGATCTCTCCCACATTGTCGATGATCGCCTGATTTTCGGACGGATCCCCCGGTCCATTGGAAAGCATGATGCCGTCTACGTGCATCGCCTTTAATTCTTCTGCACTAGTGGCTGCCGGCAGAACTACGACTTCACAGCCGCGTTTTACCAGTTCGTTCCGGATATTGCGTTTGTAACCGAAATCGTACAGAGCGACCTTATACTTCGGTGTTCCCTCACGATAAGTTCTCGCTCGTCGCCGGTCACGCTGAGAATTGCATTCTGAATGGTGTAGTTCCGAACCTGTTCCAGCAGTTCTTCTTTCTTGGCGTAAACGTCTTCTGTTGTAATCACGCCGTTCATAACGCCGACTTCCCGAATGATACGGGTCAGCTTACGGGTATCGATGTTGTAGATGCCCACAATGTTCTGTTCTTTCAGGAATCCGTCAATATCCCCTTCCATGCGGAAGTTCGACGGGGTGTTGCACCATTCCCGCACAATGTAACCGTGGATATAAGAACGTGCAGATTCGCTGTCTGCTGCGTTGACACCATAGTTGCCGATCAGCGGAAATGTCTGTGTGACCAGCTGCCCATAATAGCTGGGGTCGGTCAGTGTTTCCTGATAAGCAGTCATACCGGTGGTAAAGACTACCTCACCGATTGCCGTTCCCTTGACACCAAAATGCAAACCTTCAAAAATCGTTCCGTCTGCCAGAAGCAGATAGGCGTTATCGCCTCGTTCCAATAATGACATGACACCAGTCCTTTCCGATCTAAGAGCCTGCGATGCACCTTGCAATGCACCGGCGTTGCCCTGAAAAATTATAAATATGCGGTAATATCATCACGCATACGGATTGCTTCTCTTCTGGCAGCTTCTGCAAAAGCCGTTTCCGGACAGTTTTCTTCCTTCTTCCATGCACACATAATGGCACGGGAGGAGTTGACAATCGCACCTCTGCCGTTTTCATCAAATGCACCGGCAACGCCCTGTGCACCGCCGCCCTGTGCACCGTATCCCGGCACCAGGAACAGCGTATGCGGCAGCTTTTTCCGGAGTTCCGCCAGCTGTTCCGGATAGGTCGCACCTACACAGCACCCACTGCGGAATAGCCATAGGCACCGATCTGCCTGCTGCCCCAGTTTTCGCACATTTCGCCCATGATCTCATAGACCGGCTTGCCGTCGATCAGTCTGTCCTGCAGTTCTCCGCTGGACGGATTCGAGGTCTTTGCCAGCACGAAAATGCCCTTGTCATATTTTTCGCAAACGTCCAGCAGCGGCTGAATGCCGTCTGTTCCCAGATAGCCGTTGACTGTCAGTGCATCTGCTCCAAAGGGTTCCAGTTCCACGCCGTCCACATCTACTTTTCCCAGATGTGCGGTGGCATATGCAGTCATGGTCGCACCAATGTCATTGCGTTTGCCGTCTGTCATGACGAACATGCCCTTGCTCTGTGCATAGCGAATGGTTTCCGCCAGTGTGCGGACACCTGCCCAGCCGTACATTTCATAGTATGCAGCCTGCGGCTTGATCGCCGGAACCACATCGTACAGGGCATCGATCAACGCCTTGTTGAACTGGAGAATTGCATCAGCAGCTGCCTCCAGTGTATGTCCCAGCTTCACAAAGCTGGCATCTTGTATGAACTGCGGCACGTATTCCAGACGCGGATCCAGTCCGGCTACGGACGGATTGTGCAGTTCGTCAATTCGTTTGATAAGTCTGTCAAAAGCCATTGCATCGGTTCCTTTCTTCTAAATACTCTGTATCCTGATAGCGAATGATGCCGTCTGTGATGGTACACACCGGTTTGCCCACCAGTGTTTTGCCCTTCCAGATCACATTTTTCGCTTTGGAGTGCATTTTTTCCGGATCTACTGTCCAGTGATAATCCAGATCTACCAGCGTCAGATCTGCCGGCTCACCTACTGCCAGCTGATGCTGCGACAAGCCAGAATCTTGCGGGGATTCTCTGCCATTTTCTGTACCAGCTGCGGCAGAGTCATCAGACCGGCATGCACCAGTTTCAGCGAAGCTGCCAGCGAGGTTTCCATGCCGATCACGCCGTTGGGAGCGTAACGGAAATCTGCCTTTTCCGACGGAGCATGAGGAGCATGGTCAGTAACGATACAGTCAATGGTACCGTCCAGAAGTCCCTCCAGCACTGCCTTGCGGTCTTTTTCCGTCCGGAGAGGCGGATTCATACGGTAATCCGCATCACCGCAGAGCACCGCTTCCTCTGTCATCAGGAAATAGTGCGGACAGGTTTCACAGGTCACCTTGACACCCTGTGCTTTGGCGTGACGAATGATCTCCACGCTGCCGTAAGTGCTGACGTGAGCGATATGAATCGGCACATTGGCAGAAGCCGCCAGAATGATCTCCCGTGCGGTGATATAGTCTTCCGAAGCCCGATCCATGCCTCTGACACCCAGCGTTTCCGAAGCCACGCCGCGGTTCACAATGCCACCGTTGATAATGGACAGATCTTCACAATGAGAAATGACCGGCAGCCCCAGTGCATCGCCCTGAATCAGAGCCTGCCGCATGGTTTCTGCACACTCTACCGGTCTGCCGTCGTCGGAAATGGCACAGATGCCGGCATCTTTCAACGCCGCATAATCGCACATTTCCTCGCCTTTCAGCCCCTTGGTAATGCAGCCCACGGGGTGGATCTCCACGCCGGTATAAGCTGCTTTTTCGCAGATATAGCGGACAGTGTCTACGTTGTCGATTGCCGGCGAAGTATTCGGCATGCATGCCACGCCGGTGATGCCGCCAGCCAGTGCCGCTGCGGAACCGGTGAAGATGTCCTCTTTATGTGTCTGCCCGGGGTCACGCAGATGCACATGCATATCAAACAGCCCCGGCAGTGCTGTCAGGCGGGAGCGTCAATGACAAAGTGGCAGATTCGTTCAGATCTTTTCCCAGCTTTGCGATCACGCCGTCCTGAATCAGCATGTCACAACGGGGCGAAATGCCGCCCTGCACCAATTGTACATCACGAATCAAAATGGTTTGCTTCATTCTTTCCTCATTTCTGCATCAGTGTTCTGATAAATCACAACACAATCGGTTCCGTCAATTTCCCGCACGGAAACCCGAACGGTTTCACTCTGTGCAGTCGGAACGTTCTTTCCGATATAATCCGGACGAATGGGTAGTTCCCGATGTCCGCGATCCACCAGTACTGCCAGCTGCATGCACTGCGGTCTGCCAATCGCCAGAATCGCATCAATGGCAGCACGGCAGCTACGGCCGGTGTACAGCACATCATCTACAATGACAACACGCTTGTCCTGTACCGGAAAATGAATGGTACTCTTTGCGGAATGTGTGGCATCGGCAATGCGGTCATCGCGGAATGGGGTGATGTCCAGTGCACCGAATTCCACCTCTGCACGTTCCAACTCGTATATTTTACGGGCAATCCGTTCTGCAAGCACAACGCCGCGGGACAAAATGCCCACAATACATAGATTTTCGGCACCACGGTTCCGTTCCAGGATCTCATACGTAATCCGTGCCACTGCACGGCGAATGGCACTTTCGTCCATGATGATCGCTTTTTGTTCCATACACACCTCCTAAAAGATCATTGGCAATACCGCACAAAGAGCGTCTGGCGACTTTGCACGCCATCTGCTTGCAAATTTCCCGTCATATTTCACAAAAATGCTCGTGAATACATCAAGTATTCACTCCGCTTTTTGTTTCATCTGACGAA
>ENA-OQDW01000938-OQDW01000938.1-human-gut-metagenome-genome-assembly--contig:-NODE-938-length-11342-cov-1.732412_pt1 | contig 11342 bp, 12 predicted proteins | sample MGYA00242784_ERZ504613 | MGnify/ENA primary metagenome ERZ504613 (study PRJEB26092, sample SAMD00036330) | human gut metagenome | host: Homo sapiens | study: EMG produced TPA metagenomics assembly of... | reverse complement strand
CCGTCATGACCTATCCTTCGCCCGACGAAGAGGCTCGGATGCTGGCCATGCTCACCCGCCGCGGCTCCGACATGATCGGTCCCGACACCATCACCGGCGAACGCATTTCCGTGTCCGACGTTGATTTTTTGCGCAAGGCGGCACGCCGCGTGCATGTTTCCGACGCGATCATGCGTTATGCGGTCGATATCACCGCCACGTCACGAGGTGCCGGCTCCCGCCCCATCAAGGGACTGTCATCCTTGGTGCGTTTGGGTGCCTCGCCGCGCGCCACCATCGCCTTGACCCGTATCGGCCAGGCGAAGGCGTTGCTGTCCGGGCGCGACTATGTGGTGCCCGAGGACCTCAAGGCGTTCGCTCATGAGGTGCTGCGCCACCGTATTATGCTGACGTTCGAGGCACTGGCCGATGGCGTGGTCAGCGATCAGATCGTCGACAAGATCGTCGAAACGGTTCCTGTTCCGTGAGTTCCGATTCCGTTCGCAAGAAAATCGAGGCCCTTGGCACTCAGCTGAGCCTGCCTACCGTAAGGAAGGCTTTGGCGCGCTGGAGGGCGAACACGCATCCGGGCGTCGTGGCGGCAGCGGCGATGCGATGGATGTGCATGCCTATGAGCCAGGCGACGAATCCCGTCTTATCGATTGGAAGACCAGCGCCCGCCAAGGCCGCCCCATGGTGGTCGAGCGTGAGCGCCTGTCGACGTCACGGGTCTGGTTGCTGATGGACGTGGGCCTGGAGATGACTGGCGTATGCCCTTCCGGAGAACGCGCATGGCAGGTTGCCGCCAACGCGCTGCGTATGTTCGCCGCACTGTCGTTGCGCCGGTCGGACGATATTTCGCTGGTGTTCGGCGATGAGTCAGCATCACCCGCGTACCGTTCAAACGGTGGGTTCGCGCAGTTCGAACGCACGCTGGACAAGGCGCTTGACCGTGATTGGGATCATCACCGTAATATCGACGCGCTGCTGGAATATGCGCGCCGTATCAAGGATCGCGAGGCATTGATCGTATTGGCCACCGATGAGCATGCGATGGAGGAGCGGCATATCACCACGATCCGTCGTATTACCCGCACCCATCCGATGGTGCTGATCGATGTGGCGACGATGAATCCGTTCAAGCCGTCTCATCCCGCCACGCTCCCACCGACGGCTTGAGTGCACGGCGTGTGCCGGCATTCCTGCGCAACGTCAAGGCAGCGGCCGAGGTCGATACTCATCGCGCGTATATGGCCGCGGCTTTGGAACAGGAGCTCACCCGTGCCGGTTCCCATATCATTCGATCCGCATCCAGCGAATCCATGTTCGATCGTTTCGTCGCCCTGGTGTCCCGGGCATTGGCCCGCACCACACGCAATAGACTGGGTACTGCACCCGAACTGGTCGGACTGACTTTGGCTGGTGATCTATGATGCACAGCATGTTCCCCATCATCCCGCTCGCCACTGATCCCGGCGATCTCAGGCCCGTGGAGTCGTTGGCCTTGACCACTCCCCTGGTGGTGGCCATCGTCGCATGCCTGTTGCTGGCGGTAGGTCTGATCGCGTTGATCATCATGCTGTCTCGCCCCGCACGCAAACCTCGGAACAGCGACCGCGCGCGTGGCGCTCATAGCAATGCCAGCTCCAAGGCCGAGTGGCGTGCCCGCATCGACGATGTGGTGGCCCGTCATGAATCCGGAGCACTGCCCCGGCATGAGGCTTTCGTCGAATTGTCCGTCATCGCCCGTGATTTCGCCGGTGCCGCATCAGGCAAGGAGCTTAGTTCCAGTACGCTGACCGATTTGGCGTACCTGAATCGCACGCCCGCGAATCGCCAAGGATTGGACGCATTGAAGCAGACCATTGGCGCGTTGTATCCACCGGAATTTGCCGATGATGCCCGCAACCGAATCGCCCAGACGACCAGCGTGCAGCAGGCCGCCGAGTGGGTGGCGAATCTGGTGGAAAGGTGGCGTTCATGATGCTGGCATGGCATTGGCCTTGGGCCGCTCTGGCCGGCGTCTTGGCGACGCTGGCGATTATCGTGCTGATTGTCGTGTTCGCCCGCCGTAACGCCGCCGACGACACCCCTGTATTCTCGATGGACGACGATCTCAATACCGAGCACGCTTCCCGCCTGTTCCGTCAATGGCGCGCTTTGGGCCGTCTCGCCATCAGCGTGCTGGTGCTTGCGCTGGCGCTGGCCATTGTGCTGGTGGCTCGCCCCAGCCAAGTGGATGCCGGTGACGAACGCGCTTCCAGCCGAGATATCGTCCTGTGTCTGGATGTGTCGGGGTCCACGCTCCCCTATGATCGCGAGGTCATCGATACCTATTTGGAACTGGTCAAGCATTTCAAGGGGGAACGTATCGGTTTGAGTATCTTCAACTCGACCTCACGCACGGTGTTCCCGCTGACCGACGACTACGAACTGGTCACCAAACAGTTGACCTCCGCCAGCAAGGCGCTGAAAGGCGTCGAGTCGCAGGATGACATCGATAAGATGTCCGATGCCGAATATCAGGACATCGCCAATTGGCTCGAAGGCACGCAGAACCGCAAGGACGCCACCTCCTTGATTGGCGACGGCGTGGTGTCTTGCGCGGCGATGCTCCCCGGTTTCGCTTATGGCGAAGCCAATCATGCGAATGCCGACCGTCAGCGTGCGGCATCCATCGTGCTGGCCACCGACAACGTCGTGTCGGGCAAGCCCACCTATTCGCTGACCGAAGCGTTGGATTTGACCCAGCAGACCAAAATCACCGTGGACGGCCTGTATTCCGGGCCGAAAGCCAGTGAATCGGACCAAACCACAACGGATATGAAGTCCGCGATCGAGTCGCATGGAGCATCTTCCTCACCCAATCGAATGGCGCGTCGATAGATGAGCTGGTACGGGATATTCAGTCACGTAGAGATACGGATGTGGAGAACAAGGCGAAATCCTCAATGGTGGACGCTCCCGGTCTGTGGACGCTTGCTCTGGCCGTGATACTCATTATCTGGATCGTATGTGCATGGAGGTTGAGGCGATGAACGGATTCACCTTCTCCCCCGCCTTGGGCTGGGTCGCCGGCGGACTGCTGGCGGCCGGGCTCGCCGTACTGGCCATTCTCGAAATCGTATTGTTTGTTCGTCGCCGTGCTTCCAGTGACGAGACCGCGTGGGCTTGCATACGACGTACGCTAATGCTGCTCATCGTCGCGGTGATGGTACTGACTCCCAGCGTGGTATCGTCTACCACCTCACAGGCCATCAATGCCACCGACGTCATCGTGGCGGTGGATACCACCGGGTCGATGGCGGTGGCCGATGCCACATACGGGTCCGAGAAGACCATTACCCGCATCGATGCCGCACGTCAGGCCGTGCATGATGTGACCGCCGCTTATCCGGACGCCAGTTTCGCGGCGTTACGGTTCGGTGCTTCGGGAACGCTTGATGTGCCGCTGACCCCGGATGCGCCGGCCATCGATAATTGGGCCAACACGTTGGCGGTGGAAGCCACATCCGTGTCAGCGGGCTCCAGTCTGGATGCTCCGATCGATCAATTGCTGCTGACCGCGAAGTCGATTCGTGAAGCGCACCCGATGATGCGATTGTGCTGTACCTCATCACTGACGGCGAACAGACCTCGAATGTGACGCGTCGTACGTTCTCGTCACTGCGCCAGTATCTCAATGATGGGTTTACCGTGGGCGTCGGCTCGACCGAGGGCGGCAAGATTCCCGTCATCGCCGATGGCGTCAGTGCCGGCGATTCCAACACCACGGACCACTGGGTGGTCGACCCGGATACCGGCGAACCCGGCATCTCCAAGATGGATGAGAAGAACCTTAAAGACATTGCCGACGAGATCAGTGGCACGTATGTGGCCGTGAACGCTTCACAGACTTTGGCGGATTCGGTTTCAGCCAAGTCGTCGAAGCAGTGGCGCATGACCACCACGGTCAAGGAACGCACACGCACCACGCCGGTGGTATGGCCGTTGGCCATTGCGTTGGCGATATTGCTTGCCATGGAAGTCGGTGCATGGATCGCAACCTCAAGGAGGCTGCTGTGAGAAACAGTAACGAAATCCACAAGAACGATGGCTCGGCGAATATTCGGATGCGGGCGAAATGTCCGCTTTGGACACGTATCGTCCTGGCTTGTGGCACCGTATTGCTGCTGCTGGTTGCCGGCGTGGCGGCAGTAAACCTGTCCGCTTCGATTACGTTCAATCAGGCCACCGCATCATTGAATGCCAATATCAAAGCGGCTCAGGACGAGTCCACGGATATCACCACGCTCAAGGCGCAACAGCAGCAGACCGACGCGCAATTCGACGAGGCCGGGCGAATGCGCACGCTTCTGTTGCCGCAAGTCAAGGACGCCATCGACACCAATGCTTCGATTTCTTCCGAGCTGACAAAGATCACCCTGAAACAGGCCGAGGCGCAGAACAGCGGTTCCGATTCCGGGCAAGCCCAGTCGGCACAGCAATCCGAGAATTCTTCATCCAATGCCAAAAAGGGCGGCGCGTTGACCGACGAACAGAAGAAGCAGGTCGAGGAGCTGATGAAGGCCAATCAGCAATCCACCGATACCCAGTCGAACACCACCCAATCCGAGCAGAAAGCGACGCAGAACAAGGGTACCGGGGCCACCAAGCCGTGGTAAGCAGTCGTTCACAGTTGTTCTTTTTTCTCACACCCTCACGGGTCATGGCTTTATCGCGGCTGTTTCCCGGTTTCGGCTGTCGGCTTTGGCATTTATCCAATTTTCGATAGGCCATGGCTGATCCAAGGTATGTCCAAACAGGCTATTTGTGGATAATCGTTACGACTATGCACAACACTTGTGAATAACTTCGCCCAAAATCGGCAAGCTAGAACCACATTGGTCGTTCCGGCTGGACAAGCATGAGTCTTGTCCTTTTAGCTGGATATATGAATACCTACACCAGCAACCCAGCACCCATCGATCCCACCGGCGGCTTTGCCGGCAATACGGTGACGCCGTTCGATTACGGCACTTGCCCTTGCCATGCGGCGGTACAGCGTAGTCGCGACCTCGTGTCCGTCCAGCGTGCGGCCACACTGGCGCAATCGGACCAGACGGCGGTGGCCGTGAACCGCTCCAGCAACATCGTGTGGACCGGTAAAGCCGCCGATCTATTCCGATCGCGGCTCAGTCGCACCGCACAGTATTCGGCCAGTCTCGCGCAAGACATGGAGACCACCCACCGATTGGCTTGGGGGTCGTCATGAGCGAGCACGATTACTGGCAAGTGGAATCGTCCGTTTACGGCGGAGTGGGATATGCGCCAGCCACTCTTGAAGAATATGCCGCCATAGCCAAGGCTCTCGATGACGAGGCGGCAGGATTTGCGGCCATAGCCACGGCTTGGGAATCGGCCGCATTACAGTTGCAGTCACATCGGCATAGTGCGCCGATGTGCGTCACCTTGCAGTCGGGCGATCCGAGCGCCGTTGTTCCCGGCCATGTCACTGCACCATATGCCGCGCTGGGCAATCGGTGTTATGACCATGCAACGGCATGTCAGCGGTTGAGCGATGATCTGCGTGGCGCGGCCGATCTGCTGATTCGCGCACACTCTCTGTATTCTCAGGCGGAGATGACGGCTCGGCGCATGTTTACCGAATTATTGCAGGCCGGCACACAGGCCAAACCGGGATATGCCGCGGCGGGTGTTGCCGCTGTGGCGGCGGGCGGCTTTCTGGCCGGCTGGACTATTGACGGCAAACCGAACCCGGCATGGATGTCCACGTTCACCTATCCGTTCCAGGAAGGAGTGCTTAGCGGCGCGGGCGGAATCATTGGCGGCGTACCTATCGGCAAGAGCATTGCGCACACCGATGAGGTCAACAAGCTGGCGGGGAAAATCGCCAATTCTCCGGCCCGGCGAAAGACGTCGTCCAAGGCAATCATCTGGACGTGCGCGAGGTGCAGGCGAATGCCGACGTTGTCCGCGCAAGCGGATCGGTGGCCGAGTCAATGGAGAATCTGCGCAGGCTCGCCGAAGAGCGGCTCGGCAAAATCGAGCTGAACAGCGGACTCGAATATGGGACCATCGCCATTCAACGCTATGAACGATCTGATGGAACCAACTCCTGGCTGGTCACCATCCCGGGTACCGATGGACAGCCTGACTCACCATTTGGCTGGGCGCAGAACGTGGAACTGATGAGCGCCGATCAGGAGCGCCGCAGGAAAGCGGACAGCGCTCGCATGGTTGCCGAGGCGATGCGTCAGGCAGGCATCGGCAAGGATGAGCCGTGGCGCTGATCGGCCATTCCCAGGGTGGTATCGTTGCCGCCACGCTTGCCTCGGATTGGGCGGAGGAATATACCATCGAGCATGTGGTGACAGCCGGATCGCCGGTGGCCAATCATCCGATTCCGCAACGCACGTGGGTCACCAGCGTGGAAATCGATGATGAACTGGTCGCCGCACTGGATGGTGCCGCCAACCCGGTCACCGATAACTGGCTCACCGTACAAGGGCATGTATCGCCCGCGCCCGCGGCAACACCATCCACAGTGCATTCGGACGGCTCATGCACTCCCGGCGCAACGCCCATCACCGGTCTGACCCCATATGACGCCGCACCCGTGGCTGGTTCGACCAACGGCAGGGAGTTGTCGCACTGGATCAAATACCATCAGGCCGCCTATCAGAACGCCACCGACCTCGGCTCCCCCGCCGTGCAACGCCACGAAGCCCATTTCCAGGAAGTTATCAACGGAGAGCTCAAGGAAACCCGCTACTACCAAGCCGCATGACCCAGTCCGCGACCATTGCCCCTAGCGAGCGAACCACCGAGTTCAGCACGTTCGGCGGTTAAAAGTAAATACCACACTTGACAGAGTTGTCAAGAAAGGAGTTAACAATATAATGACGAGTAGGAGATGGCTCATCAAACTGATGAAGCAAGCGGCAGAACGCAAGAATGTCACGTTTGAAAGTATCAGGCAAGGAGGGAGTCATGAGATATTCCAACTCGATGGACTTATGATTCCCCATCCCACGACATAACGAAATCGACAACAACCTCGCGGACATTATTTGCAAAGAAGCAGAAGCCAAACTCGGGAAAGGCTGGTATCAGCAGTGAAAACATATCAGGTCATCGTTCGCCCTGGCGAAAAATACTGGATTCTTGAGATTCCCGGTATCGGTTTCACGCAGGCAAGAACAACAGCAGAGATTGAAAGTATGGCACGCGACCTTATCACCGTCATGACACAAGATGCTGATTTCGCACTCACCGTAGAGACAAAGCTGCCGCAATCCGTGCAGGAGCATCTTGATGAAGCTCGGCGACTGCGCAAGGAAGAAGCGGAATGCAGATCGAACGCAGCGCGGGAAACTCGCGCCGCGGCACAAGAACTACATGGCATGGGTCTCGCCCTACAGCAAATAGGCGATATACTCGGGGTCTCACGGCAACGGGCACATCAACTTGTCAATGCTTAGCATCAATCGGCTACCCCACAATGCAATCACCGCAGAGACGCGGCTAGCGCCACTTTCCCGGGATTGTTGCGCCAGCATGCCCGAAACCCCCCTCTATCAGCGCAACATTCCCGGGAGAGTGGCGCGCAAAGAGTGTCAGGCGCGTCGCTCGATGAGTGCGCGGCCGGATGCGAGGCGGTCGAGCACACCGGTTTTGGCGATGGCCAGCATCAGATACCAGGCCATCACGCCGCTGATAAGCACGCCGCCGGTGACCTCGGAAATCATGTGCACAATGCCACGCGGGCTGACGAATGACACACCCACGTAACGAAACAGCATCAGATATGTGCCGTATTCCAAGGCGACCAACGCACCGGATGCAATGGAAATCGGCAGATTGAACATACGGTAACGGGTCAAGGCGAACGGAATCTCAGCGAAAACACCTTGCAACAGCGCCGAGATAATCACGAAGCCAAATCGAACTGGCTACCAATCACCGTTTCGACCAGCGTGCCGATAAGGTTCACGTACAGCGCCGCTCCGGGTTTGCGCAGAATCAGCACCGCCAGCGTACCGGAGAAGTACCAGACGGCGTGCACGATGCTGGCGAAACCGGGCAGAATCGCGCCGAATACCGAAGAGATCGGCATGTACGCGAAGTTGAATCCCCAGAAGATCACGCCGCAGGCCGCACCCAGCGTGGCACCGACCGCGATATCCAACGGCTGCCATTTCAGTGACGATACGGCAATCGGACGTTTCGGAAGAGTATGAATGGTGGTTGCAGGCATGGTGATCTCCTAGCCTTAAAGGCCGCACACAGTAATCGAACCACGGGCGTTCCTTGACCTGTGCGGCTCGGGCGGGAACGCCGCACCACAGTATAGCCGCTCGGTTCACGGCTGGAAGTACCCTTGGAGGTTATGAAGCTTACCGATATTTCCCCCGCAATCGCATTGACCCCGCTCGACGGCCGTTATCACAAGGCCACCGCCCCGCTCGTCGAATACATGAGCGAACCTGCCCTGAACCGCGAACGCATGCGTGTCGAAGTCGAATGGATGATTCTTCTGCCAACGGCTTTGAGGCAACGGCAACCAGCCGATCGTTGACGGCGTCAAGCCGTTCACTGCCGAAGAGCAGGCCTTCCTGCGCGCCATTCCCGAGGACTTCGCGCCGAAGGCATCAAGCAGCACGCCGCTCATGAGCCATCACCCACCACGATGTGAAGGCCGTGGAGTACTACATCGATGATCAGATCGACAAGGCTCCGGCCGAGCTGACCAACATCAACGACGAGCTGAAGACCTCGTGCACTTCGCCTGCACGTCCGAAGACATCAACAACCTCTCCATCGCCCGTTGCGTCAAGAACGCGATGGAAAACGTGTGGACCCCGGAGTTCAAGCGCATCATCGACCACCTCGCCGGCAAGGCCGAGGAATTCAAGGATATGCCGCTGCTCTCTCTCACCCACGGCCAGCCGGCCACGCCGACCACACTCGGCAAGGAGCTCGCCGTCTACGTCTACCGTCTGAACCGTCAGCTCAAGCACATCGAAAACCAGGAGTACCTGGGCAAGATCAACGGCGCGACCGGCACGTTCGGTGCCCACTTGGCCGCATGCCCGGATGTCGACTGGATCGCTGTCTCCCGCGAGTTCGTCACGAACCGCATGGGCCTGACTTGGAACCGCTGACCACGCAGATCGAAAGCCACGACTGGCAGGCCGAGCTGTACTCCACCGTCTCCCACGCCAACCGCATCATGCACAACCTGTGCGTGGACGTGTGGATGTACATCTCCCGCGGCGTGTTCGCCCAGGTGCCGGTCAAGGGTGCACTGGTTCCTCCACCATGCCGCACAAGGTCAACCCGATTCGTTTCGAGAACGCCGAAGCCAACTTCGAGATCAGCTGCTCGCTGCTCGACACCCTCTCCGCCACGCTGGTGGAATCCCGTTGGCAGCGCGATCTGACCGATTCGACCACCCAGCGCAACATCGGTTCCGCGCTCGGCTACTCCTTGCTCGCCCTGACCAACCTCATGGGTGGCCTTGAGTCCATCCACCGAACACCCACGTCATCGAGCGTGAGCTGGATGAGAACTGGGAGGTGCTTGGCGAGCCGATCCAGACCGCCATGCGCGCCTGCGAGCTCAAGGGCCTGCCGGGCATGGATAAGCCGTACGAGAAGGTCAAGGAGCTTATGCGCGGCCACACCATCAACAAGGAACAGGTCGAGCAGTTCATCGACCAGCAGTCCTTCGACCCGGAAACCGCCGCTCGCTTGAAGCTCTGACCCCCGCCACCTACACCGGTGTGGCCAGCCAGCTCGTCGCTTTCGGCCGCTGAGATAGGCGCGATGCGAGTCTCTCGAGTCCCTCGAGTCCCTCGAATCCTTCGCATCCACCACACTACTGCGCTGAGTCACAAACCGAACCGCAAACTGAACCGAACAAGGACAGGCGTCAGGTGACCATTTCATGACTACTGAACAGGATCAGTCCACTACGGAAGATCGCCCGAACAAGGCGACCTCCTCCACTACCGACCGGCCGATCGCCTCTGGTGACGGCCGGTCGGCCAGTTTTGCTGTCAGCGGACCGGACAGCCCGGCAACCGACGACAGCAACGATTCCGGACCATACATCGACGACATCGCTCCGCGCCGCACGCGCGACTTCGGCGACCTGACCCGAGCCGGTCTGTCGCTATTGATGGCCGCCGTGGTCATGGTGTTCGCCGTGTATCTGGGCGGCATGACGCGCGGCGTCGAATCCGACGCGCATACCGCCGCCCAAGCCATCAACTGGCTGGCTGCTTTCCCCTCCACCGTACTGACGCAGCTGGCCACCATCGTCATCGTGATCATCGTGCTCGCTCAATTGCTACTGGCCCGGGAATGGCTGCAGGCCGCGGTGTCCGCGCTGGCCATGTTTGCCGGATACGGCATTGTGTGGGTCATATCGACGGCAATCAGCAGTCTGAACGATTTCACCCTGCCAATGGCACTGGTCTCAGCCGCCACCTCATACGGCTCCGGGCTGTTGCCCGACATCTACGCCGGCATGGCGTCCTTCCTGACCGCCGCCGGGCCACGCCGTACCCGCTCCACGGTCAAATGGAGTTGGAATATCCTGTATGCCATCGCCGCGGTGATGGTGGTGCTTTCGTGGCATTCGGTTACCGGCATGCTGGTTTCGATGGCCGCCGGTCGCACGGTGGGCATGCTGATCCGATTCGTGGTCGGCACGCAGAACAAGGGCGTGTGGGGCCAAGATCTGGTCGCCGCCCTGAAAGGCATCGGACTGGACACCGCCTCGCTGATTCGGCATCAGGAGCCCGGCGTCGGCCACGGTTCACTGGCCGTCACGCTGGACGACGATCTGGCCGAAGGCTCGCGCATCTACGATCTGGATACCACGGACAACCGTCGTTTCATCGTTTCCGTCATCGACGCGCAGACCCATACCGTCGGCTATCTGAAGCAGTTGTGGGACTGGGTGCGTTTCACCAGTGTGTCCATCCGACGTGACCGTTCCGTGCGTGACGCCGTCCAGCATCATTTCGCCATGCTGCTGGGTCTGCACAATATCAAACTGCCCGCGCCCGCACCCTACGGCATCGCCGATACCGACGAATCCGCGATTCTGGTGCTGGATGCACACACCATCGAACTGCCCGCCAACCTGAACACGCTTACCAAGGCGGATGCCGTAGCGTATATGCGATATCTGTCCGTGGCGAATCGCCGTGGATATACGCACCGACGCATCACGCCTGATACGCTCGCCCGGCTCGAAGATGGCACTGCGGTTATCGCCGGCTGGCTGAATGGCGACAGCGCTTCCGGCCCGGCCAATACCGCACTTGACAAGGTTCAGCTACTCGCGTT
>ENA-OQDW01000937-OQDW01000937.1-human-gut-metagenome-genome-assembly--contig:-NODE-937-length-11345-cov-1.806472_pt1 | contig 11345 bp, 13 predicted proteins | sample MGYA00242784_ERZ504613 | MGnify/ENA primary metagenome ERZ504613 (study PRJEB26092, sample SAMD00036330) | human gut metagenome | host: Homo sapiens | study: EMG produced TPA metagenomics assembly of... | reverse complement strand
ACAATTCTTTTATCATTCTCACCGATAGGTGACGCGGACAGTATCATCCCTGTCACTGTTACTGACTGACTCAAGTGTTCTCTCTCCCACGTTTCTATTTTTCGGCTGCACACAGGAATATTCCTCTTTACCAACTCCCTTGTAAGACAAATAATCTGTCACGCAGCCTGTCTTTGTAAATGTTTCCCACCAATCTGTTTTCGTCATGAAAATCCCTCCTTTGTGCTTCTAACATTAGGATTTCCCATTCGACCGTTTCCATACTGAGACTATCTGCCAGTTCTTTTTGTGTCGCAACCCCTTGACAAGTTTATTCTTCCTCGTTTTTATATCCAAAATTCTGAATCAAGAAGTCACTGTCTCTCCAGTCTTTCTTCACATTCACCCACAACTGTAAGTTTACCTTGCAATCTAAAAGACGCTCAATCTCAAATCTGGCGGTACTTCCTATCTTCTTTAACATGCTTCCCTGTTTTCCGATGATGATTCCTTTATGTGAATCACGCTCACAAATGATCGTTGCATCGATGTCCATCACTTTCTTTCGCGCTTTCATACGGTCAATCGACACTGCAATTCCATGCGGAATTTCCTCATTCAGACAGTGCAGCGCCTTTTCGCGAATCAATTCCGATACAATCTGGCGCTCCGGCTGATCTGTAACCGTATCCTCATCATAGAACTGTGGACCATACGGCAGATACTGCAAAATCACTTTCACAAGCTCATCTGTATTCTCCCCGCTTCTTGCCGATACCGGAACAATCTCCGCAAAATCATATATTTTACGATATGCATCTATAAACGTCAGCACTTCTTCTCTTTTTACCATATCTACTTTATTAATTACCAGCACAACCGGCGTCTTTACTTTTTTTAACTGGTCTGCGATGTGTTTCTCCCCTGCCCCGATAAAGGTAGACGGCTCCACAAGCCAAAGTACCACATCGACCTCATTCAATGTCCGCTCCGCCACATTCACCATATATTCCCCAAGCTTATTTTTCGCCTTGTGGATTCCAGGTGTATCTACAAAGACAATCTGACCTTCCTCCGTTGTCAAAACGGTCTGGATTCGATTTCTTGTTGTCTGCGGTTTGTTCGATGTAATCGCGATCTTCTGTCCGATCAGATAATTCATCAATGTAGATTTCCCTACATTCGGTCTCCCGATCAATGTTACAAAACCTGATTTATAATCTGCTCTCATAGCTTCTCCTATCTGTATATTTTCTGCTGCTTACACAGCTAAACTCCTCACTTATAACCGAACTGTTAAAATAAACTTTTTGTCTCTTTAAACAAGCTCTTCTGCTCCTCAATTTTCTCTTCGCTTCCGATTACGCAAATCTGATTGCTTCCAAGAACTGCCTCAACCACTTCCGCCAGTGCCCGGATATCCTCTTCGTTTGCATCCAAAATCTGCGCTCTCTCTTCTTCTATCATCTGTGCAGTCACATGATTCATATAAAGATTCATAGAACGCTCTCCTTTTAATGCCGGAGTCATAGGCTGATCAATATTGCTTATCGTTCCGATAATATATTTCGTCATGTCCCGTTCTCCTACTGAGAATTGTCTCAGATATTCTGCCACACCCTCGTAAATCTCATTTGTCTTTTCCAGATTCGGATCGCGATAAGACACAAAGTAACCATCTCCGATTCTTGTGAAATTACTCATGCATCCGTATGCTCCGCCTTTTACACGGACGTTCTGCCACAGATAATCATAACTTAAAATCACTTTCAAAATCTGGAGCGCTCCAGTATAAGAAGCTCCACCGTCAATAAAGTTTCCTGCGCGAGCTACATACTGTACTTTGGACGATGTCTTAAATCCTTCATTTTTCTTTTCACAGTGAATCACACAAGGCTGCCCCTGTACAGGCTCCGTAAATAATTTCGCCTTCAATTCACTCACAAGTTTTTCCAAATCTTCCATTCCTTCTCTTGCAGCCGTGTAACTTACCATCATATTTTCCGGACGGAACAGTAATTTCGTAAGTGTCTGCAGATTCTTTATCAAAACATCCTTCTCTTCCTCAAAATGCTCTTCAATCTGTTTTACAATCTCATAGTATCCGATTCCTGATGTCAGGTCTTTCAACTTTGATAACGGAGATGCATACGACATTGCTCGCAGAGCCGCTGTTGTATGTCCGGAAGACTGAAAACGCATCTGCAGTCTTGATTTTGCCATGGAAAGAATCTCTTTCAGACGTTTTTCATCTGTCAGTTGCGACTCTGTTAAAATCTCCTGCATCATACAGAATGCAACCGGAAGTTTGCCATATAAGGCTTTTGTCTTGATCTCAAACGTTGCCTTAAACTCTTTTTCCTTCACTTTTTCTACATTCGGATACAATTCAAGCGACGTCCCGATACCACCTGTGTGTACATTGATCTCATTGAACAGCTCACCATATTCATAGTTATTTGTGTCAATAATCCCGAGTACCGCCTGCAAAATTCCTGCATACGGAAGCATCTCTTCTGATACTCCTGACAGATCGAACAATAAATCCACATATCCGATTCCATTTGTCTCAATCTCGTGATAAACAACCGGCGTGCTGTCAAAATCCAGCACTTCATTATAAATCGGCGCAATCTCACGGCTGATGTCTTCTCTTCTCAGCACTGGAATCTTTTCCAAATCTTCCGCTGCCGACGGTTCTTCCTGATACTGCTGCAATTGTTTCGTATCCCGTACCAGTTTTTCAACTTCTTCGTCACTCAATCCTTCTTTATAATTCTGAAGTTTTTCTTCCAGTTCTCTGTCCATTCTTGCAGTGCGCCCTTTTTCCGGTTTCACTACAACAATCGCTCCATGTGTGTTGTCAAGCAGATATTTCTGGATTAACTTCTCAAAATATCCGTTCTCTATATTTTCCTTCAGGAATTCAAATGATCTCAATTGCCTCCACATGAATAAATGGTTTCTCATCATCATACAGCCAGCTGTCAAAAATCTGAAGTCCATACATCAGCCTTTTGGATAATTTCCAAAATCAGCCTCACGATAACGGAATTCATGATAATTGATACCTGCTTCCAGCGCCTTCGTATCCATTCCCTTTTTCACGATCTCTGACAATGTTCGTTCCACAATAGAAAGAAACTCTTCTTTTTGCTCCAAATTTGCATTTTTCGCAATAATCGAGAAAATTGGCTGATAAATTCCATTGTCATACGATCCCATAATATCTTTTCCGATACCGGCATCCACAAGCGCCTTCTTAAGCGGTGCGCCCGGTGCAGATAAAAGTGCATAGTCCAAAACCTGAAATGCCAGATACAATTCGCGGTCAAGACTTGTTCCGATTACTTTATTGTATGATAAATAAGTATTATCCTCCTCCGACTCGTCACTTGCAATTGAATATTCCATCTCAATCTCTTTTACAGCATCAAATGGAGCCTGCTCTCTGATTGCAGAATCAATCTGCAGTGTATCAAACTTCGACAGATACTCTCGATCCAGCCATTCCAGCTTTTCTTCCATATCCATGTCGCCATACAGATAAATATAGCTATTGGACGGATGATAATATCTGCTGTGAAATTCTAAGAACTGCTCATACGTAAGCTTTGGAATCACTTCCGGGTCTCCGCCCGACTCATTCGCGTAAGAGGTATCTGGAAAAAGTGAATTCAGGATCACACGGTCAAGTACTCCCTCCGGTGAGGAAAATGCTCCTTTCATCTCATTGTACACCACCCCATTATAAGTCAGCGCATCCTCTTTTGATTCCAGATTATAGCTCCATCCCTCCTGACGGAATATCTCATCATGCTCATAAATATTCGGATAAAACACCGCATCCATATAAACATGCATCAGATTCTGAAAGTCCTTTTCATTGCAGCTTGCCACCGGATAGACCGTTTTGTCCGGGTAAGTCATCGCATTCAAAAATGTGTTCAATGATCCTTTCACAAGCTCTACAAACGGATCTTTTACCGGAAAATTTTTCGATCCGCACAGCACCGAATGCTCCAAAATATGCGGAAGTCCTGTACTGTCCTCCGGAGGAGTGCGAAATCCAATCGTAAACACCTTATTTTCATCATCATTTTCCATCAAAAGCACTCTCGCCCCGCTTTTTTTATGGCGCAGCAGATATCCTTCCGACTTCAAATCCTTCAATTCTTTTTGCTGTATCAGCTCATAGTTTGTCATTGCATTTATGTTCATATATTTCCTCTTTTCTACTGTCATAAGCTTTTATTTTTAGTCTTCCCATATATTTCTATTGTATCACAAAATAAGAGCATCGTAAACTTAAAGTTTACGATGCTCTTTCCCCTTATTTTTTCATACTCAACACCAGCAGTGTCCCGAGCATCAACGCAATACCAATCGGCAGCGCAATCCATGCACTCTGCACAAATCCGGCAATAATATAAGTCACAAACGATACCGCTGCAGCTGTCATCGCATACGGAAGTTGAGTAGACACATGATTTACATGGTCACACTGTGCACCTGCCGATGCCATGATCGTCGTGTCAGAAATCGGCGAACAGTGATCTCCACAGACCGCACCAGCCATACATGCTGAGATAGAGATAATCATCAGTTCATGGTTCGTATTTGCAAAAATCGCAACTACGATTGGGATTAAAATACCAAAAGTTCCCCATGATGTCCCTGTCGCAAATGCAAGGAAGCATCCAATCAAGAAAATGATCGCCGGCAGAAAGTTCATCAATCCCCCTGCGAACTGCTCTACTGTCGTTGCAACAAATTCTGCTGCTCCAAGACTGTCTGTCATCGCTTTTAATGTCCACGCAAATGTCAGGATCATGATTGCTGGCACCATCGCCTTGAATCCTTCCGGAATACATGACATACAATCCGAGAAATTCAATACTCTGCGTACCACATACAATGCAATCGTTATGATTAGTCCGAAAAAACTTCCAAGCACAAGACCTACAGATGCATCACTGTTTGAAAATGCCTCCACAAATCCTACTCCATCAAAAAATCCGCCTGTGTAGATCATTCCGATGACACAGCACACAATCAGCGAAAGAATCGGAATCACCAGATCAATTACCTTTCCATTATGATTCACAACACCTTCAGATGTCATTTTCATAAGGACGTCCTTCTGTTGTATAGAGATCACCTTTCAACGCATTCATCTCATGTGTTCTCATCGGACCGTAATCTGCTTTGAGCAATACGATTCCAATCATCATCACAATTGTAAGAAGTGCATAAAAATTATATGGTATCGCCTGCATAAAGATTGAAAATCCATCTTCCCCTTCTACAAACCCGGTCACCGCTGCGCCCACGAAGAAATCGGTGCAATGATGCAGACCGGAGCCGCTGTTGCGTCGATCAAGTAAGACAATTTCGCACGAGACACATTATGTTTGTCTGTTACCGGACGCATCACGCTTCCCACAGTCAGACAGTTAAAATAGTCATCAATAAAAATCAACACACCAAGTGCAATTGTCGCAAGCTGTGCGCCCACACGTGATTTGATATGTTGTCCTGCCCATTCTCCGAATGCTGCGGAACCTCCTGCTCTGTTCATCAAGGAGACCATTGCTCCCAATATCACAAGGAATACCAAAATTCCAACATTATACTTGTCAGAAAGCACGCTGATAATTCCGCCTTCAAAAATATGTACTACCGTTTTTTCAAATGAAAATCCCGAGTAGAGTAATGCTCCTACCAAAATACCAACAAACAGTGAACTATATACTTCTTTTGTGATCAACGCGAGAGCAATCGCCACAACGGAGGGATCAATGCCCAAAAAGTAGCATACAGTTGCGGTTTCGGTGCTTTCTCAGCCGCAAACACCGTCATAGACAGTATCAGCGTCAACACAAAAACACTCGAACACACTGACAATACTTTCTTTTTTGAAATATGCATAAATAAGTTCCTCTCTTTCCTTCAAAGGGTATCTCCCCTGATAATAAAAACCATGAATGACCTTTGTGTAAAAGCACATTCATGGTTCCCGCATACTTATCCTGCATCTTTTCTTTCGTATTCCTAACAAACCAACGATAGCTCTCCACATAAGTGACAGTATATTGCATATTCTGCAATATCCCAGAGATATCTTTCTGGACAAAAAAACATCTCTTCGGCGACTTTCCCTTTCGTATGTGGCGGCTGTCCAACTTTGCCACACAATACTGATGAAATCCGCACCTCTATCCTTTTAGTCATTCAATTATTAATAGTATATCATAACTTTCCTCGATTGTTAATACTCAATTTAAAATTCTGTTGCCCGGTGGCATGCTGCTTTGTGTCCTTCTCCAAACTTTTGGAGAACAGGCGTCTCTTTTTTACACTGTTCTGCTGCATATGGACATCGACTGTAAAATGCACAGCCCACAAAATTTTCCGTTCGAATCGGCTGTTCTCCTTTTAATGCCACAAACGTTTTTCTGCTGACATATGGATCCAAAGCCGCTGCGAGCAACGCTTTTGTATAAGGATGCAGCGGATTTGAAAACAATTCTTCTGTCTCTGCCTCCTCTACCAATGTACCAAGATACATTACTCCCACACGATCCGATATAAACCGCACAACACCAATATCATGCGATATAAAAAGCAGACTAAGTTTTAGTTCTTTTTGCAGCTTTTTGAGCATGTTTAAAATCTGTGCCTGAATTGATACATCCAAAGCCGATACCGGTTCATCACACACGATCAGTTTGGGCTGTACAACCAGTGCACTTGCAATCCCAAGACGCTGAACCTGTCCTCCGGAAAGTTCATGCGGAAATCGAAAATAATACTCTTTTTCAAGTCCCACACGTCTCAGCACCTCGACTGCCTGATTTCTCCTTTCCTCACGGTCTTTCACACCGTGAATAAAAAGAATATCCTCCAATATACTTCCAATCCTTTGACGCGGATTCAATGCAGACAGTGTATTTTGAAACACCATCTGTATCTCCTTTCGAAACGGACGAAATTCTTTTTCACTCAGACTGCACAAATCTGTCCCTTCATAAAAAATCGAACCGCTGTCTGTTTTAGACAATCCTACAATTGCCCGTCCGCTTGTCGACTTTCCGCACCCAGACTCTCCTACCAGCCCATAGGTCTCTCCCTTTTTGATATAAAATGACATCCCGTCCACCGCATTCATACGCTCTTTTGAACCAAAAAGTTTTCCTGTATTTCTATATATCGGATATGTTTTTTTCAGATTTTTTACTTCAAGCAAATATTCGCCCATAATCACTCCTCACTTTCCGCATTTCCCTTATCTATATATTTCCAGCATTTTACAAAATGTCCCGAAGTGACTTCTATCAAAGGCGGCTGCTGTCGTTCGCACTTTTTATCAGCGTACCGGCATCTCGTGCAAAAATGGCATCCGTCCGGTATCTGCGAGATAGACGGAACCGCTCCATGTATCGTAGACAATTCCACATCTCGTTCCACTCCCAGATGCGGAATACATGACAATAATCCTTTTGTATATGGGTGAAGCGGATTAGAAAAAAGCTCCTCGGTCACGGCATCTTCTACAATTTGTCCAAGATACATCACCTTCACACTGTGACACAACTGCGATACCGCGCCCATATCATGAGTGATGAACAATACCGACATTCCCATTTTTTCATTCAACTTTCGTATCAGATGTAAAATTTGTTCCTGAATCGTCACATCCAAAGCTGTCGTCGGTTCATCCGCTATCAAAAGCTTTGGCTCACATGCCAGCGCCATCGCAATCATCACCCTCTGCTGCATTCCTCCCGACAACTCAAACGGATATTTTTCATACAATTTTGTGGATTTGGAATCCCTGTCAATTTCAACATTTCAATCGAACGTTCCTGCGCCTCTTTTTTGGAAATGTTTTTATGAAAAAGAAGAATCTCACTCAACTGTTTCCCAACCGTATGAACTGGGCTCAATGAATTCAATGGATCTTGAAAAATAATAGAAATTTTTTCTCCTCGGATTTTTCGCATCTGAGACAGAGGACGTTTCAAAAGATCCTCTTTTTCAAAGAGAATCTCTCCTTCACACCGAACAGATGTATCATGCTCTTTCAAACGCAGAATAGACTGGGACATAACACTTTTCCCAGAACCCGATTCTCCTACAATTCCTGTGATTTCTCCCGGATAAACAGAAAAATCCACACCGTCAACTGCCGGAAACCATTTTTTATGAATTGGAAACGACACCTTCAGCCCCTTCATTTCCAACAGTACTTCCTGCTCTCTTTCATTGTTCTTCGCTTGCATTATTTACCTGCTCCTCCTTTCGTTTTAGGATCCAGAAAATCTCTAAGACCGTCTCCCAAAAGATTCAGGCTCAGCACGCATACGATAACAGCAATCCCCGGACATAACATCGTCCAAGGCGCCTTTGAAAAAACAAGTTTGCTCGCCTGAAGCATATTTCCCCAACTTGCCGCCGGCGCCGGGATTCCTGCTCCCAAAAAACTGAGAGATGCTTCCGAGATAATCGCCTGTGCAAAAATGAAAGATGCCTGCACTGTAAGCGGGGAAATAACCCCTGGTAAAACTAATTTCCATAAAATTCTAAAATTGCTAAATCCCTGTACCTTGGCAGCTTCCACATACGGCTGTTCCCGAATAACCAACGCCCTCGCCCTCACTGTTCTGGCAACACTCGGCGTGTAGACAACCGTAAGCGCAATCACTACATTCCAGCTTGATGCGCCTAATGCGGCTATCAGCGCAATCGCCAAAAGAATTCCAGGTATCGCGATCAATCCGTCACAGATCCTCATTAAAATTTGATCTAATATTTTAAAATAGCTTGCATAAATTCCGATCAGTGTTCCAATAACACAGGATAATACGGCTACGCTTCCCCCTACCCAAAGAGAAACCCTTGCCCCATACATCAGACGAATAAAAAGATCTCTCCCAAATTCATCTGTTCCAAATAAATATGCTCCTCCGGGTGCTCTGAAACGCTCGGATACCGACATTGCATTCGGATCGGCAGAACTGATAAGCGGGACAAAAACCGCAGCTGTCAAGATGACAAGAAACCCGATTGTTCCTATTATTAATGCAGGATTTCCCAAAATCCTTTCTTTTGTAAGCTCTCTTTGTTCCTTAAAAATCGTCTTACTTGCCTCCGACATACTTTTACGTGTAAAATACATTTTTCGTCACCTCCTATTTCAATCCTGGCCGAAGTCTCGGATCCACAAAACCATACAGTACATCTACTGTCAAATTCACAATCACATATAACAATGTGACAAAGAGAACCACTCCCTGAATCACAAATACATCTCTTCGATTGATCGAACTAAGCGTCAGCATACCAAGACCCGGAATGTTAAATAATGTCTCTGTCACAATCGTTCCGGTAATGAGACTTCCGAAAGACTGACCGATTGCAGTCAATATGACTGGCGCCGCATTTTTCAGACCATATCTCAAAATTACGGTTCTCTCTTTAAGACCTTTTGAGCGTGCCGTATGAATATAATTCATATGCAGTACATCAAGCAAAGAAGAACGAATCATTCTTGTAAGATATGCAGCCTGCACAATTCCAAGTGAAAGTGCCGGCACAAACAGATATTTTAAATGTTCCAGTATTCCTTCTGACAAACTTGCATAACCAGCTACCGGGAACCAATGATTGTAGACGCTAAAAATAAGCATCAAAAACATACTAAGCAAAAACCCCGGAAGCGCCACCCCCAAAAGTGAAGTTGTGACAGCTGCCACATCCACCGCAGTTCCTCTTTTACAGGCAGCAAGAATCCCCAACGGAACCGCTAACAGCAGTGCAATAATCTGTGCAAGGATTGCAAGACTCAATGTTGGCGGAAAATATTCTGCGATAGCCTCTAATACAGACTGATGTAAAAAATATGATGTCCCCCAATCGCCTTGAAGTACTTTCCCAAACCAATCCACATATTGTGTAAGAAATGGGCGATCAAATCCCAGCTCTGCATTCAAAGTATGTATCTGTTCCGGTGTTGCTTCCATTCCAAGTAATGCCGTCGCCGGTCCGCCCGGTATCATATATACAATCAAAAAAGCAACACAGGACACTACAAGCAAAACCGGTATCAGTGACAAAATACGTTTAAAAATATATGATAACATCCAAATACACTTCCTTTCTCATAAAATCAGCGGACTGCTTTTGCACTCCGCTGTTAACCTGTTTCTATTTTGAAGCTGTTGCATTCCAATAAATCGGAAATCTCAAATAATCCACACCATCTACATTTGCACTCATGGCATTCACTCCGGTGTAATGTCCAAGTACCGTAGCTGCACCATATTCATATAAGAATGTCTGCAAATCTGCCCATGCCGCAGAAGCATCTTCCGCTGTCGCCGCCGAACGAATCGCTGCGATTCCATCTGTGACTTCCTGACGGTCCAGACCTGCCCAGCCTTTATCCAATACAGAAAGCTGGATTGGAAGCATATTATAACTGTTACTTGTAATGAACATAGAGAACTGTTTCGGATCTGCTCGATGTTCCATAAAAGTACTAAAATCATAGCTTTCTACTTCTGCATTGATTCCCGCTTTCTTTAGCTGTTCCTGCACAACCAAAGTGGCATTATACATTTCTGCATAATCCGGGGTCGTTACCAAAACAATCTTTTCGTTATTGTATCCTGCTTTTTTCAATAATTCTTTTGCTTTTTCCACATCATTTTGGTTATAGTATTCTTTTCCTGCATCTGTTCCCCACTGAGTATCAGTAGGCACGCACCATCCTGCATTCACTTCATATAAATCTTTGTTACCATAACTTGCAAGAAGAATATCGTCACAGTTCAGTGCTGCAAGAATTGCCTGTCTCATATTTACATCTGCCATGATTCCTTCCGTTGTATTGAGGAACAAATTCAGTGTACCTCCTCTTTCAACGCTCATTTTTAAAGATTCATCTTTTGACAGCTCCTCATAATTATCTGCCGGAATTTCCTCCGCAATATCATACTGACCATTCTGCAGACCTGCAATACGAGTTGCCGCATCTGTAACTACATCAAAATAAAGTGTCTCTGTAGCTGCTTTCTTTTCGCCCGCAATACCTGTCGATGCGTCTTTTGAAGGCTGATAATCCTCATTTTTCTCCAATTTTACATATTGATCCTGTTTCCACTCAGACACTTTGTAAGGTCCCGTACCAATATATTCGCTGATACCGTCTGCGCCTGCTGATTCAACTACTTCTGCCGGGTAAATCGCAGCAAACTGAATCGGACTTGCAAGAATCATAATAATGTCAGATGACGCCTGATTTACTTTTAAATTCACAGTATAGTCATCTACTTTTTCAAATGTAGAGCCTCCAATCAACG
>ENA-OQDW01000936-OQDW01000936.1-human-gut-metagenome-genome-assembly--contig:-NODE-936-length-11361-cov-2.639843_pt1 | contig 11361 bp, 10 predicted proteins | sample MGYA00242784_ERZ504613 | MGnify/ENA primary metagenome ERZ504613 (study PRJEB26092, sample SAMD00036330) | human gut metagenome | host: Homo sapiens | study: EMG produced TPA metagenomics assembly of... | reverse complement strand
GGCAACCTGTCCGTATGGCCGTAATATCGCCCTAAACGGTTATCCTTTGAAGATCGGCGACCTGCTTGCACAACTGGAAGGGACCTGCCTGGTCACTCGCCAGAGCGTACATACTGCGGCAGCCGTCCGCAAGGCTAAAAAGATGCTTCGCAAGGCATTTGAAACAGGCGACTATCTCCCAGAAGAAATTCTGTGGCGTGAAAAAGCAGCATTCTCAGATGCTGTAGGTCATTCCATGGTCGACTATCTGAAAGAGTACGCCGAACAGCATTATACAGAAGAAGCATTTGAAGCCGGATGCAAAAAATATACGCACGCTCGCCCTTTCACCAAAGAATCTCTTCTCTATCGTGAAATTTTCGAAAAATACTACCCGGGTCAGGGCGAAATGATCTCCGGCTTTTGGATGCCAAACCGCGACTGGGAAGGCTGTGATGTGAATGACCCTTCTGCCAGAGTTCTTGCAAACTACGGGGACAGCGGAAAATAAGCCAAAATAATTATAAAACCTTTCAAAGACTAGTTGACAATAATCCGAAAAAAGAGTATCATATCGGCTGGAAAGGCAATGGCGTCTTTAATGTTTACACATTAAGGCATCATTGCCTTTTTTATTGCAAACAGTAATGAAAATGGAGGTACATAAGTCATGCAAAAAGCAGAACAACTTTACGAAGGAAAAGCAAAGAAAGTGTTTAAAACAGAGGAGCCAGAGGTTTTGATCGTCTCTTACAAAGATGACGCGACTGCATTTAACGGTCTCAAAAAAGGAACCATTGTCGGCAAAGGAGTTATCAACAACAAAATGAGTAACTTACTCATGCAGCGTCTCGAAAAAGCGGGAATCCCAACTCATTTCATTGAAGAAATCAACGACCGCGAAACTCTTGTCAAAAAAGTCTCTATTGTTCCCCTGGAAGTAATCATAAGAAACATTGCTGCAGGCTCATTTTCTAAACGCTATGGTGTAGAAGAAGGGCTTGTCTTCGAATCACCTACCATCGAATTTTCATATAAAAATGACGATCTCGGCGACCCACTGCTAAATACATATCACGCACTCGCAATGAAACTTGCAACCAAAGAAGAAATCGAAACAATTGAAAAATATGCTTTTGGTGTCAATGAACAGTTAAAAGCTTTCTGGAAAGAATGTGGTGTCACACTCGTCGACTTTAAGCTGGAATTCGGAAGACTTTCCGACGGTACAATTGTGCTTGCCGATGAAATCAGTCCGGATACATGTCGTCTTTGGGATTCTAAAACAGGAGAAAAACTTGATAAAGACAGATTCCGTCGCGACCTTGGCGGTGTGGAAGACGCTTATCAGGAAATTATGAAACGATTAAACGAACATATCTAAGCTATTTAACGGAGGATATTATGACGGAGGATATTATGACGAAATATATATTTGTAACAGGAGGTGTTGTGTCCGGTCTCGGAAAAGGCATCACCGCCGCATCGCTCGGTCGCCTTCTGAAGCAAGAGGACTTAAAGTTGCGGCTCAGAAACTTGATCCCTACATCAATGTCGATCCGGGCACAATGAGCCTTATCAGCACGGCGAAGTCTACGTTACAGAAGACGGCGCGAGACAGATCTTGACCTTGGACATTATGAACGCTTTATCGACGAAGATCTGAATAAATATTCGAACCTTACTACCGGTAAGGTTTACTGGAATGTGCTGAATAAAGAACGCCGTGGCGAATACTTAGGCTCTACAGTACAGGTCATTCCTCATATTACAAACGAAATCAAAGAATTTGTTTACAGTGTTGGGAAGAAAACCAATGCCGATGTGGTGATTACTGAGATTGGCGGCACAATTGGCGATATTGAATCCCAGCCTTTTTTGGAAGCAGTACGTCAGATTTCTTTGGAAGTTGGCAGTAAGAACAGTTTGTTCATTCATGTCACACTCGTACCTTTCCTCCGTGGCTCAGATGAACATAAGTCAAAACCAACTCAGCATTCCGTAAAAGAACTGCGGGGAATGGGAATCAATCCAAACATTGTCGTCCTACGCTGTGACGAACCTTTAGAAGAATCCATTTTCCAGAAAATATCTTTATTCTGCAACGTAAAGCCGGACTGTGTCATCGAAAACATTACACTTCCGAATCTCTACGAAGCTCCACTTATGCTGGAAAAAGCAAATTTCTCATCTGTTGTCTGCCGTGAACTTGGTATCGAGACACAAGAGCCTAATCTCAGCGAATGGACAGAAATGGTAGAACATATCAAAAATCATACCGGCAATGTCACAATCGGTCTTGTCGGAAAATATGTGGGACTGCACGATGCCTACCTTTCTGTAGCAGAAGCGCTTCGACATGCCGGATATTTTCATAATACAGCCATAAAGATTCGCTGGATTGACTCAGAAGATCTGGCAGATTTTAATATAGAAGAAACTCTCTCTGCTCTGGACGGTATTCTCATTCCGGGGGGCTTTGGTAACCGTGGAATTGAGGCATGATCTTGGCTGCAAAATACGCGAGAGAACACCAGATTCCATACTTTGGAATCTGCCTCGGAATGCAGATCGCCGTAATCGAATATGCAAGAAATGTTGTCGGAATCAAAGATGCAAATTCCGGTGAATTTGACGAGCAGTGTAAGCATAAAGTGATCAACTTCATGCCCGGACAAAATGACAACATCGACAAAGGCGGCACATTAAGGCTTGGCGCTTATCCATGTAACATCCAGGCAGGAACAACTATGCATCGCTGCTACGGTGTTGACACAATCAGCGAACGCATAGACACCGCTATGAATTTAACAATGACTATCGAGAACAGATCACTCTTTCCGGTCTGACAGTCAGCGGTACTTCGCCTGATGGAAGACTTGTTGAGACCGTTGAAATTACTGACCGACCATTCCATGTCGGTGTTCAATATCACCCGGAATTCAAAAGCCGCCCGAACAGACCACATCCTCTCTTCAAAGGATTTATTCAGGCAGCTCTCTCACATCAAAGCGGAGGTAATTTATGAGTATACACGAAGAATGCGGGGTATTCGGCGTCATCTCACCAAAACCTGTAGACGTCGCTAATATTTCTTATTACGGGCTATACGCCCTGCAACACAGGGGACAAGAAAGCTGTGGAATCGTTGTGAACGATGACGGCGTATTTGTCTCCCACAAAGACCTGGGGCTGGTCGGCGATGTTTTTTCAAATGATATCCTGTCATCGCTCCCATCCGGCACCATGGCGGTCGGTCATGTCCGCTATGGCACAACCGGCGGAACAAACCGAAATAACTGTCAGCCGATTGAAGTCAACCACCAGAAAGGACGGATGGCGCTTGCGCACAACGGTAATCTGTCAAATGCCGCCAAACTCAGAAATGAACTGGAATTATCCGGTGCCATTTTCCACACTACGAGCGATACGGAAACAATCGCCTACATCGTCACCCGCGAACGCTGAATGCACCTTCCATCGAAGATGCACTCAGCCGCGCGATGAATACGTTGGACGGAGCCTACTCTCTCGTACTGATGTCACCACAAAAATTAATCTGTGCAAGAGATCCTTATGGTTTTCGACCGCTCTGCTATGGGCAGACTCCTGACGGCACATATATCGTCGCTTCTGAATCCTGCGCGATCAAAGCAGTGGGCGGAGAAGTCATTCGGGATGTGGAACCGGGTGAAATCTTAGTCTTTTCCAAACATGGTGTAGTTTCCCGCAAAGAACATTGTAATCAAAAAGAAAAACGGCTCTGTATTTTTGAATACATTTATTTTGCACGCCCGGATTCGGTCATTGACGGTATTTCCGTTCATGCTTCCCGTGTACTTGCCGGAAAAATTTTGGCACAGACACACCCAATCGACGCAGACATCGTCATTGGTGCGCCTGATTCCGGACTGGATGCCGCCCTTGGATTTAGTCAGGAATCTAAAATTCCATACGGTATCGGTCTGATTAAAAACAAATACATCGGCAGAACTTTCATCTCTCCCGGACAGGGAGCAAGGCTTGACAGTGTAAAAATCAAACTCTCTGCCGTGGAGGAAAGTATCCGCGGGAAGCGTGTCGTGCTAATTGACGATTCCATTGTCCGCGGAAACACAATCGGGCGTGTTGTCCAACTGTTGCGCAATGCAGGTGCAAAGGAAGTACACATCCGTATTTCTTCTCCGATGTTTTTACATCCTTGTTATTATGGCACAGATATTGATTCAGAAGATCATCTGATTGCCTGCAAACATACGGTTTCCGAGATTGCTGAGATTATCGGTGCAGACTCTCTTGGATATTTTCCATTAGAAAAACTTAGAGAGCTTACGTCTCACTGCAGCTTTTGCAGCGCCTGCTTTGACGGCTGTTATCCTACCGCCATCCCAGATGACACACGAAAAGACCGTTTTGAAAAACGTTTATCAGATATAAAGGAGTCCTCAAAATGATCATGAAATATAACAGAAAACTAATTTTAGAGGACGGACAGGAATATTATGGATATGCCTTTGGCGACACTGCCGACAGCGTGTGTGAAATTGTCTTCAACACCTCAATGGTCGGCTATCAGGAAATCCTGTCTGATCCGTCCTACACCGGACAGGCTGTCGTAATGACTTATCCACTGATAGGAAATTACGGAATGGCAGAAGATGATTATGAGACCATCACACCGACCATCGGTGCTCTCATTGTAAGAGAATATAACGACGTTCCCTCTAACTTTCGAAGTGAATCAACACTTGGGAAAGTTATGAGCACCTATAAGATCCCCGGTATTTACGGTATCGACACCCGCAGACTGACCCGCTCTATACGCGATCACGGCTCGCAAAAGGTTCTGTTGACAGACGTAAAAACACCTGTTGAGAAAGGGCTGAACATCTTAGCCGCTACAGCGCTTGCACATGATTCAGTCGCTCGCGTAAGCTGTCAGCAAACGCTGGTCTATCCAGCAGATACCGAAAAGTTCCATATTGTTGCAATCGACTGTGGTATCAAAATGAATATCATTCGTTCTCTCAATGCACGTGGCTGCAAAGTGACATGCGTTCCGTGGAACACGCCTGCAGAAGTGATTGAAACGCTCTCTCCTGACGGCATCTTTATCTCTAATGGACCCGGGGATCCAACCGACGTACCACAGACGATTACAGCTATAAAAAAATTAATCGGTAAATATCCGATTTTCGGAATCTGCCTCGGACATCAGATTATTTCACTTGCCTATGGTGCCAAAACTTATAAATTAAAGTTTGGACATCGCGGCGGGAATCATCCGGTAAAAAATTTAAAAACGAATAAAATTGAGATTACATCGCAGAATCACTCCTATGCGGTTGATGCAGACAGTCTCTTAGAGACACCGCTTTCTGTGACACACATCAATCTGCTCGACCAGACAGTAGAAGGTGTAGTATGCGAAAGAGATCGTGTATTCAGCGTTCAATATCATCCGGAAAGTGCTCCTGGTCCACAGGACAGCACCTATTTGTTTGATCAATTTATCACACTTATCAAGGAGGGATGCCAACATGCCGAAAAGAACAGATCTTAAAAAAATACTTGTCATTGGTTCCGGTCCGATTGTCATCGGTCAGGCGGCGGAGTTTGACTACGCAGGAACACAGGCATGCCTCGCTCTCAAAGAAGAAGGATACGAGGTTGTTCTCTGCAATTCCAATCCTGCCACAATTATGACAGATACTTCCATCGCCGATAAGGTTTACATGGAACCTCTCACACTGGAATATGTGGCAAAAATCGTTCGCTACGAACGCCCAGACGCCATCTTGCCTGGTATTGGAGGGCAGACCGGACTCAACCTTGCCATGCAGCTTGAAAAAAAGGGAATTCTGGCGGAATGTCGCACAGAACTTCTTGGAACAAAGATCAGCAGTATCGAACGTGCCGAAGACAGGGAGCTCTTCAAAGAGCTCTGTGAAGAACTCGGAGAGCCCGTACTTCCATCCGACATTGCAAGTTCTATCGAGGAGGGATTGAAGGTAGCAGAAAAAATCGGATACCCCCTTGTTCTTCGCCCTGCCTTCACACTTGGCGGTACCGGCGGCGGTTTTGCAGATAACGAGGAGGAACTCGTGGCACTGATGAAAAATGCCTTATCTCTATCGCCGGTTCATCAAGTTCTTATCGAAAAAAGTATCAAAGGGTATAAAGAGATTGAATATGAAGTGATGCGCGACAGCAATGACACTGCCATCACAATCTGTAACATGGAAAATCTAGACCCGGTTGGTATCCATACCGGTGACTCTATTGTAGTCTGCCCTTCGCAGACACTTACGAACAAAGAATACCAAATGCTGCGCTACAGCGCCTTAAAAATTATTCGGGCGCTTGGCATCGAGGGCGGATGCAACGTACAATTTGCACTGGATCCACATTCTTTCCAATACTATTTGATTGAAGTAAATCCACGTGTATCCCGTTCCTCTGCGCTTGCCTCAAAAGCGAGTGGATACCCAATTGCCCGCGTTTCGGCTAAAATCGGTATTGGCATGACATTAGATGAGATACCGCTTGCAAACACACCGGCTTCTTTTGAGCCTGCTTTAGACTATGTCGTGACAAAAATGCCACGTTTTCCATTTGACAAATTTGCCGATGCAGACAACTCACTCTCTACCCAGATGAAAGCAACCGGCGAAGTCATGAGCATCGGAAGAACTGTAGAAGAAAGCCTTCTGAAAGCTGTTCGTTCGCTTGAGATCGGACTTTTTCACCTGTATGACGCAAAATTCGATGATATGACGGAAACGCAATTGCTCGATTATATTCAGATTGGCACTGATGACCGTATCTATGCCATCGCCCAACTGCTTCGCCTTGGCTGTGATACTGACCGCATTCACTCTGTTTCTGCCATTGATGCGTTCTTTCTTCAAAAGCTTTCTCATATCGTTCAGATGGAGCAGCTTCTTCAGGAACATCCTGGCGACAGCAAGTTTTTGAAAATGGCAAAACAAACCGGATTTTCTGATAAAGAGATTGGTCTGCTTTGGCAAATGGACGAGAAGGATATCTTTCATATCAGAAAGCAGCACGGCATCCTTCCTGTCTATAAAATGATTGACAGCTGTGCCTCTGAATTTGACAGTTATATTCCTTATTTTTACTCTACCTACGAAGAGGAAAACGAGTCCATTGTATCAGACAAGCACAAGATCATCGTACTTGGCTCCGGTCCGGTTCGTATCGGACAAGGTGTAGAATTTGATTATTCCACAGTACATGCTGTTCAGACGATTCAGTCTGCCGGCTATGAGGCAATTATTATTAACAATAACCCTGAAACCGTCTCCACTGACTACACCTGCTCAGATAAGCTTTATTTTGAACCACTCTGCGTGGAAGATGTCATGAATATCATTGAGCTTGAACAGCCAGACGGCGTGATCGCCACCCTCGGCGGACAGACGGCGATCAACCTTGCAGAGCCGCTCCGGGCAAGAGGGGTAAATATTATCGGAACTGACTGCGATGCAATTGAGCGTGCTGAAAACCGTGATTCCTTTGAAAAGCTCCTCGCCTCTTTACATATTCCACAGCCAAAGGGACAGGCAGTCACAAGTATCGAAGACGGCGTAAGAGCCGCAAACGAGATTGGTTATCCGGTACTTGTGCGCCCAAGCTTTGTACTCGGAGGAAGAGCGATGCAGATTGTCGCAAAAGAAGAGGCTCTTCGGAATTATTTAAAAACTGCAGTAGAGATCAACGAGGAAAAACCAGTACTTGTAGATAAATACATCCGCGGAAAAGAAGTGGAAGTAGATGCTGTCTGCGATGGAAAAAATGTGTTTGTACCGGGTATTATGGAGCTGGTGGAACGTACCGGAGTCCATTCCGGAGACTCTATCAGCATTTATCCAACGCACAGTATTTCTGAGAAAGTAAAAGAAACGATTCTTGACTACACACAAAAACTGGGACTTGGCATCGGAATCATCGGACTGTTCAATATCCAGTTTATTGTCGATGAATTCGAAAACGTCTATATTATAGAAGTGAACCCAAGATCCTCCAGAACGGTACCATTTTTATCGAAAGCAACCGGATACAGCCTTGCAGATATCGCGACCCTTGCAATACTTGGCAAAAGTCTTCCGGAACAAGGTATTCATACTCTCTACCCAAAAGAGAAAGAACGTTTTTATGTAAAAGCACCTGCGTTCTCTTTCTCAAAATTACACGGTATGGATGCCTATCTGTCACCGGAGATGAAATCAACCGGAGAGGCAATTGGATACGACAATAAACTGCACCGCGCAATGTATAAGGCAATGATTGCTTCCGGAATCAAAGTACAAAACTACGGTACTGTCGTTGTGACACTCGCCGACGAAGATAAAGAGGAGGCACTGCCACTGGTAAGGCGTTTCTACGATATGGGATTTAATATCGAAGCAACTGTTGGCACCGCACTCTTTTTGAAAGAGCAGGTATTCGAACCCGTATCCTGCGCAAGCCATCTGAGGGCAGCGAAGAAGTACTTGATTCTATTCGCGCCGGATATGTCAGCTACGTCATCTGTACACGTGCCATCCTTTCCGGTATCCACTATGAAGATGGTGTTGCAATTCGTCGATGTGCCTCCGAAAACAATATTACCATGCTCACCTCACTTGACACCGTGCGCGTACTGCTCGATGTCCTGGAGGAAGTAACTATCGGTATCTCGACAATTTAGAATAAATAAGACAGTGACCGAAAGGTGATAAAAGCCCTTCGGTCACTGTCTTTCTATTTAAAAATACTCCCTCTAGTGGAAATAGTGATCTCCAATCAACTGACCATAATTTCCATTTCCGAAATATAATGCATCTCCAATTGGGTTATATCCTGCAAGTGCATCAGCTGCTGCCTGATAACATTCTGCCGGGATATTGCCACTTGCCAATACTCTGTCAAGCTTTCCTGTGATTGCCGGACCAAACTGTCCTGCCTGATAAATAACCTCTCTGATTGAGTTCGGGAAAGACCCGCTTCTTACACGGTTCAAAATAACCGCCCCAACCCCTACTTTTCCATCGTGTGGCTGGTTCCCTGCCTCACAGTAAATAATTGCTGCCAATAATGTCTGGTCGTCTGCGGACGCTGACATTGCCTCATCATATCTTACACTGCTTCCTGACTGTCTTGCAGCTTCTTCTGCAGCCTTTCTGGCAGCTTCTTCCTCTGCCGCTTTCTTTGCTGCTTCCTCGGCAGCAATCTCTTCCAACGTCTTTGCATCCTGCGGATTTGTCATATCAATCGCTGCTGCTCTTGCTACTGCGTCTGACCCAAATGCAAGCATTTCATTTTTTACATATCCTACAACCGAACCTGAAGAAACCTTTGACCATACATCTCCTCTTTCTTCCACAGTCAAGATTGTATTTGTATACATCTTTCCGACTACTTCACCGCCATCAACTGCCTCCGCAAGCACATCCGCTTCTGACTCTACATTTGCCAGCGCTTTTCCATGCCACACCTGTGTAGCCTCCGCAACTGCTGCTGTCTCTGGAATTTCATTCCATGTCTCCGCTAATGGTGAAATTGTCGTTTCGTGATTTATTGTTTCGATTGGCTGAGCATCAGATTGTGTATCAGCTGCCAAACTGCCGAACTCTGTGGTAAACACCATACAAGCTGTCAGCGCGAAGCTTATAATCACTCTCTTTTTCTCTCGTCTCATAAATTACCTCCTGGTTTGTTGCAATAACCTTACTGACTATTACAATAGTATACGTATTTAATTCATTTTTATTACAAATGTTACGTATTTGTTACATCTTTCAAACACAAGTGATATCCTAACATCTATTTGCCAACCTGTCAACCCCTAAAAAGAAAAAAAGGTTTATCGCCTTTGGCGATAAACCTCAAACATCAATATTGATGCGGCAATTGCCGCATTGAGCGATTCTACTTTTCCCTGCATCGGAATCTGAACCCAGACATCCGCTTTTCTGCCACTTCATCTCTCAGTCCATTTCCCTCATTTCCAATGAGAATTGCTGTCCCTGACTGATAATTCTCCTTGTCATAAGTATTTTTTCCCTTAAGATGCGCCGCATAAGTTGTGACCTTTTTCTTTTGAAATTTATCCAAAAGCGCCAACAGATCATCCACATACACAAACGGCACACGATAAATCGATCCCATTGTAGAGCGAATTGTCTTCGGATTATAAATATCCACACAGTCATTGCTCATAAAAACGGCCGTCACTCCGGCTCCTTCCGCTGTCCTGACAATCGTCCCTAAATTCCCCGGATCCTGTAGGTTATCCAGCACGATAAAGTGCGGATTTTCCTTGGAAATCAGATCCTCTATCTCGTATTTTCGCTGCTTTACAACACATAATATCCCTGCGGTGTCTTTGTGTCAGACACATGTTGAAATACCTTGTCCGCTAACACTTCCACTGGGAATCTCTCCAAATGTAATTCTTCTTTCTTCTTATTATAAAGTGATTCAGAAACATATACTTTTTTTACTTGATCTTGCGGCACTTCCATGAACATCCGAAGTCCTTCTACAATAAATACCTGTTCCTCATTTCTCACCTTACTTTTCTTTTGTAACTGCAATAAATTTTTTACTTGTGGATTGCTTGTACTTGTAATCATATTCCCTATTCCTTTTTCAACTTTTGTAACGCTTCATTCGAACCGATCAATATCACGATTAGATTCTTATTAAACGGCCGCTGCGGATTAATTGTAACATCTACAACACCATTTTCAATAGTTCCTACTACATTAATTCCGTATTTTTCACGAATTTGAAGGTCAACAAGCCTTTTCCCAATCCATTCATCCGGAATTTCTATTTCCACCAGACTGTAATCCGGCGACAGCTCTATCCAGTCAGCAAAATTACCTGACACCATCGTTCTTGCAATACGGCGCCCCATCTCCTTTTCCGGATGGACGACAGCATCTGCTCCCACTTTTTTTAATACGGTCGCATGAAGGCTGCTCTGTGCTTTTGCAAGTACATATGGTATTCCAATCTCCTTTGCCATGATCGTAGCCATAATACTTGTTCCAAAGTTTTCAGAGATTGCAATCACTGCGCCATCCAAATTTCTTGCTCCCAGTGATTTTATCACTTCCGGGTCCTCAATATTGGCGCACATTGCATATGATACCTTGTCTGCGATTTCCTGAATTTTTTCCATGGAATTGTCCACCACAATCACTTCACATCCCAGATTTTCCAATCCGAGCGCAAGATGCTTCCCAAAATTTCCCAAACCAAATACCGCATATTGTTTTCTCATATTCTGCTCCTATCCAACCATGATTCTCTTTTCCGGTAATTCTCTTGTGAACTCTTTCGGGTTTTTCTTTCCCCCAAATACCAATG
>ENA-OQDW01000935-OQDW01000935.1-human-gut-metagenome-genome-assembly--contig:-NODE-935-length-11363-cov-1.833304_pt1 | contig 11363 bp, 12 predicted proteins | sample MGYA00242784_ERZ504613 | MGnify/ENA primary metagenome ERZ504613 (study PRJEB26092, sample SAMD00036330) | human gut metagenome | host: Homo sapiens | study: EMG produced TPA metagenomics assembly of... | reverse complement strand
ATGCAAATATGAGAGCCATTGGCTAAATACGAACAATTATTAGCAGCCCAAACTGAAAAGAAAAATTAATACACAACGCATAAATCCCAGCAGCACATATATCAGTGCTGCCGGGATTTCTTTATAATATCTCATAAGTTGTCTGTTCACTTGTAAGACAATCACATCCTACACGATTCTCACCACTTGTAACAAATGATGAAGCCTTAATGTGTATGTCAGCGATTGTCTCCGGCATATCCTTTAACGGTTCAATAACAACCGCTTCCTTTGCTCCAAGGCAGTTAATTCCTTCAAAATTAACATTCTTAAAATAAGGAATATCGTCCTTGTCAATTCCGTTAATCTCTTCATTTCTGTTAAGCAAATTAAGCACATATGACATTGTAAGAATTATTGCCTGTTCCTTAATATCAACCATATTAATATTCTTTACATTAATATTCTCGATAACGCCCGCCCTCGTCCGAGTGCACTCTTAATGCGGACTCCGACATCAGTTCCAAGAAAAGTACAATTCTCTACCAGTACATTTTTAATGCCTCGACTCATCTCACTTCCGATAACGAAACCGCCATGTCCCTTATTAACAAGGCAGTCATGGATATATACATCCTCACAAGGTCCTTCAATCTGTCTTGCTACGGCATTCTTGCCTGACTTTAAACAGATTGCATCATCACCTGTTTCAAATGTACAGTTATGTATATGAACCTTCTTGCATGATTCAACATCAATTCCATCACCGTTCTGCGCATAATATGGATTGCTCACCGTAACATTTCTTACTGTAAGATTCTTACAGAAAAATGGGTGTATATTCCATGCCGGTGAATTCATAAATGTTACACCATCAAGAAGAATTCTTTTACAGTGACGAAGGCTTACCATTACTGGTCTGTAGAAATCATAATATTCGCTTGCTTTCTCAAGTGCATTCTCAGCGTCAAGCTGGATATTATGCTCATTACCTTTAAATGAGCTTTCTGTCGGCATCCATATGCCGCCCTCTTTAGTATCAATTGTATACTGGCTCTTTTTCATAAGAGCTTCCCACTGTCTGTCAGTCAACTTAAACTGTTTTACAGGACGCCACAAATCACCGCTTCCATCAATAACACCGCCACCGGTTATACCGATGTTAATAGCATTTTCAGCTGTGATAGGAGACTTGGCTCTTATACACTCCTGACCTTCATAGTTAGTGATAATAAGTGGATACTGGTCAATATCTTTAGAAAATTTAAGTATTGCATTCTTCTCAATTCTTAACTCAACATCGCTCTTAATCTCGATTGGCGCTGTAAACCAGATTCCCTCAGGAATCACAACAGTTCCGCCGCCCTTTTCTGAGATATAGTTAATAGCCCTGTTTATAGCATCAGCATTTCTTGATGCATCTTCAATAGTATAGCAGTATGGTCTTGCACCATAGTTGTCAACATATACTATTCTGTCAACAAATGCTGGGAGTTTTACATCAAAATTAACTTTTTTCATTCCACAATCTCCTTTTAGTTTTAAGTTCATGTGTTACTTTAAAAGCTCCTGTAACAAAGCATTTACCATTCCCGGATTAGCCTTGCCCTGCATTGCCTTCATTGTCTGTCCGACAAGATAGCCGATTGCCTGCTTTTTGCCGCCTTTATAATCAGCAACTGACTGTGGGTTATCAGCAATAACCTTCTCAACTGTTGCTCTGAGTGCGCCTTCATCATTAACCTGCTTTAAACCGTGCTCCTCAACATATGCGTCAACATCAACATTTTCAGCAAATAACATGCTCAAATATCTCCTTAGCTGCTGCATTGTTGATTTCCTTTTTCTCAACAAGAGTAATAATCTTGGCAAGGCTTTCAGGTGAAAATGTTAATTCCTCGGCTCTGAATTCTCTTCCAGTCTTAGCTGATTCTTCCTTCATGAGTCGCATTGTCTCACCCATAATCCAGTTAGAAACCTTCTTTGGCTGGTTGCAGATTGCTGTAGCTTCCTCAAAGATTTCTGTGAACTTCTTAGAATCTGTAAGAATCTCTGCATCGTATTCAGGAAGTCCGAATTCTTCAATATAACGTACCTTCTTCTCGTCCTTGAACTCTGGCTGTTTTGCCTTAAGCTCTGCTAAATACTCATCACTGATGTGAATTGGAACAAGGTCTGGGTCTGGGAAATATCTGTAATCCTGCGCATCTTCTTTTGAACGCATAGCATATGAATATTCCTTGTCATCATTCCATCTTCTTGTTTCCTGTACAACCTTCTCGCCTGCTTCGATTAAGTCAATCTGTCTAGCTGTCTCGGCCTTGATTGCTCTTTCAATCGCTGCAAATGAATTGAGGTTCTTAGTTTCTGTTCTTGTTCCGAACTCGCTTGAACCACGCTCTCTTACAGAGAGGTTGACATCGGCTCTCATAGAACCTTCCTGAAGTTTGCAGTCAGAAGCACCAAGATACTGGATTGTTGTTCTTAACTTAGTAAGATAAGCAATAACTTCTTCTGCTGAACGCATGTCTGGTTCAGAAACGATTTCGATAAGAGGCACACCTGAACGGTTATAATCTACATATGACACGCCTTCCCACTCATCATGAACAAGCTTTCCTGCATCCTCTTCCATATGAATCTCGTGGATTCTTATTGTCTTTTCTGTTCCATCTGATAATGTAACATCAACATGACCGTTACGGCAGATTGGAAGATAAAGCTGTGAAATCTGATAATTCTGTGGGTTATCAGGGTAGAAATAATTCTTTCTGTCAAACTTGCAGTCCTGTGTAATTGTACAGTTAGTTGCAAGTCCTACTGCTGCTGCATATTCTACAACCTTCTTATTAAGAACAGGAAGAGAACCTGGCATACCTGTACACACAGGGCAAGTATGTGAGTTAGGCGCTCCGCCGAACTCAGTTGAGCATCCGCAGAAAATCTTTGTCTTAGTAGCTAATTCAACATGGACTTCAAGTCCGATTACAACTTCATAATCTTTCATACTTATGCCTCCCTCCTATTCAAATCTTCCTCGTGCCTGCTCATAAGCGTAACCTGCACGGATAAGATTATTCTCTTTAAAGCAGTCACCAATGAGCTGTAAGCCGATTGGAAGACCATTCTTGTCCTTGCCGCATGGAACTGAAAGTCCCGGAAGTCCTGCAAGGTTTACTGAGATAGTGTAGATATCTCCAAGATACATCTTAATAGGGTCAGAAAGTGATGAACCAAGCTTTGGTGCTGTTGTAGGTGCAACAGGTCCAAGAATTACATCGTATTTTGCAAATGCTTCATCAAATGCTTTCTTAATAAGAGCCTTAACTCTTAATGCCTTAAGATAATAAGCGTCATAATATCCTGAACTTAATACGAAAGAACCGAGCATGATTCTTCTCTTAACCTCTGCACCAAAGCCCTCTGAACGTGTCTTTTTGTACATGTTGTGGAGTCCTTCGTATTCTTTAGTTCTGTAACCATATTTAACACCATCGAATCTTTCAAGGTTAGAACTTGCCTCTGCTGCTGCAATTGTATAGTAAGTAGGAATCGCATACTCTACAAGGCTTAAATCAAATTCTTCTACGATTGCGCCCTTGCTCTCAAGAACTTTGGCAGCATTAAGAACAGCTCCTTAACCTCAGGGTCAAGACCTTCTCCAAAATAATCTCTTGGAATACCAATTCTCATTCCCTTGACATCATCAACTAATGCCTTTGTAAATGAATAATCATCTCTTCCAATTGATGTTGTAGTCCTTATCGTCCTTGCCTGCGATAGCTTCCATGATAGTTGCACAGTCTGTTACATCCTTACATAAAGGTCCAATCTGGTCTAATGATGAGCCGTAAGCAATAAGTCCATAACGTGAAACAGTTCCATAAGTTGGCTTTAAACCTACAACACCACAGTAAGAAGCCGGCTGTCTGATTGAACCACCTGTATCAGAACCAAGTGCTGCAAAACACTCATTAGCTGCAACTGCCGCAGCAGAGCCACCTGATGAACCACCAGGTACATGCTCAGGATTACGTGGATTCTTAGTTGCACCAAATGCACTTGTCTCAGTTGTAGAGCCCATCGCAAATTCATCCATGTTAGTCTTTCCGATAATTACTGCTCCTGCATTTTCAAGTCTTACTACTGCATCTGCTGTGTAGGTTGGAACGAAATTACCAAGTATCTTAGATGAGCATGTAGTAAGCATGCCCTCTGTACACATATTATCTTTGATTGCAAATGGTACTCCGGCTAAAGGTCCTGTAAGCTTACCTGCCTTGATATCCTCATCTGCTTTCTTAGCTGCTGCAAGAGCTTTTTCCTTGTCAAATGTGACATAGCAGTTAAGCTCATCTTCAGATTTTTCAATCTGTGCAATAACAGCTTCCATAGCCTCTGTTGCTGTTGTCTCACCCGCTTTAATCTTAGCAGCCAGTTCAACAGCTGTATAATCTAATAAACTCATATGCGTCCTTTCTATGATTCAACAGTTTTAGGTACAATAAATCCTGATTCATTACATTCAGGTGCATTAGCAAGAGTTGCCTCGCTTCCGTCACCATTAGTAACAACATCTTCTCTCATTACATTATTAACAGGGAACACATGTGACATAGGTTCTACCCCTGTAGTATCAAGCTCTCCGAGCTTGTCAATATAATCAAGCATGCTAGCCATATCCTTCTTGGCAGCTTCCTTCTCTTCATCAGAGAGTTCAAGCTTGGCAAGAATACCAACATACTCAATTGTCTCATCACTAATTACATTAGCCATGTGTGCGTCTCCTTTCGTTGTCGTTATATACGCCTGGAGAAATTGGATAAATCATCACAAGACACGCTTTCGCTACTTGTCGCTCGCAGCGGTACTAAGCGAAATCGGCCACCTCCGTCTGAAAAGCCAGCTTTTCAGACTCCGCCAGCCGATTTTGCTAAGTGCCGGCGGCTCCAAAGTGTCTTGTTCACGCTTTATCCAATTTCTCCAGGCTCACACATCTCCCCCGGAACGAGACGCGACATCGCTGCGCTCGTCGCCGGTGGCGAAGTGTAGTGGAAGTCTCTACCTCTTTGCATCAGAGGAGGTCATGTTAAGTTAGCGGTTGTTGGCAACGAACAGGCTGCGAGGTTTTATAAGTTCGCAAGCAAGGTGCTTTGGAGCCGCCGGCACTTAACGAGTTGGAAGCGGCTGCCTTTAGGCAGCCAAATTCCAAGGAGTTTAGTGTCCGCTGCGAGCGACAAGCAGCGAAAGCGTGCCTTGCGGTGACTTATAAACCTCGCAGCCGTCCGTCTACCACTAATCCCTAACCTTAATATGAACTTCCCTAAGCTGCTGCTCTGTTACCTCATTTGGTGCTCCGCACATTAAATCCTGTGCTGTTCCGCTCATTGGGAATGGAATTATCTCACGGATATTCTCTTCATTTCTAAGGAGCATAATCATACGGTCAACACCTGGTGCCATACCTGCGTGTGGTGGTGCACCAAACTGGAATGCATTATATAATGCTCCGAATTTTGCCTTTAATACTTCTTCATCATATCCGGCAATTTCGAATGCCTTAACCATTATCTGCATGTCATGGTTACGGACTGCTCCTGATGATAACTCTACACCGTTGCATACGATATCATACTGGTATGCAAGGATATCAAGAGGATCTTTTGTATTAAGTGCCTCAAGTCCACCCTGTGGCATTGAGAATGGATTATGTGTAAATCCAATCTTCTTAGTTTCTGGATCTTTTTCAAACATTGGAAAATCATTAACATAACAGAATCTGTATGCATTTTTCTCAATGAGATCAAGTCTCTCACCAAGTTCGTTTCTGATCTGTCCTGCAAAGTATGCAGCTCTGTCTTCCTTATCAGCGATGAAGAAGATTGTATCTCCTGGCTGAAGTCCTGCAAGGTCTTTGATTTCTCCCTTGAGTTCTTCTGGAATAAATTTATCAATTGGTCCCTTGTAGCTTCCGTCTTCAAGAACCTCAAGGTATCCAAGTCCGCCCATTCCGATTCCTGTAGCGAACTTAAGTAACTTCTCATGCTGTCCCTTTGAAAGCTTTGCATGTACATTGATTGCTCTTACAGTCTTGTTCTGGAAAGGCTTGAATGTACATTTGTTAAAAAATTCTGAAAGGTCGATAATTCTAAGTGGATTACGAAGATCTGGCTTATCTGAACCAAACTCAAGCATTGCCTGCTTGTAGCTGATGATTGGATAAGGTGCCTGTGTAACTTCGTATCCTTCTGGTGCGAATTTTGCAAATGTTTCTGTGAGAACCTCTTCACCAATTCTGAATACATCTTCCTGTGTAGCAAAGCTCATCTCGAAATCTAACTGGTAGAATTCTCCTGGTGAACGGTCAGCTCTTGCATCCTCATCTCTGAAGCAAGGTGCAATCTGGAAATATTTATCAAAACCAGATACCATAAGTAACTGCTTATACTGCTGTGGTGCCTGTGGAAGAGCATAGAATTTGCCCTTATATTTTCTTGAAGGTACGATATAATCTCTTGCACCCTCTGGTGATGAAGCACAAAGAATAGGTGTCTGGATTTCAAGGAATCCCATGTCTGTCATCTTCTGACGAAGGAATGCGATAACCTTTGACCTGAATATCATGTTATCCTTAACCTTCTGGTTTCTTAAATCAAGATATCTGTACTTAAGACGTACATCCTCTCTTACTTCCTTAGAAGTCTGCACTTCAAATGGAAGCTGCTGGTATACCTGTCCAAGTATTGTTATCTTCTTAGCTTCAAGCTCAATTGTTCCTGAAGGAATCTTAGGATTGTATGTCTCCTCATCTCTCTGCTCCATAATACCTTCGATAGCGATACACTCTTCCTTGTGAATACCATCAAGTAATGTTGTATCACGAAGTACTACCTGAAGCACCCCATACATATCTCTTAAATCAATAAATGAAACTCCTCCATGGTCACGGATGTTCTCAACCCATCCTGCAACCTTTAACTCCTTGCCGATGTAACTTTCATTAACTTCACTTAAGTTAACATCTCTGTACATGTTTGCCATTGCAATCTCCTTTCTTTTCTGGACAGGCAAAATGTTATGTCCTGTCAAATAAAATAATAATACCTAACATCCTGCAATGCTTTTTCGCACAAAAAAGCCCCAGGATGTAATATACATCCCGGGGCGAATAAACTTATGTTATCCGCGGTACCACCCGCATTGAAAGGTGCTTAAGCCTTTCATCTCATTGCACTTAACGCGTGTAACGGAATGACCTACAGCCGTTCCCCAGCTGCTCAACCATTCAACTCCAGAGCGTTCCTCTTAACAATTCCCTGCGTATGCTTTCAGTCGGTGGCATCACTTTCCTGTCAGGTTCCATGAAAAGAAGTCTCTTTCATAGTCTTTAAGATATTCATACACATGAATGATATCATAAAGAATATTACTTTTCAAGTACAATATTGTGTTCTTTTATATATTTGCCAATCTTTTTATCCGAAGCAAGAATATGGTTAGACAGCCAGCCAAGCAGGAATCCTATAAGATCCATAAGATATTCCTCCTGATTATCATCCATTGCCTCAAGCTCCCTGAAATCAATATTTACAAGCTTTTCTACAAATGCTGAATGCGCCTTTTCTGTGCTTCGATTTCAGGATATCCGATTTTCTTCATCAGTTCTTCCTCATCACTGAAATGTGTCTCCGTGTATTCCCTCAGTTCTGAGAGAAGTCTTATGATTTCATCATATTTATCATGAAGAAGTTCTGCATGTATAACATCATTAGTGTCCCTGATAATATCAAAAAGATGCTTATGCTCCTCATCGACAAGCTCAATTCCTGTTATATATTTGTCTGTAAATGCAAATGCGTCATCAACATTAGTTTCTGGTGCCATCTTTCCAATCATCATGTCGCTGCTCAAGATGTGGCTGTAAAGCCATCTGGTAAGATAAAGCAACAGCTCATTAAGAGAATTTCTTGCTGCCTCCGGTGAAGATTCATCTAACTTAAATGTATTAATCTTTTCTGCAAATGCTTTGTGTTCTCTCTGCTGTATTGGCAGCTCCGGGTCATGAATACTCTTCATGTAATCTTCTTCATGAGCAAAATGTGTAATAGCATAATCCTTAAGATTATCTATAAGATTCTTCGCAATTGACGCGGCATTATCTGTTTCTTTTACCAGTGCAAATGCTTCATTAAGCATCTGGAACAGTTTTCTATGTTCTTCATCAATATTATCAATGTGTATCATACAGTCTTCTGTAAATTCGTACATATATATATCAATCTCCTCGTGCTTATATTTGCCTTGTATTATAACACCTTTTCTTTAATCTGTGCAATGCTGTCCGCCTGAAACATTAAATATCTGTTTTTAATGAGTATATTCACAAAACAAATGTAGTTTGTCAAAACATTTAAGGCTATAATTAACTTATTGAAAGCATTTTGCTTCGCAAAACAAGGAGGCAATACCTCTGCTCCTGCATGGGCAGTCGCATTTGCTTCGCAAAACAAGGAGGTATGTATGAACATTTATCTTGCTGGAGATTCTATTGTACAGGATTATACTGAAGAAGAATTTATTGCAGGCTGGGGACAGTTTTTGCCACGCTTCTTTAAGCCTGATGTAAATATATTTAACTATGCCAAGGGTGGCAGAAGTTCAAGACTTTTTATTAATGAAGGAAGATTTGAAGAGATTGACAGACATATTCAGTCCGGAGACTATCTTTTTATAGAGTTCTGTCATAATGATGACGATTCAAAGGATTACAAATCTATGTTTAACCGTCAGACTCCGCTTGGCGTACCAGATGAATCAGGTCGATTTCCTGTTATAGCAGGAGTTAAGATGCCTAAGAATTATATACCACCTGAATATATTGAGGCACTTAATAATGATGATTCGATAACTGATAAACAGGCTGTTCTTAACAGTGTTCTAGCCATAAACCAGTCTTATCCATATGACACTTACTATCCATACTCAAAAGACGCTTCTATGGGCAGTTACAAATGGTTCATCAAACAGTTTATTGATATGGCAAGAAAGCATGATACATCTCCTGTATTAGTTACTGCACCGGCAAGAACATTTTTCAATGCTGACGGAACAATTATGGACGCTCCCGGCTGCCACGGTGGCAATAATTTCAGCTATATAAGAGCTATGCGCCAGATTGGTGAAGAAACCGGCACACCTGTACTTGATCTGTTTTCTTATTCAGTTGAACTTTTTGAAAAAATCGGACATGATAACATCCACAGATATACCTCAATCAAAAAAGGTATCAATAAAGGAAAATGGCCTGACGATTTCTTAAAAGAACTCGCCAAGCCAGATACTGTTTCTGAGAATACACATTTTAACAAGGACGGTGCAATGCTTATCACCGAAGGTCTGGTAGAACTGATTCTTAAATCCAAGAACCCCCAGCTTTGTGAATTGCAGTCTTCCCTGCTTCATAACGTGGTATAAGTATATTACTTATTAATGAATTCCCATGCTTCTTCGGGGCTGTGTACAACAAACTCAGCCCCGCTTTCCTTTAGGAATTCTTCATTTCTGAAGCCCCAGCCAACCATACATACATCCATTCCTGCATTAGCCGCTGTCTGGACATCTACTTCTGAATCCCCGACATATACAGCCTGTGTTCTGTCAACATCAAACTGTCTTAATACTTCATTAACGCTGTCCGGATATGGTTTTCTTCTTATGCCTTCTCTCTCTCCAACCGCATAATCAAATAGTCCCGGAAAATAATCTTTGCATAAAGTCTGCACTCCATAATCAGCCTTGTTAGATACAACCGCAGTGTACACACCGGCATTTTCTTATATTCTCAATAAGTTCTTTTTATTCCATCATAAGGTCTTGTCTTATCTGCACAGTGCTTCTTGTAATGCTCTGTAAATGTTTCATGCACTTTAACTATCATGCTTTCTGGTGTTCCCTGTGGAACAGCTCTTTCCATCAGCTTTCTTATCCCATTGCCAACAAAATGTCTGATTTCTTCAATCGTCCTCTCAGGCATGTCAAATACTGAAAGTGCATAATTAGTACTATCTGCAAGATCCTCCAATGTATTAAGTATGGTTCCGTCAAGATCAAATATAACGATTTGTATTTCATATATCCTCCTTGTTATGGCTTCTTTATCCCAGCAGCTCCTCAATTAAATCGTAATGCTCATCAATCGCTGCATTAAGTGTCTCAATATCCTTCTTTATAAGGCTATCATATATCATTTCATGTGTCTTTAAAAGTTTCTTTTTCTTAATTCCATCTGCATGCTTTATGACATAATCTATCCATTCGCGGTAGACTTCAACAACAGCTTCCATCAGTGTAATCCACAGATTGTTGCCTGTATCTGCAATCAGTTCCTCGTGAAATGCTTTATCAATATCAACAAGTGCAACACCTGTTTCTGTCATCATCCGATTAACCATGCTTTCCAGTCGTTCCTGTTGTTCTTTCATAAGACCTGTATGTATTACTGCATTACACACTGACTTTTCCATCATGCGGCGGAATTCGCACACTTCGCGCTTAGTAACAGTTTTTAATGCAATCATCATTAATATTGTCTGCTTTATGGACTGCCCGACATTTTCTGATATATAATTGCCAGAACCCTGACGGCGTTCTATAAGTCCCATTCCATGCATAATACTTAAGCTTCTCTTGTTGAATTTGCGTCCTATCCCAAGAGTTTCTGCAAGTGCACGTTCAGTAGGCAGTCTGCTTCCTATTGTAAGCTCCCCGCTTTTCATAAGTTCATAAATATATTGAATTGCCTTTTCGTATTCCTGCGATATTTTCTTCTGATTCATATTATCCTGTTTCAGCTTATAACACCCCTGTCTCATTAATATAGGCTTCTATAAGTCTTAGTGCACCATCTTCCCCAACCTTTGAAACATCTATGCATATATCGTAATATTCTGCATTCCCCCATTCTTCACCGGTATAATAATTGTGATATGTGCGTCTTCTAAGGTCTGTATCTTCAACTATCTTAGCTGCTTTCTTAGAGCTGACATTGTGCTTCTTTTCTATAAGTTCTGCTCTTTTTTCTTTGTTTCCTGTGAGAAATACTGATATAACATCTTCTCTGTGTCTGAATGCATTGTTTCCGCATCTGCCGACAACTACGCAATTTTCATTACCGATTATGTCAGCCATAGCCTTGCGTGGAGTTTTTCCATTATCTGATGTATCATCACCTGCCATTGTGTCAGCATACAGCATCATATCAAGTGGCATTTCTCCATAAAAATATGGATACTTCTCATACAAGCCTTTTTCTTTCGCAAGTCTGCACACGGCATCCTTATCATAAAATGGTATAAAATATTTCTCTGCCAGTGCTTTTTCCTATC
>ENA-OQDW01000934-OQDW01000934.1-human-gut-metagenome-genome-assembly--contig:-NODE-934-length-11372-cov-1.947088_pt1 | contig 11372 bp, 19 predicted proteins | sample MGYA00242784_ERZ504613 | MGnify/ENA primary metagenome ERZ504613 (study PRJEB26092, sample SAMD00036330) | human gut metagenome | host: Homo sapiens | study: EMG produced TPA metagenomics assembly of... | reverse complement strand
CGACATGGAAAAGGATGATGGTTTCCACGCCATGCCTTTCCTTCATGCCGCCGTAACAGCGGCGAATAATCTCTTCCTTTTTCATATCAAATAGATATATTAGGTTTGATGTCAGCCAAACATGAAAGTGCCTGTAATCCGTTCAACTGCCGGGCTTTCGTCCGAAATACATATACAGACTTTCTTCATCTGACAAATATACAATAAATTACGGAACGACCCATGTCTATTGCATGAAACTATCCTTTCATCTTCACCTCCCTTCTTTCAAATTGTTCGCGGATGATTTCAACGAGTTGTCCGATGCTGTCGATTTTTTGACTCTTACCGCAGGCTTTGCCATGGAACAATGGCGTGAAGTACAGGTTAAAATCCTCATCGATGGAAAAACCTCCCACGAGGACGATACCCGCCTTGATACGGTAATACTCGCCGTACATGGCGTAATCATCCGTAGTTTTGGTGAACCCGTACTCCGGCAACAAGTCCGGCAAAGTGTCCAGGATCGGCCGGATGACATCCTTGAGAAAATTCGGGGTCTCAACTTCCTTTTTCCGTTTCCGACCTTTTCTGCCGGTTCCGTTATCGTCTTGCAGGTAATGGGCATCGAAACGATCCCGATACCTTTCTGTCAGTTCCTTAATATCCATATCCTTTATACATTTAATTGTTTTCCTCAAGCCACTCTTCCAGTGTCATGGAGTCCTCGAAACCGTATTCGTCAATCTGTACATAGCCGTCCTTTTCCGTGATAAACTCTTTCCTGGTCAGGATGGTTCCGCCATGATTTACCATCACCGTCGGTTCGATGGTCGCCAGACGGTCCCCGTCATCCGACTCCCGGATATCGTATGCGTACAGTCCCTCCGGAACGGCATTCCGGTCAATCCGCATATCCGTAAACAATGCAGGCGTGTCATTGATGGTCATAGACTCAAAGGTCTCGTTGCCAATGTTTTCTTTTGTAATCATATTTATTGATTCAAATAGTTTATTATTCCTGCTTGGGAAGTTCAATGGCTCTTACCCAATTGTTCCGGTCATCAAAACATTCATCATTGATGTTGGCCGTAAATTCCAGCGGTATCATCTTCTCAACCCGCGTTGCGGGGTTATTTTCGTAATCAACGATGATTTTCCCGGCCGGAACGTCACGTTCAAATTCGTCCAGCGGGAAAGAGAATATCCATATTTCCCGGTCTTTATCTTCCCCAAGAAACGCCTTGAGGTTGTCTGTATAAGCCTGGCATTTGTCCCACGAGGTTTCCACGAATGAAATGATTTCCTCTTCCGGTTTGCCGGTACGGTCTTTCAGGAATGCAACGGCATTCCCTTTCCAGATATCCTGCTCGACACAGAGTTCCAGATAACGTTCCCAGACTGTCACCAGCCAGTCCATGTTAATCTCATGCAGGTGGCGGCAGGTGAAACGCTCCCGGCTTTCCGCGTTGTAAAGCGTGCAGCTTCCGTCCGTGCGTATCTCCTCCAACCGGTACATGGTGTATACCGGTATCCCGTGCCCATACCCGTCTTCCCCTTCCTCCTCGACATATACCGTATGGGGCAACATATTTTCCGGCATTTTCGGTATCGCACACAGGTTGGCTATAACTTCCTGTTCCAACGCTTTTTGTTTCTCCTGTATTCTCATTGTCTATCCATCTTTTAGTATGATTTTACCTTCTTGAAATAATCTCTGTTTGTAACGACGGTGGTTGCGTTATATTTTCGGTATGTTTCTTCCGGTCATATTTATACAAGCCTTTTGCCTTGTTCTCTCTCAGCAGTTCCTTGTTCCGCTCTTCGCTTTCTGGGTTCACAATGAAGGTTATCAGCCTGCGGCTGACACCGTATTCCCGGGCAAGCTGGCGCTGGCTGACAGCTTCTGTCATGTAACGGTGGAAAATTTCAGCCTTCTGAAAAGGAGTGAGCTTCTGCCTGCGGTCATATTGTGTCCCGCTGATGATTATTCCCGAGCTTTTGTATGGCATAGTGAAGTCTGTTTTTCGTTTGTGGTCCATGAATGGTAGATGCGTTGTTTGCCATCTAAGGAGAGTAGAAACCAGCGGCTATAAATCCGTTCCAGCGTTTCGGTGTCGTGCCCGTATATCGGTCCCAGTTCGTTTGCAAACATCGCCGCTACCTTCAGCCTCCTGGTATCGGACAGCTTCTCCCACCAGCGGCAAATGGTCTTGTACTGCTTCACGTCCGTTACAAGGTCCGGAACCGGAGCGGAGGAGATATATTCCGCCTCTTTGCCGCACGGTGCCTGCCAGAACCCCTGTTCGCAAAGAGCGCGTTGCTCGTCACAAACCCGTTCTGCAAAGGATTTGAGTGCCATTTGGAATATCTTTCTTTCCAGTTCCTTACGTTCCATGGACAGTTCATGCACACCCACGTTCAGCCGTGCTTATTGCGTTCATCCGGGGAAAGCTTGTTGCTCAAGGCTTTCCTGACCAGTTCCAGCCGTTCTTTCAGAGGGCCGTATTCGTTGTTATCTAAATACCGGTTAAACAGTTCCTGTTCGTTTCCGGGCAGTATGAATATATTTTCCATCATGCATCATTTAAGTTATCGGATGTGAATAGGATATATCGCAGTGGATAGCGGGTGTCGGGGTGCGGAAATAGCCACGAGATCCCGTGCCGTCAAGGGGCGCAGAAAAACGGCATCGAACTCCTGAGTATCGTCTTCACGGATATCTCGGACTTCAATGATCCATGTGCCTTCATAGCGGCACCAGGCAATCACCTCCAAAATCATTTCCTTTCTGTAGTCAGCCGGTCCGTCCCCGAAACTTTCACGTATCCGCTTAATTGCATCGTCTGTCAGCCGGACAAATTCCCCTTTGCGGAACGGAGCTTCCGGCGTAACGGCAGGAGCCAGCATCTGCCAGTCTTCATGTCCGTCCAGGTCTTCCACAGCCATTGCGTAGGCTTTGTATTCAGCTTCGGTCTCGAAATGTCTGGTTATCACATATCCCCCGGATTCGGCCGTGCTCTCCACCGACGAGATATCCCCGGTTTTCCTGTATATGCTTACAGTATCCTTACCGAGTAGAACTTTTACTGTTATCATTATTGCAGATGGTGTGGTTTTATTATAAATGGAACTCCACGTCTTCCTCCTCGAACTCCGTGTCGTGGTCCTCGTTGTACCCCTCGACGGTCGAACCAGGGACATAGGTCTCTCCGCCAATCCCATAACGTCCGGCATCGAGCAGTTCCGAAGGGTTTCGGTGTCCCCGTTAGAATCCTTTCGATGTCCTCCCGGCTGCCCCGGACGCTAATTCCGAGACGTAGCCAGAGATTTTCCTCTCTCGAGGTGTCCGCCTCTTCCGACCGGTGGCGTATGATATGATAATCACTCCATCCGTCGGCATCGTTTACCCCGGCGATGTAGCATTGTACTCCGCCTCAGTCTCGAACTCTTTCTCGTCCACGACGCCCCCGTTATCCGCCAGCCATTCTTCAGAAGGCAGTTCATTGTTCTCTTCATATTCCCGTACGGCGTCCTCGCCGAAAATCGTTGTTATCTTTATCATGTGTCTTTGGGTTTTGAATATTTGTTATTTAATGGTTATCAAACTCGTTTGCCCGAACCGGTTTGATTCGGTTCGCAGACAGCCACCCGGTTTCCGGCGCGTATCAGTTTGGGGAGATACACGTCCAGGTCACGAAAAGAAAACCGCAGTTCCTTGACGCCTTTCCCTTGCCCGTCGACGCGTTCGGCGGTGGCAATGCCCAAAATGCCGGAAGCGGCGATGGCATCATCCTCATACAATTCACAAGATTCCCCGTTTCGGAAAATGTACAGGGCATCCGGGTGCGCCGCTTTCATCTCGCGGTATTTTCCCATCATGTCGGAAACTCCCGGGACATTTCCGTTCCCCGTTACATTCCGGGTCTTCAGTAGGTTCCTCGTGGCGTCGATGTCGATGAAATTCGTCCAGCCGGCTTTATGAAGTTCGACAGCAGCTTCCCGCAGGGATACCTTCCCGTTCTCGACCTCCTCTTTCAGGGATTCGAGAATGTTCTTGATTTTATAATCATTCATCATATTTTTTATTCTTTGGTTACATTGTTACTTGTTCCGACGGTATTCCGGTCAAGGGGAAAGCACCCGTGGCCTCCGGTAACCCGTCGATACACTGCCCGTCGTCAGGATTTCCCCGACAGGTAATGCCCGATGGACTTGTAACGGTTAGGAATGTTCGCGTTCTCGTTGAAACCGTTCAGGCAGTGGAGCAAGGCATCTTCGAGCGTGACATAACGACGGTCGAAAGTTTGGATATTATCCAGACAATAAGCATTTACAGCGTATTTGAAAGGCGCGTACATCCTTTCGTTCTCCCGCTTTAAAATGACAAACCAGTCGAAATGGAGTTTCAAGCGGAAACCGTCGCTCTCGCCGACTTTCATCAGCCGCTCTTTGTCGAGAAGCCGCCGCACGAGTGTGGCGTCGAGCTGACGGGTATACTCCCTGTACGCCTTGATACGGGCCGTGTAAGCCGCGGCATATTGTTCGATGTCCGTTTCTTTCAGCCGATGTTCCGCCGGGTAAAAGTCCAGCACCTCTTTCGTCGTGACGGGAATTTTCAGGTCGTCCACCCCGATCTCGTAGGTCTTGTTTTCCAACACGTCGTGGAACTCGAACCCTTGAATTCCCATGAGGGTAAATTCTCGCGTCGGGTCAGGGAGCGCAAGTGATTTGAGCTCTTCGAGGTCGCGGCACACGGCCACGACCGGATACTTCTCGACCACGTCTGACGGGCCTCCGATGCGGATATACGCCTTTTCACACCCGTCGTAATCACCATGCCGGACAATGTCGCAGCAGGTGTAGTTGGGGGCGGCACGATGCCGCGCCGTATATTCCGTCCAAAGCTTGTCCAGCCCGGCTTTTACTTCGTCAGGGTCGGTCAGGGCAACGTTGCCGCACTGGCTGCACCGGCCGTCCGACAAGGCGTTGCGGGTAAATTCGAGGAACTGTCTGGTGTTCGGGTCGATGACGGCGGTACATTTCACTCCAGTGCCGCCGCAGATACTGCATACGATTGACATAAGTTTTTTGATTTGTGTATTTATTCGTACAATCTTTCTTTTTGACGCTTTTTCAAGGTCATCCGGAGATATTGCATCAGTTTCCCGCAGGGACACAGGGCATGTTCCGTTGGCGGGCATAACTCAGGTCCCCGTTGGAGAGAACCATGCCTTCAGCATTGAGACAGAGGTCGCCGTAAACGTAGTTCTCCTCCGTAAGATAAATCCCATGAACAGGGTTCCGGAAACCCCTCCGTGCTGCGGCCTTCCCGGAAAAGGAAGATACGCTCGGCCTGTCCCCGGACTCCGAAAAAGGGATACGGGGAAAGTGCCGCGAGCGTGGCGGCATGCTCTGCCGGATCATGGAGCGGTCGTCGCTCATTTCGAGCATGTGGCCGGAGTCCTGTTCCTTTTCCTCCTGGTACTCGTACAGTGCGGCGCAGGCTTCTATGAATTCCTCCGAACGGGATGTGGCAGAGCCGTTGGTTACGATATAAAAGTCATTGACAGTAATACCGTAGGCGCGTACCCGTTCGAGGATATGGCGGATGGCCCGGACGTTAAGCGACGGCTCGCCGCCCGTGATGTTGAAATGGTGAATATGCCTGACATGCCGCAGCAGGTTGCTTATATGTTTCAAAGGGATATCCACGGATTCGGCATCTCCCGCATGCAATGGGTACAGCGCATGTTGCAACGTCGGGTAATCTCGATGCAGAGATTCTTGATATATAGTTCTCTCATATTCGATGTAGTTCGGCTTAGGTTTCATCCGGGATTTCCTTTCCCGTGTAAGGATTATACAGCGGTGTGTTGCCAACTGCCTCGGCGTCAATAGCGAAACTGCCACGGCCTACGTCGTAGAAGAGTTCCAGCTTTAGTGGCGTTGAAGCGATGACTTTCTCAGCCTCGGCTTGTGACAGGCTGAATACATCAGGCATTTGACACGACACCGGAACATTTCCGGATTGGTTTCCGGCGTGGTAACTACATCAACGACCTCGCACACTTCATCCGTGATGGCGAAGCGGTCGGGATTGGGTGTGCCGTTCCTTCTAGAGCCGTCCGATGCGGCATGTCCGGTGATTGAATGGTTCCGCACCTTTTCGGCGGGATAGGTCTTATCGCCTTTGGCGAAATACGACTTGCCGGAGACGACACAGGCATGATAGATTACGTCGTGGACCTTTCGTCCGTTGTCAAGTATAATTGTATAGACCGTTCCCTCCTGCAAGACAGGAACGGCATTCGGTTTATGAGACATAAGATTTGTTTTTAGCTGTTTATGAATTTCGGTCTTGCACGCCGCATGATGTGTAGGTCATCGTAACCGATGGCTCTCAGTTCGGAAAGCGGGTTGCGGTACTCCTTTTCATGGGCTGGCCGTGTCATGGCGATCACGCCGCATAGTCGGCTGCGCCATGCTGGCGACATGCATGTAGGAGGTTATTTCACCCCGCCGTCCGCTCCACGGTATGTCCGGGAACAGGGCGATGACCTGTCCGTCGGGATAGCGTCTAAAGACCACCTTCGTCATTTTCCCGCAGATTTCCGTGTCGATTTCATAGTCCCCGTAATTTTTGAATTCATAGTCCACTTCGCTGATAATTTCGTCAACCTCTTCGTCCGTTATCTCATCGGCCTTCGGGTTGTCGATATCGAGCCGTACGGTCAGGTAGATGGTTCTTGTTGCCATAATATCATACATTTTTTAGTGTCACAAAGCCGGCCTATGACAGGCCGACGGTATATTTCTCTATCAGCCGCTTCCGGTACGCCTTGTCCTTTCCGGCGGCAAGGCTTGCCAGTTTGCGGATATTCCGGTTGGCTTTTTCCGCGACCTGCTCCACGGTCGGTCCGGGAGTCATGAAATCACGGCATCCGGCACTGCAATACAGCTGCTTTTCCTTGACCGTCCTGCCACAGGCCGGACACCGGCGCTTGCCGTCACGCTCCAGCACTTCCAGAATATTGGCATGAATGCCTTTCCACCATTCAATACGGTCTATGTCATAATCGTAGACGGTTATCGTGTTCCCGAAACTGCGGGCTTCGACCTCAACGGCAATGCCTCATCTTCAAGGCAAACCTTCAATACCGGGTCTTCGTGAGGCTCACAGTGCCTGTCATACCAGATGATATAGGTGGGATCGTCCAGTTCGTCAGGCTCTCCCAGACAGAGTTCCGTAAGACCGTTGTTCACGAGAATGTTGCGGATGGCGTCTTGTAAATCTTTGATACAGTCCATTGATATTTCGTTTTATGGTTGTTCCTCATTCGTCAGTTCATCTCCGAAGCGTGGCCGACGAACTGGAAGATATCGGCGTATTGTTCGCTGTAGATATAGAATCCGTCCCGTTTTTCCCCGGTCTCCGCATCTATTCCGTCAGCAAGGAGATATTCCCCGTCATCCGTCAGGTAGACATCGGTAAGCTTGATACGGGGCGTGTCGTGCTTCCCGTACAAGGTTGTCGTGACGGGGAAGTTGTTGTCATCGAGTTCCTCCTCTTCTGTAAGGCCGAGTGATACGCGGCCATATTGTGCCAGGAACTCCAGCATGAATTTCAGCATGGCTTGCTCGGCCTCGTGCAGCCGTCCGTCGATAAAGGCGTACTGGGTGGCGAACAGATGCAGCTTGTCGGCGCTCATTTTGTCCGGGGCTTTGCCCGGCTCCGCATTGTCTTTCTGTATTTTATCCATATCTGTCATATTGTTGGTTTCATGTTTCCAGCGGGGTGAAGGAGACGGTCAGTATCACTTTCTCGTCACCCAGGTTGAACACTTTCAGGCAGTCGTTACTGATAGTCCTTTTCAGGATGTCTCCCCGGTATCGGGAATTGCGTACCTTGAAGGTAAAATCATCAATGAACGAGCTGATGCAATGAAGCACGTGTCGAATTCTTCCTTACCATACCGTTCCATTTCAGGGAAAATGCCTTTCAGATGCGCCCGCAGGCTCAATATGTAGTTCGGGGTCTTGCCCGTGATTTTTCCCGAGTATGTGATTTTGTATTTCCTGTCCATGATATGCCGTTCCATTTAATCGTTACTGTCATACCAGCCCTCGATCTCATCGAAATAGCCGTTCGAGTCCCATTCTTCCAGCAAGGTGGTCGGGTACGTCCATTCAAGGCTGTAAAACAGATCCTGGCACACCTCTTCATTACCCTTGCACAGGGCGAGCAGTGAGTTATGCGTGAAACAGCCGTCACTGCTCTCCGGCACACGCCAGTCCTCACGGTCTTCTGCCGCGTATTCGGTATATAGCACACTTCATCGGGGCGGTTGAGAAAGGCATCCTCGTTCTTGTAGATGTTTCCTTCCCCTCCGTATTCCAGTTCATAGAACACACCTTCCGGCGTTTCTATCCTGTTGCCAATCTCTATCATAGCGTTGCCGTTTCGTGGGTATATATAATCACCATCCGGGAGGAGAGCACCTTGTCGCGTACCGTGGGGTTGGCGATTGCCCAATCGGAATGGAAATGCATGTCCGGAATGGATGCGGTGTCCACAATATCGCCCCCGTTTTCCAGATGGAGATAATCCGGCTGATACAGGTCGCAAAGGAATTTGCCGTCCGTATCGCTGATGGCGTATATCTTGCCGTCGAGTGCGGCCGTCATCTCCTCCTCGCTGCGGTAGACCAACAGGTATTTACAGCCGGTCTTCATCTCTTCCGCAATCCGCTTATGCAGTTCTTCAGGAGATAATTCACGCAGTCTTGACACGACCGCCCCGATACTTTCCACGGCATCGTAGCTGTCCAAGGCATCATGGCAGGTCGTTTCAAACTCCTCTTTCGGACGACCCGTCAAAATGGATGGTACGGACTTCCTGCCCGTGCCCGCCGAGCAGGTAAAAGGGCGTACCGTTCCATTGTTCCTTTCTGACAGAGAGCGGCCGGGAGCATTCCCGTGTCTGCCGGTTCACAACGGCATACAGTTCCAGACTTTCCCCGCATTCCATACGCAGGATATGCCGGGCGAACTCCGTAAATGTCATGATTTTGATTCCTTCCCCGTTCGCCGTGAAGAAATCCTGTCTTGTCTGTTTCATAAATCCGTTTTTTTAAGAGTAGGTAATCGTTTTGTATAAGGGGTGGAATACTCACCTCGTTTTGAAAAAAAAAAAGACCGCCGCAGCCGTAGCCGCGACGGCCCGTCATCATTATGGCATGTGATGAACAGGTTCTATTTTCGTTATTCGGCCTCGTAGTACGGTACGCCGTGCCTTACCACTGCTTTTTCCATTTCTTCCCACCAGATTTCACTATGGCGGTCATTGTCAAAATCTATGGGCTTTCTTTTACCGAGCCGCAGCCGGTCCCGTGTCTCCATTTCCGTTTCGTACACAATCTGTTCCATTTCTTCGTCCGTAACATGGTAGGTATCGAACGGCTCCGGCAGAGATTCCAACTCCCTGCGTGACAGCTCGGATTGCCCGCAGGTGAAAACCTTGTCATAGAAAGCGTCATCTTTCGGCGGCAGTTCGGGTTCCTGTTCCGGCAGCACATCCAGATAATCCGACTCGTACAGGTAGTTTTCGCCGCGCCCCTTCGTCTGCCGGTTGTTCTTGAACTCTTCCAGATCACTTTCCGTCAGGCGGAATTCCTTCTTCTTACGCCGCAGGTACTCCATCATGTTTTCGAGGGAGGAGAACGGGGCTATGAGCTCCATGGAAGAACGGTTGTGCCAGGCATCGCTCCGGTACAGCAGGTAGACCTGCGGGCGGTTCCGGGCCGCCTCCTTACGGTATTCGCCGAACTCATACAGGGCGTTGTCGAAACTTCCGAATGCCAGCCGGACTTTGTCTTCGACGGATATGACTCCCGGCATTCCTCAAAACGGCGTTGCACGTATCCGATGAAACCCACGTCTTCCAGAGTCTCCATGACCGTGATGTCATCAGTCGAGAGCGCGATGTCAGCTCCTGCGAAATTGTCGGCTGACAGCACGTGTTTCTCTTCATTGTATTCGTCTTCCGCCCTGCAGACGGCCAGACCGGGCGTTTCCGCCTCGATCTCCACGACCTTACGGAGCGTCTCTTCGATAGCTATCCGGTATTTTTTCATTGTATGATGTTTATTTGTTTCAGTTCACGTTTGTAGTTTCTCAATGACGGCTTGTGCCCTTTCTCCCTTACGATCTGGCGCATCTGTGCAAAGGTGTATGCCTTCTCCATGTCCAGGCCGTAGTCCGTGGCGAATGCGTCATTCCGATATAGCAGAAGCCGAACTTCCGGTGCAGCATGTCGGCCGTATAAGGAGTCATGTCTTCCGCCAGGGTTACGGGGACAGCCATTCCCCGGATCTTGAACTTCAAGCCCTCGATAAGGGTCCCGCAGTTGTCGCTGTGGTAGGTCAGGTCCCTGCGGCGGGCGCAGTAACCGATGGTCTCGCCCATGAAGGTGTTGCGGAAGATTTCCGTACGGTTCAGGTCCTTCAACTTCTCGACACCGTAATAGCAGACCGCCTGTACGGCTTTCAACGCTTTGTCCACACGGGGTTTGACAAAGCGGGGGTCGTTTTCCGCCACGATCTTTTCCAGCCACGTGCGGTGGAAGGTTCCGACAGGCACGTCGAACACCTTCTCCGGTGTGCAGTATTTTGAATCCGACCGCGTCATCATCAGATGTGCCGAGGACGGCTCGTATTGTTCTTTCAGGTAAAAGGCCAGACAGGTATTGCCGACTTTGCAGTAAGTATAGTCGTCACGGCTGTTTTTCAGCGACAGCATCGTGGTTTCCCCGCCGTAGAACTTCTCGGGCAGTCCGGTCTGTCGGCAGAACTCCGTGAGGAAATGTCCGGGGATGGCACGTGCATAACTGCGCTCCCGGTAGCACTCCTTCGCCATTTGTGGGGTGATGAACCGTTTGGCAAAGTCACAGATATGGTGATGGCCGTAATCATACGCCGCCTGCGTGTTCGCGTAGGTCTGGAACTTTTTGGGCATCTGGCGGAACCAGCGGAAACACGTCCCGTGCTCCATGCAGTAGTCGACAAATTCCCGCGTCCATACATTTTCAGGAAATTCGGGACAGTTGCCGTTTCTTCGGATGAATGCCTTGCACACTTCCACCGTGAGCAGGGATTGTTCAGTTTCCTCGTCGATATAGCAGTTCGTCTCCCGTTTGCTGTTATCGATGGCAATGACCAGTCTTTCCGGTGTCTTGAACCGCTTCGGCAACTCCCCGAACATGTAAGGGTGTTTCTCCATCAGCCGGTCCGCCAGCATGTCGTCCAGATATACCGACAACGGCTTGAAAAACTGGGGGTCTGTGATGAAGTTTTTTCCTTCGGTCGAACAGACAGCCGCATGGAGAATCTCAT
>ENA-OQDW01000933-OQDW01000933.1-human-gut-metagenome-genome-assembly--contig:-NODE-933-length-11374-cov-1.691029_pt1 | contig 11374 bp, 17 predicted proteins | sample MGYA00242784_ERZ504613 | MGnify/ENA primary metagenome ERZ504613 (study PRJEB26092, sample SAMD00036330) | human gut metagenome | host: Homo sapiens | study: EMG produced TPA metagenomics assembly of... | reverse complement strand
CCCGGCAATCCGCTCCGGAAAACGCCCTGCACCGCTCCCGGCCGTCCGACAGAACGGGGCTGCCAGTCTCCGTGAACAGACCGTTCTCCCGAAATACAGCGAGGCCGCAGTCACCCGCAGCCTCGCCTATCGTTTTCCCTCCGCGTGCAAACTACTTCTTTCCGGCCGCTTTCTCGGCGGCATAACGTTCGTTCAGCACAGCGAGCACCTCTTCGGTGATATCCATTGCGGGGTCGGCATGGAGAATGGGCCCCGACGCGGTCGTACTGATTATCATGGAGTATTTGTAATCGGCATTGTACTCCTTCAGATAATCCATGACCGCATAGTATATCCGGTTGTTCATCACCTGCTCCTCTTCGGCGAGTTCGCCCATCATCCGGTCGCGCGTAGCCAGCAGTTCCTGCTGCTGTTGCATCAGTTTCTGCTGCATCTCCTCGGCGGTAGCCGCGTAACGAGCCCCTTCTGTATCTTGTCCTGCGCCTCCAGCATATCCTTCTCCAACTGCTGGGATTTGGCGTTAAGCTCGCGTTCGGCCTTGTTGGCCTTGGCCTGGAAGGCATTGCTCAAATCCTGGGCAAGCAGATAATCCAGCATCAGCGAATCTATCTGGATATAAGCCACATTGGGTCTTTCGCTCCGTACTTCGACCGCCGCTGCCGCCTCCGGTTCCTGACCGGTCGCCGCAGGAGCCTGCTGCCCGCCGTTCCGGCAAGCGGTAAAAGCCAGCAGCACCGCTGCCGCCACAACTATTTTTCTCATCGCGTATGGTTTTATTTTCGTTCGTTACGGAGAGCAAATATATGAATTTTCTCTATGTTTGCATTACGCAATCCACAAAATCGTCAGGAACCATGTACGACTACATACAGGGCGAAGTCACGGAGCTGACGCCTGCCTACGCCGTCGTCGAGGCGGGAGGCGTGGGCTACTACCTCGTCATTTCGCTTCAAACCTATGCCGAACTGGAACATCTCTCCTCAGCCGCGTATATACCATTTCGCGGTACGCGAAGACGCACAGAGCTGTACGCTTCGCCACACGCGAGGAACGCGAGGTTTTCCGGCTGCTGGTCAGCGTCTCGGGTGTCGGGGGAAACACAGCTCGCATGATACTCTCCACCTACTCTCCGGCGGAGCTGGCCAACATTCTGGCAACCGAAAACGCCGTACTACTCAAGAACGTCAAGGGGCTCGGTCTGAAAACGGCCCAGAAAATCATCGTCGAGCTGAAAGACAAGGCGGCCGGACTGGGCAGTACCGGAACGGGCTCGCCCGCGCAGACCATCGCAGCCGGAACGGACGAAACCCGCACCGAAGCGACAGCGGCTCTCACGATGCTGGGATTCGGCAAGGCGGCTTCCGAAAAAGCCGTACAATCCATCCTGAAGGAGACCCCCTCCGCAGGGGTAGAGGAGGTCATACGCCTCGCACTCAAGAAACTGTAACCGAACGGACTTCAAAACGACAGACCATGAACATGAAAGGACTCATCGCAGCAACGCTCGTCGTCATCGTCCCCGCCTCCCTGCACGCGCAGGAGCCGCTCATCCCGCAAAACTTCCTGCAAACCGCCCCGGAAGCCTATTACCATTACGAGCCAAACGTTTTGGAGTGCGTCGAATGGCTGACGGAAACCCCTCTCGAAGCCGACAGTTTCGACCGCCGGACAATCGGCAAATTCATCGACACCTGGCTTCGAGAGACACCGAGTATCCGGATAAGCCTCGACCCGACACTCACCGCGTTCCTCGACGACGCCAAATACTTCGAGGAACAGATGACCGTTTATACAGGCGGGTATGCAGCCGGATTACTCGAACTGAAAAGCGAAAACGGCACGCTCGGCAAAATGACGCTCTCTCCGCGCGGTCTGTCGGACGAAGACCGGACCGCAGGGGCCACGCGGGCCATCGAATATTCGATAGCGTTTTACGACCGGAACCGCGACCTGCTGGGACGGAACGGCAAACTCGAACGACTCAAAAAGATGCAGGAAAAGGGTACGCTCCGCCAATACGTCGAAGCGAACCTCTACCGCCCGGACGACAAATAACCCGGCACTCGCCGCATCCGACGGTACCGGATACGTAACGGAGTTCCGGCCCGGCACCGAAGCGGACGATAAAAGGCGGCACCCCTGCATGGGGTGCCGCCTTCCTTTTCAAGTTCTTCCGGGCCAGGGCGATTCGGGAACATCCGCGGAAACGGGGACAACCGCTCCGGCGACGCACCTTCGCGGGTCATCGGACCCTACCGGCCTCGCCGGAACCCGTTACAGCGCCTGTATCGAGGTGACCTCCACCCCGGGGGCTATCTTGCCCACAAGGCCCTGAAGTACCTTGCCGGGACCGAGTTCGGTGAAAGAAGCGGCACCGTCGGCCACCATGTTGCGCACGATTTGCGTCCAGCGCACCGGCGCGGTGAGCTGTGCGATGAGGTTCGCCTTGATTTCAGCCGGGTCGGTATGCGGCAGCGCATCCACATTCTGGTAAACGGGACAGGACGGAGCCACGATAACCGCCTCCTCGATGGCACGGCTGAGCTCCTCGCGGGCCGGCTCCATGAGCGGCGAATGGAACGCACCGCCCACGGCGAGTTTCATCGCCCGTTTCGCACCCGCGGCCTTGAGCGCCTCGCACGCCCGCTCCACACTCTCGTTGGAACCCGATATGACGAGCTGGCCGGGGCAGTTGTAGTTGGCCGGCACCACCACGCCCTCGGTTTCTGCGCATATCCGCTCTACCGTCTCGTCGGCGAGGCAAGCACGGCAGCCATGGTCGAAGGATTGATTTCACAGGCACGCTGCATGGCGAGCGCACGTTTGGAGACCAGCTCAGCCCCTCCTCGAAGCTGAGCGCACCGGTAGCCACCAGCGCACTGAATTCACCGAGCGAATGTCCCGCAGCCATGTCGGGCACGAACGCCGCACCGAGCTCTTGGCCAGAATGACCGAATGGAGGAAAATGGCCGGCTGCGTCACCCGCGTCTGTTTCAGCTCCTCGTCCGTACCGGCGAACATGATGTCCGTAATGCGGAAACCGAGTATCTCGTTGGCTCGCTCGAACAGCTCCTTCGCCTCGGGAATGTTGTCGTAAAGGTCTTTACCCATGCCCACGAACTGGGCCCCCTGTCCGGGGAAAACGAATGCCTTTTTCATTGCATATTGTGTGTTAGATTGATAACAGCGTTACGGGACAAAAATAGTCAAAATAATCCATACCGCTGCACATCGTCCGCTGCTGCCGGTCAACAAACAGCATAACAGCATCTTAACAAAAACAAAAAGAAGACGATTAGGAATTGAGGCGAATTTTTGCTAAAATTGCAAGCTGATTCCATAATTTACATGTATTCTTCCCCGACAGGAGGCCAAACCTTCGCAACATGCTGACAGCCATCGTATCCATCCTATACTACCTCGTCCTGCTGGCGTGGTCGCTCGCCTACTTCGTCTTCATGCTCCTGCTTTTCGCGCTCACCGTGGCGTTCGACCGGGAACGGAAGGCGCTCCATGCGGCGTCGCGTTTCTGGGCACGGAGCATCTTCTTCCTGAACCCGCTCTGGCGGCTCCGCGTGGAAGGAAGGGAACACATCGACCCGAAAGGCGCCTACGTGGTGACGGTCAATCACCAATCCATGGTGGACATCCCGCTGATGTACGTGCTGCCGAAGATTAACTTCAAATGGGTGGCCAAAAGCGGCGTCTACAAATGGCCGCTGTTCGGGGTGGTGCTGTGGCTGCACGGCGACATCACGGTGGACGACAGGGGCTCGGTACGCAAGACGCTCGGATTCATGTCCAAAGGACTCGAACACCTGCACCGCGGCACCTCGGTCATCATCTTCCCGGAGGCTCGCGCAGCCGCGACGGGGAGGTGCACAACTTCAAGGAGGGTGCTTTCCTGCTCGCGCGGGAGGCGGGAGTTCCCATCCTGCCGTGTGTCATCGACGGAGCCAAAACGTTCATCAAGGGATGGCGGGTACGGTGCAACACCTTCACCGTGCGCATCACCCCGCCCGTACCCGCCGGAAAGGTGGCGGAGACCCCCGTCCGGGAGGTACTCGCCGAAGTACGGGAACGGACCGTCAGCGAACTGGCCGCCATCCGCGGCCGGGAGAAGAAAACCGAAAAGGAGCGATAACCATTCATGGCAGAGAACCGGAATACCAACGCATCGACTTACAACGACGACAGCATCCAGACGCTGGCATGGAACGAACACATCCGGCAGCGACCGGGCATGTACGTGGGCCGCTTCGGCGACGGCAGCCAGTCCGACGACGGCATGTACGTGCTCATCAAGGAGGTGATGGACAACTCCATCGACGAATACATGATGGGGCACGGCAAAACCATCGAGGTGACCATCGAGGGACGCCGCGTCACCATCCGCGATTACGGACGCGGCATACCGCTCAACAAGCTTTCCGATGCGGTATCGAAGATGAACACCGGCGGCAAGTTCGAAGACAGCACCACGTTCCGCAAGTCGGTCGGACTGAACGGCGTCGGCGTAAAGGCGGTGAACGCCTCTCCAGCGAATTCACCGTCCGCAGCGTGCGCGACGGCCAGGCCCGCACGGTCAGCTTCTCGCGCGGCTACGAGCTCTCGGACCGCTGGGAGGAGGGGGTGCAGGAAAAAAACGGTCTGTGGGTGAGCTTCGTCCCCGACGACGACGAAAAGATATTCGGCAACTACGCTACAACTACGAGTTCGTGGAACCCATGTTCCGCCGCTATACCTACCTCAATCCGGGGCTGACGGTGAAGTTCAACGGCAAGGCCTTTCTTTCGAAGAACGGTCTGCTCGACCTGCTCAACGACAACCTTTCCGAGGAGCCGCTCTACCCGCCCATCCACCTGACGGGCGAGGACATCGAGGTAGTCATCACCCACGGCAGCGGCTACGGCGAAACCTACTACTCGTTCGTGAACGGCCAGTACACCACACTTGGAGGCACTCACCAGGCGGCTTTCCGGGAGGCGGTGGCGAAAACCGTCAAGGAATTCTACAAGAAAGACTACGACCCGGCCGACGTGCGCACCTCCATCATCGCGGCGCTCAGCATCAAGGTCGAAAATCCCATGTTCGAGAACCAGCCCAAGACCAAGTTCGGCTCGAAGGACGTGGCCGAGGGAGGCCCATCGGTGCGCAATTTCATCATGGATTTCGTCAAGGAGCGGCTGGACGACTACCTGCACATGCACCCCGAGACGGCCAATGCGCTGGGCAAGAAGGTGGCCTCCAACGAGAAGGAACGCAAGGCCGTATCGGGCGTCCAGAAGAAGGCGCGCGAAATGGCCAAGAAGGTGAGCCTCAACAACAAGAAACTGCGCGACTGCAAGATACACCTGAGCGACGAAAAGAACGACCGCCGGTTCGACACCATGATTTTCATTACGGAAGGCAACTCGGCGAGCGGTTCCATCACCGCCAGCCGTGACGTACAGACGCAGGCGGTCTTCTCGCTCCGCGGCAAGCCCCTCAACAGCTTCGGACTGACCAAGCGGGTGGTCTACGAGAACGAGGAGTTCAACCTGCTCCAGGCGGCGCTCAACATCGAGGAGGACATCGGCAACCTGCGATACAACAAGGTCATCATCGCCACCGATGCCGACGTGGACGGCATGCACATCCGGATGCTCATCATGACCTTTTTCCTGCAGTTCTTTCCGGACGTGATACGCAACAACCACCTTTTCGTGCTGCAAACCCCGCTGTTCCGGGTGCGCAACAAGAAGGAGACAATCTACTGCTACAACGAAGAGGAGCGGCAGCGGGCGGTGAACCGGCTCGGCCCGAACCCCGAAATCACGCGATTCAAGGGACTCGGCGAAATATCCGCCGACGAATTCAAGGAGTTCATCGGCGAGAACATGCGGCTGGAACAGGTGCGGCTGACGAAAGAGGACCCGATACACGACATGCTCGAGTTCTACATGGGCAAGAACACCTCGGACCGGCAGGAGTTCATTATCAACAACCTGCGCATAGAGGCCGACTACATCGACGAGCTGATATAATCCGCACGAAGGGCGGGAAGAGAGGGCTGCCGGCAGCCGAATTGCGAAAAAAATGCCGGCGAACCTTTTCCGGCACGGTTTTTACTTGTTATTGCGAAGAGCGGCACCGATGCCGCGACTTACGGACAACTTTAAAAACCACGGTTATGAACGGAAAAGAACTGGACAGGAAGTACAAAGGCGACTTCCCCAACGAATGTGTAGCGGAAAAGGCGGATACGGAACGCCTGATGAACGAAACAGGGCCGCTGGACGGGACAAAAGAGGCGACGGAGGATTTCCGCCGGGACGAGAACGGGCTCTCCGACATGGAGAATCCCAACAAGACGGGCTCCCCGGACATCTCCCGGAAGCGATAACATCCCTCCTTCGCCCGCGGAAACATAACGAAAGCCTGCGGCGGTCCGGCTGCCGCAGGCCAACCAGGATACGATGAGCGAAGAGAGAAGGAACAAGGAACGGGCGGCAACGGACCCGGAAGAGGAAGGAACGGCGGCGGCCGGCAGTACGGACGATACGGACGAAGAGGGCAACGCCGCAGGTTTCGGAGAAGAGACCGACGGAGCGGATGCCGGCGACGACGGAATGACGGACGCGGACGATACGAACGCCGTGCCGGAGAGCCGAGGCCGGATGTCCGAAAAATACGTGCGCCTCACGGAAACGGGTACGGCCCGCTACCGTCTGACGGGCATGTACAAGGACTGGTTTCTGGACTATGCGTCGTACGTGATACTGGAACGGGCCGTACCCCATGTGGAGGACGGCCTCAAACCTGTACACCGACGCATTCTGCATGCCATGCGCAAAATCGACGACGGACGCTACAACAAGGTGGCGAACATCATCGGCCAGACGATGCAGTACCACCCCCACGGCGACGCTCCATCGGCGACGCCTCGTACAGCTCGGCCAGAAGGAGCTGCTCATCGACACGCAGGGCAACTGGGGCAACATCCTCACGGGCGACATGGCCGCCGCGCCGCGTTACATTGAGGCCCGGCTCAGCAAGTTCGCCCTCGACGTGGTGTTCAATCCCAAGACCACGGAGTGGATGCTCTCCTATGACGGCCGCAACCAGGAACCCGTCACGCTGCCCGTGAAGTTCCCGCTGCTGTTGGCGCAGGGGGTAGAGGGTATCGCGGTGGGCCTCGCCTCGAAAATCCTGCCGCACAACTTCAACGAACTCATCGACGCCTCCGTAGCCTGTCTGCGGGGCGAACCGTTCACGCTCTATCCCGACTTCCAGACGGGCGGCCTCATCGACGTGTCGCGCTACAACGACGGACTGCGCGGCGGCGTAGTGAAGGTGCGCGCACGCATCTCCAAAATCGACAAGCGCACGCTCGCCATTACCGAAATCCCCTACGGCACCACAACCGAGTCCATCAAGGATCCATCATCAAGGCCAACGAAAAGGGAAAAATCAAGATACGGAAAGTGGACGACAACACCGCCGAAAAGGTGGAAATCATCGTCCACGTAAGCGCCGACGAATCGGCCGACAAGACCATCGACGCGCTCTATGCCTTCACCGACTGCGAAGTCTCCATATCGCCCAACTCGTGCGTCATCTCCGACGAGAAGCCGCACTTCATCGGCGTCAGCGAAATCTTGCGCCGGAGCGCCGAACGCACCAAACATCTGCTGGGCACCGAGCTTCGCATCCGCCTCGGGGAGCTCGACGAGGAGTGGCACATGGCCTCCCTCGAACGCATCTTCATCGAGAACAAAATCTACCAGGCTATCGAAGGCAAGAAATCGCGCGAAGAGGCTTACGAGGCGGTGGACGAACGGCTCGCACCTTTCAAGAAACTGCTGCGCCGCGAGGTGACACACGAGGACGTGGTAAAGCTTACCGAGCTGCGGTTCATCCGCATCTCGAAATACGACTCCGCCAAGGCCGACAACCAGATAAAGGGCATCGAGGAGGAGACGGAGCGTGTCCGCCACGACCTCGAACACCTGACCGACTACGCCGTCGCCTGGTACGGCGGATAAAGGAGAAGTACGGCAAGGGACGCGAACGGCGCACCGAACTGCGGGAGTTCGACAGCATCGAGGCGGCGAAAGTGGTCGTCGCCAACGCCAAACTCTACGTGGACCGCGAAGGGGGCTTTTTCGGCATCGGCAACGCATGAAGAAGGACGAATACGTCTGCGACTGTTCCGACATCGACGAGGTAATCGTCTTCACCCAGGCAGGCAACTATCTGGTGACGAAGGTGAGCGACAAGGCTTCTATGCCCCCGGCATCCAGTACATCGGGGTCTTCAAGCGCAACGACGAACGGACGATTTACAACGTCCTCTACCGCGACGGCGAGAAGGGCCCCATCATGATGAAGCGCTGCGCCATCAAGGGCGTCACGCGCGACCGCGAATACGCCATCACCAAAGGCACGCCCGGCAGCCGCATCCTCTACATGAGCGTGAATCCCAACGGAGAGGCCGAGGTACTCAAAATCATGTTCAAACAGCGTACGCGGCTGAAAAAGGCCATCGTAGACCTCGACTTCAGCAAGCTCGCCATCAAGGGGCGCAGCTCGCAGGGCAATCTCTTCTCGCGCTACGCCATCCACAAGATACAGGTGAAAGAGCGAGGCGCCTCCACCCTCGCCGGACAGAACATCTGGTTCGACGAGGACGTGATGCGGCTCAATACCGACGGCCGCGGACGCCTGCTGGGCGAGTTCCAGGGCGACGACAAAATCATCGTCTTCACGTCCAAAGGCCAGTATTATACCACCGGATACGACACCGGCCACCACTTCCCGGAAGATACCATCCGGGTGGAGAAGTACGCACCCGACCGGATATACAGCGTCGCATACTACGACGCCGACAGCCGTTACTATTACCTGAAGCGTTTCGCTGCCGAAGCGAGCGACAACCGTATGCAGTCCTTCATCGACGACTCCAACCCCCGCTCCGCGGATGACAGCCCTGTCGGCCGACCGCTATCCGCAGCTGGAAATCACCTACGGCGGCGCCCACCGTACGCGTCCCGCCGACCTGGTGGACGTGGAGCAGTTCATCGGCGTCAAGAGCACCGGGCGAAGGGAAAACGGCTCACCACCTACGACGTGGCGTCGCTCCGCTTTACCGAACCGCTCCGACCCGACCCCGACGAGACATCCGCAGGCAACGGGAACGGAGAGGCAGATGACACAGCGAACGACCTGCCGGACACGCCGGCCCCATCGCCGGGAAAGCGGTGACCAGAAAAACGATGCGTCCCCAAAACGGGGAGCAGCCGGAGGTTCCAGATACCGCAGGCCGGACGACGGAGCCGACGACCCCCGACGCCGACGGCGATGACGGGGAACAGGATGCCCTGCAGAACGGCAACCGGAGTATCCGCCGCACCACCGTAACGGCGGTTGACGACGACCTCATCATCGAACGGCCGGAGGAGGAGGACGAAACCCGCAACCCCGACATCCAACAGCTTGACCTTTTCTGACCGAAGCACACCATACGATGACCATTTATCTCACAGGCTTCATGGGATGCGGCAAAAGCTCAACGGGCCGGCGCGTGGCACGGGCCCTCGGATACACTTTCGCCGATACCGACTGTCTGGTGGAGGAGACTGCCGGGAAGAGCATCGCCCGCATCTTCGCCGAGGAGGGGGAAACGGTGTTCCGGCAACTGGAGACGGAAGCGCTCGTCGCCATTCCGCAGGAAGGGAATACCGTCGTAGCCACGGGCGGCGGCCTGCCGTGCAGCGAACGCAACCTGTCGCTCATGCGGCAGCGGGGCCGCATCGTCTATCTCGCCTCCTCTCAGGAACGTCTGGTGCATATTCTGCTCGCCTGCCGCCGCGACCGGCGCCCCCGGATAGCGGGACTCGACGAGGCCGGCATCCGAGAGTATGTCCGCACCACGCTCGCCCAACGGGAAAGCTACTATGCGCAGGCCGACCGGACGGTTATCTGCGACGGCATGGACAGCCGACATATCGCCGACGAAATCATCGCCTACGTCCGCGCGCTGGAGGAGCTCCGATAACCGCCCCTCTCCGCACCGAAAAGAGATACGCCGATACGGCGCTCCGCGCGAACTGCCGAATCGCAGCCACCGTTTCACAGCCCCGACCCGGTGCCGGACACCTACCCCAGAAAACCCGTCACCATCCGGGCCGTAACCGCCGCAGACGACCGTCCGGAAGTGCCGGGCAAACACACCGCTTCCCCGACGAAAAGCGACAACGCCGTCAACGCTGTGCACTCCTCGTCGCCCTGCGCATCTGCCGGACTCACAACTCCCGCCACCCCATACAAATAACATCAGGTACAACACCACGGCATCGTACCTGCCGCGCACCGTCAGATGACAAATACCTCTCCGGCCACGCAGCCAACGCCTGCGCAGTATGCCACGCTGTCATAATTAAGATAGCCGGAGGACGACAATCCCCGCTGCCGGCCTTTCAAAATCATGCCGTCAATCGTCAGGCCGCCCGCCCGCACAACGCCCCGTCTCCGCAGAGCGTCCGCCGCATACGCCGAGACCCGACAGAAGGAACGAATACCCCGCCCGGCCACCGTAACGCAAGCGAACGGGACAACGGCCGTCCTTTCCCGACGGCATACAACGACCGCTGTTTTCCCGGTACCACGCACGCATAAAATCCCTACCTTTGTACCGTATGGACAATTCCCCGATAGGTGTTTTCGATTCAGGCATGGGCGGCCTCTCCGTCTGGCGGGAGCTGCGCAAAGCCCTGCCGGAGGAGTCGGTCGTCTACTACGGCGACGGGGCACACTGCCCCTACGGCGAAAAGCCGCCGAAGAGGTGGCCGGCTATATCGACGATGCCGTGCGCACGCTGCTCGGCGCAGGAACCAAACTTATCGTACTGGCCTGCAATACGGCCACGATGATAGCCGTCAAACGGCTGCGGGCAGCCTATCCCGTTCCCTTCGTCGGGATGGAGCCGGCCATCAAGCCGGCCGCGGCTACCACCCGCAGCGGCATCATCGGGGTGCTCGCCACACGCGCTTCGCTGGGAAGCGACTGGTTCGGCGAACTGAGCGGCAAATACGCCGCCGGCGTCCGGATACTGCCTGCCGTAGGCGAGGGTTCGTGGAAGCGGTCGAAAGAGGCGAGGAAAACACGCCCGCCGTCCGACAACTCGTACACCGGGCCGTCGCGCCGCTGGTAGAAGCGGGCGCCGACCGCATCGTCCTCGGCTGCACCCATTATCCCTTTTCTGGCCGAGGTCATCGCAGACGAGGCCGGCGCCGCAATCGAAATCATCGACCCCGCACCGGCCATCGCCCGACGAACCGCATCGCTGCTCGACCGCCATGGACTGCGGGCGAAAGAGGACATGTCCCGGTCTA
>ENA-OQDW01000932-OQDW01000932.1-human-gut-metagenome-genome-assembly--contig:-NODE-932-length-11381-cov-1.606007_pt1 | contig 11381 bp, 12 predicted proteins | sample MGYA00242784_ERZ504613 | MGnify/ENA primary metagenome ERZ504613 (study PRJEB26092, sample SAMD00036330) | human gut metagenome | host: Homo sapiens | study: EMG produced TPA metagenomics assembly of... | reverse complement strand
CTGACATTTTTTGAACCTCCTCAATTATTTTATTCGGGGTGGATGCCCCAGCTGTAATACCTACGCGACCAAATGATTGAAAAGGCTTAGATTCCAAATCAACGAGTGTCTCTATAAAGTAAGTATTTTTACATTCTTCTTTACATATCTCATACAGCTTTTGCGTGTTTGAACTATGTCTGCCTCCCACGACAAACATGGCATCAACCTTCCTGGCAATTGCTCTCGCTTCCGTCTGTCTTTCCTCGGTAGCGTTGCAGATAGTCTTTAAAACAGTACTATCATAACTCTTTTTCAAAAAAATTTCAACTAAATCTTTAAATTTGTTGTAATTAAATGTCGTCTGTGCCACAATAGATATTGGTTTTCCATTTTCGGGCACAAAACTTTCCGCTTCTTCGGCGGTATGCATCACGGTAACCGGGCCGCTCGCCCATCCCATGATGCCCTGTACCTCCGGATGATCCGCGCTTCCGATGATGACGACGTGGCGGCCTTTTCTGCCCTCCTCGTCCACAATCCGGTGGATCTTCTTGACAAACGGGCACGTCGCATCTACAATCTTCATGCCGCGCGCTTCGATCTTTTCACAGACATCCCGCGACACGCCATGCGACCTGATCACAACGGTTCCGCCGGAAAGCCCTCTAGTTCATCTTCCGAATGGATCACCTGCACGCCGCGGTTTTCGAGATCCTCCACAACCTGTTCGTTGTGAATAATCGGCCCGAAGGTGTAGACCGGCTTTTCACCGCTCTCAATTTCACGGTATACCGTATCGACCGCCCGTTTGACGCCGAAGCAGAAGCCTGCACTTTTTGCAACAGTTACTTCCATCTGTTTTTCTTCTCCTCTTTTCTCTGCCGCGTTTACATGCGCTCGCGGGCAAGGCTTAAGATCTTTTCCACAACCTCATTGATCGTCATTTCAGAGCTGTCAACGAGTACGGCGTCTTCTGCCTGTACCAGCGGGGAATGCTCTCTGTGCATGTCCTGATAATCACGCTCATTGATATCTTCCTCGATTTTCGCAAGATCGGCTGTCTGTCCCTTTTCGGTCAGCTCTTTCCAGCGGCGCAGTGCGCGGACATGGGCACTTGCTGTCAGATAGACTTTCAACGGTGCGTTCGGCAGAACGGCAGTTCCGATATCGCGGCCGTCCATCACAAGATCCGTATTCTCCGCCATCTCCTGCTGCAGCTCCACGAGTTTTTTCCGTACTTCCAGATAGGCGCTTGTCGCGGATGCCATCTTTCCAGCCTCCTCGGTGCGCAGTCTTCCGGTGACATTGACGCCGTTTAAATAAACCTGCTGCTCTCCGTTTTCGTAGGAAATGGAAATTTTCACATCTTTGCAGGCTGCCTCAATTTTTCCTGCTCTTCCGGTGCAATGCCAAGATCCGAAAAATAGATGCCCATGCACGGTACATTGCTCCTGTATCAACGTAGACAAACGAAAGCTCCTTTGCCACACGTTTTGCGATTGTACTTTTGCCAGCGCCTGCCGGTCCGTCAATTGCAAGATTAAATCTCATCTTCTCTCTTCCTCCTGAAAATTCTAAAATCTGTGATCCATATTTTATTCCTGTTCTTCCTTTGCCCGGATCTCTTCGGCTGCAGCGTGGGCACTTGCCCAGGCAATCTGCAGATTGAAGCCGCCGGTCAGCGCATCGAGATCGAGCACTTCTCCTACGAAGTACAGACCTTCTTTTTTCTTTGCCTCCATCGTGCCCGGACGGATCTCTTTCACGGAAACACACCCTGTGTGATAATTGCTTCACGGAAACCCCGTGTTCCGGTTACTGTAAACGGGAAATGCGTGATCAGCTCTTCAAAGTGCTGACGCTCCGCTTTCGATACGGCATTGACCTGTTTGTACGGGTCGATCCCGCCAAGAGAGAGCATCACCGGAAGCAGTTTCGCCGGGAACAGACTGTTGATCACGTTGCGGAACTGGTTTGTTCCGGTTTTCCTCAAATTCACGCAGGATCCGCGCATCCAGCTGTTCTTCCGTGAGTGCCGGCTTCAGGTTCAGATATCCTTTCAGCGGCTGCTGTTCCAGTGCTTTTCCGATGTAGGAGCTCGCAGAAAGCCCCAGCGGGCCGGAAATTCCGAAATGTGTAAACAGCATCTCGCCGAATCCATCGAACAGCGTCTTTTTGCCGTTTTTAATCGTCATCGTCACATTTTTCAGGGAGAGTCCCTGCAGCTCACGGATGTACGCTTCCTCTGTTTCCAGCGGCACCAGCGCCGGGCGGAGCGGAGTGACGGCAAGTCCTGCCTCTTCTGCGAAACGGTAGCCGTCTCCATCCGACCCCGTCGTCTGGTACGACATACCGCCGGTTGCGACAACGACATCATTGTAAAAAAGCTCTTTCCCGTTTTCCAGGCGGATTCCTTTCACGCGGTCTCCTTCGAAAAGAAGCTCTTTTACTTTTGTATTCTTATGCACCTGAACATTTTTCCGTTTCAGTTCCGTCTCCAGCGCGCGGATAATATCCGAGGAGTGATCTGACTCCGGGAAGACACGGTTTCCGCGCTCCACTTTTAAGCGGACACCTGCCGCTTCGAAAAACTCCTGCACCTGGGCGCTGTCAAAGCTGTAGGCGGAGCTGTACAGAAATTTCGGGTTTGTCACCACATTCGTGAAGAACTCTTCTGTCGGGCAGTCGTTTGTCACATTGCAGCGGCCCTTTCCTGTGATAAACAGCTTCTTTCCCAGCTTTTCATTTTTTTCATAGAGATGAATCTCTGTCTTTTCGCCGGCGGCAAGCACGGCGGTCATCATTCCGGCGGCGCCTCCGCCGATTACTGCTGCTTTTCTCATGCTTTCTCCTTTACCGGCAGAGCTGCCTTTTTTCCGCCCATGGGACGTGCATCGTCCAGCCCGTTGATTTCATCGTTGCTGTAAACCTGGTACTCATCCCACAGTTTTTCCATGCTCTCAAGTGTCTTTTTCACATCCGCCTGGCGTTTCATGCAGAGCGCCACGACAAGCGCATTGATTACACTCAAAGGGGCCACCAGAGAATCAACGATCGATGCCATATCGCTCTTGGCAATCAGCGTACAGGCTGCATAAACATTCATCGGTGAATGCACACTGTCTGTGATCGTAATCACTTTCGCTTTGCGGCTGTTCGCAAATTCCAGTGCCTTCATCGTACGCATCGAATACCGCGGGAAGCTGATGCCGATCACCACATCATCCTCCGTGATGCGGATCATCTGCTCGAAAATCTCGCTGGAACTGTTTGTCTGTACCTGGCGCACATCCGGGAAAATCATATGGAAATAGAACGCCAGAAAGCTCGCAAGCGGCGCGCAGCTCCGAATGCCGACAATGTAAATTGTCCGCGCAGAAAGAATCGTATCCGCAGCGCGCTCAAAGGCGCTCCGGTCCACTTCTTCCAGCGTCATCTTGATTTTTTCAATATCCGACTGCAAGACGGTCTCCAGAATTTCTCCCTGCGGCACGCGGCCATACGTAAACTGCATCCGCTGCACCGAATTCAGACGGTTCATCACCATCTCCTCCAGTGCGCGCTGGAACTCCGGATATCCCGCGTAGCCAAGCTGCATCGCAAAGCGAACCGTTGTCGATTCGCTGACGCCGACCTGCTGTCCCAGGCGCGCTGCCGTCATCGATACGGCCTGGTCATAATGTGCCGTAATAAAATCTGCCAGCCTCTTCTGTCCTTTGCTCAACTTTCCGTAATTTTGATTCAGAACGAATGAGGAGATTCTCGTTCGCTGCCTTCTGCTCTTCTGAAGAAGACTGTTCTTTTTCTTTTTCATGTTATTTTCTTCCTGATTTGTTTTCCGATCTGCAAATGCCATTCGGCATCCACATTTCTTCTTTTGGAGGCATCCTGATTCTTTTTCGGACACACCTCGATCTTTTGAATTATAACACGAATAAATTACTGGCGCAATGGCTGAAAAGCTGAAAAGGAAAGCCGGTGTTCTGCATTCCCTTTTTACGGGGAACACAGAACACCGGCTGATTTTTTTACTCAGATTTTATTTAGACCGGATATGCGCCGTCTTTTTTGTCAGCGGCTGCCGGATCTACTTTTGTCTGCTGCGCTTCACGATATTTGAAGAAGTCTACAGCTACCTGCGGGAACAGAGCGTAGGTTAATACATCCTCATCCTGCTGTTTCCACTGCTCGATCTCTTTCTCCAGTTTCGGAAGCTCCGGCTCAAGCAGGTCTGCGTAGCGGCAGGTGATCGGCTCGGTATCGCCGATGCATTTCTTCTGTACTTCCGGATTGAACGGTTTTACAGTTGCACCGTATTTTCCGGCAAGAACGTCTTTTGTCTCTTTCGTTACCATCTTGTAACGCTCGCCCATCAGGACATTGAATACAGCCTGGGTACCAACGATCTGGGAAGACGGAGTAACCAGCGGGCACTCGCCGAGGTCTTTTCTTACGCGCGGTACTTCTTCGAGTACATCGTAGTATTTGTCCTCTGCGTGCTGCTCTTTTAACTGGCTTGTCAGGTTGGAGAGCATACCGCCCGGTACCTGATACAGAAGAGTCTTGATATTTACGCCAAGGTTCTTCGGATTTAAGAGGCCTGTATCGAGCGCTTCGTCTCTCATCGGACGGAAGTAATCTGCGATCTCAGCCAGTTTGTTCTGATCCAGACCAGTATCGTATGGAGTGCCTTTGAAGGTTTCAACCATAACCTCAGTTGCCGGCTGTGAAGTACCCATAGCGAATGGAGACATTGCGGTATCGATGATATCAACACCAGCCTCTACTGCTTTCAGGTACGTCATGGATGCAACACCGGAAGTATAGTGGGTGTGCAGCTGAATCGGAAGATCGGTTGCTTCTTTCAGCGCGGTTACCAGCTCAGTTGCCTTGTACGGAACGAGCAGGCCTGCCATATCTTTAATACAGATGGAATCTGCACCCATCTCTTCGATTCTCTTTGCCATGGTGGTCCAGTAATCCAGGGTATAAGCATCTCCTAAAGTATAGGAAAGTGCTACCTGTGCGTGGCCTTTTTCTTTGTTTGCTGCGCTGACAGCGGTCTGCAGGTTGCGCAGATCGTTCATACAGTCAAAAATACGGATGATGTCGATTCCGTTTGCAATGGATTTCTGTACGAAATACTCTACTACGTCGTCTGCGTACGGACGATATCCCAGGATATTCTGTCCACGGAACAGCATCTGCAGTTTTGTATTTTTGAATCCGTCACGGAGTTTTCTCAGTCTCATCCATGGATCTTCATGCAGAAAACGTAAGGAAGCATCGAAAGTTGCACCTCCCCAGCACTCTACTGCGTGATATCCGACTTTATCCATTTTATCGATGATCGGAAGCATCTGTTCTGTTGTCATTCTCGTCGCGATCAGGGACTGATGTGCATCACGCAGAACAGTTTCCATAATCTTGACAGGTTTCTTTTCTACTGCCATTTCTATCCTCCTAAATTAAGTGTTTCTCACTTTTGTTTGTCTTAAGAAGTTATACACCGAAGATCGCCATGAAGGTACCGGCCGCTACGGCTGTACCGATAACACCGGCTACATTCGGTCCCATTGCATGCATCAGCAGGAAGTTCGTCGGATCTGCCTCCGCACCGACTTTCTGGGATACACGGGCTGCCATAGGTACCGCAGATACACCTGCAGAACCGATCAGCGGTTGATTCTTCCGTGGGTTGCCTTGCACAGTACCTTTCCTAACAGGACACCGCCTGCGGTACCGAATACGAATGCGATCAGACCCAGGGCAACGATCTTTAAGGTGCTGACATTTAAGAATGCCTCAGCACTTGTGGATGCACCAACGGAAGTACCAAGAAGGATAACTACGATGTACATCATGGCATTGGAAGCTGTCTCCTGGAGCTGTTTTACAACGCCGCACTCACGGAACAGGTTACCAAGCATCAGCATACCTACCAGCGGAGCGGTAGATGGAAGGATCATGCAGACAACGATGGTGATAACAATCGGGAACAGGATCTTCTCGAGTTTGGATACGGAACGAAGCTGCTCCATTTTGATTTTACGCTCTTTCTCTGTAGTCAGAAGCTTCATGACCGGCGGCTGGATGATCGGCACCAGTGACATATAGGAATATGCTGCTACGGCAATCGGTCCCATCAGGTGCTGCTGTCCGAGCTTATTCAGAAGGAAGATAGAAGTCGGGCCGTCGGCACCGCCGATGATGGAGATAGCTGCTGCCTCTCTTCCATTGAATCCCATGAAAATAGCGAAAAAGTACGCCAGATAGATACCAAGCTGTGCTGCAGCTCCCATGATGAAGCTGATCGGGTTTGCAATCAGCGGACCGAAGTCTGTCATCGCACCTACACCCATGAAGATCAGGGATGGGAGGATACTCCACTCGTCCAGAGTAAAGAAATAGTAGAACAGACCGCCCGCATGCTCAAGACCCTGTACGTCGGTATAAGGCTCAGCCATGATGTCCGGGTAAATGTTTACAAGCAGCATACCGAATGCGATCGGTACAAGAAGCAACGGCTCAAATTCATGCTTAATCGCAAGATACAAGAAGAAGCAAGCCACTGCGATCATAACGTAATTGCCCCAGTCCAGATTAAAAAACGCCGTCTGGTGAAGCAGGTTGTTTAAAGTTTCAGTAATCATTTTTTCACCTCCGGTTTTTTCTTACAACGGGCATTAGTTCATGGTTGCAAGAACGTCACCGGATTCTACTGCATCGCCTACTGCTACATTGATGGTTGCTACTGTGCCATCCTGCGGTGCTACAACCGGGATTTCCATCTTCATGGCTTCCAGTACAAGAACAGCATCTCCTGCTTTTACAGCGGTGCCTGCTGCTGCTTCGATTTTGCAGATTTTACCAGGTACAGAAGCAGTAACCTCTACGCTGCCTGCTGCGCCTGCCGGAGCTGCTGCTTTCGGTGCTGCCGGTGCTGCTTTTGGTGCCGGAGCTGCTTTTGCTGCGCTGACAACTGGAGCTGCGCCTGCTGTGGTTCCTTCTTCTACAGTTACGTTATATACATTTCCGTTTACGGTAATGGTGTAGTTTTTCATTGAAAATTTCCTCCTTAAGCTCTTTTGCCTTTTCTGCGGATCGGACGTGCAACATAAGCATCTCCGGATGCAGAAGCCATATCTTCTTCATACATGGCGATTGCAGCTGTAATAACAGCCTGCAGCTCCATATCGTCTGCTTCCGGTGCTGTCTCTTCAACAACCGGTGCTGCGACAGCCTTCGGTGCTTCCTGTACAGGTGCTGCCGGTGCTTTTTTCTTCTTCTTGTCTCCCAAAATGTAATCAAACGAAGAAATAACGAAAATCAGGAAAATCAGCATAACAAATACGGTACCGATTCCGATGATGGTGTTCATGCCGGCCTGGCCGATCAGAACGCCCTTTGACTCCTCAACGGTGATGGTGAGGTCGGTCGGAACTGGTGTTCCGGTGCTGATGTTCCAGAATACGCGGACAATACCAGGATTTTTTTCAAATTCACCCGGAATTGTGCAGGTTACAAAATCTCCGTCTACTTCGAGAGTACCGTCTTCCAGGCTTTTTACCTCTCCGAGGTCAGCCTTTGCCTCTTCCCATGCCTCAGCTGCTCTTGCATAGAACTGCTGGTCGGAAGCTTCCATATTGGCAAGATCGTCATCGCTGTAGGTCATCAGGCTCTGTCCTACCCACTGAACACTGGAGGAGAGCAGAGAATCTACCGTAGATGCCTCAACCGGTGAATAAGCCGGTGTAGATGCCGCATCCGCAAAAACAGGAGCTACGGTCACAACCATGGTGCAGGCTGCGGTAAGGACGAGACTTACTAATTTTTTCCAGTTCTTTCTCATCGTATGCCACCTTCCTTAGACTGTTCCGTGTTTTCTGTCCGGTCTGTCTTCTCTCTTGGTATACAGCATCTCGAATGCGCCGATAACATATTTTCTGGTGTCTTCCGGCTCGATGATGGTGTCCACATAGCCTCTTCTGGCTGCGGAAGTTACATTGTTCTGAAGGGTTGCATATTCAGCTGCTTTCTCGTTGATGGTAGCAGCGTCAGATCCTTCGTACATGATCTTTGCTGCAGATTTTGCATCCATCATTCCGATTTCTGCGTTCGGCCATGCAAATACCATGTCTGCTCCGATGGATTTGCTGTTCATGACAACGTATGCGCTTCCGTATGCTTTGCCGACAACAACGTTTACTTTCGGAACGGTTGCGTTTGCGAAAGCTGCGGTCAGGGCTGCTGCGTTCTTAGCCATGGTTCTCTCAGAGCATTTGGTTGCCTTGAATCCGGTTACGTTTGTGATGGTAAGTACCGGGATGCAGAAAGCATCGCAGAAGTTTACGAAATCTGCTGCTTTTTTGGCTCCTCTTGCGCTTAAGGTTCCATCCATTTTCTCTTTTACAGTTCCGTCCTCGCCGTAGATTTCAGAGCGGTTTGCAACTGCTCCTACGGTTGCTCCGTTTAACTGGATGAATGCGGTTACAACATCTTTTCCGTAAGCGGCTTTGGTCTCAAAATAGATGCCGTTGTCGCTGAGCTGGGAAAGAAGGATTCCGGTATCGCCTGCGCAGTTTGCAAGGTCTGCACATGCACGGTTCAGATCATCCTCGCACTCGGTGTATGCTTCGTCCTCATTGTTTGCCGGAAGCATAGATACCAGGTTTCTGATCTGTCCGAGGATTTCTTCCTCGGTTCCAGCAAAGTCAACAAGACCTGCTTCTTCGCCCTGGAAATCTGCGGATGCGGTATCACATTTGGATACGTGGTTTCCGTCCAGTGCGTTCGGGGAGTTTACGAAAAGTTTTCCGTTTTTAGACTCCATGAACGTGAAGTCTGTCATAGCCGGGATGAGTGCCATACCGCCGCCGCATGTGCCAAATACTGCCGTGATCTGTGGAATCACGCCGGATGCCATTGCCTGCGCCATATAGATTTCGCCGAAACCGTTCAGAGCATCAGTTGCCTCCTGCAGACGCATACCGGCACAGTCTACCAGCCGATGACCGGAGCACCTGTTTTCTGTGCAAACTCATACAGTCTCGCGATTTTTTTTGCATGCATTTCCGCCGATAGTCACCGCCCATCACAGACCGCATCCTAGGCTGTATACGTATACCAGGCTGCCGTTGATCACACCGTAACCAGTAATTACACCATCGGATGGTGTCTCCATGCCGGCCATGTTGAAATCTGTGCTTCTGGCAGTAACCTGTCCGCCGATTTCCACAAAGCTGTTTTCATCCAGCAAAGAGGCGATTCTTGTGCTCGCTAAACTTTGTGCTGTGTTACTCATTCTTCAAACCTCCATCTTTCTATTTTCATTATAAAATTTTAAACAAATTTTATACAAGTCTATCATATCTGTTTTTTCGTTTTTTTTCAATACTTTTTCTCACCTTTTTGACAGAAAATAGACAGAAAAATTTCAGATTTTTCCTATTATAAATGGAAGGTCAAACTTGATTTTTCCCGGCCTTTCCTTTTTCAAAAAGTCCTGTTTTCTTTCCGCATCGTACAAAAAAGCCGCCCGGCGGCGGCTTTTCTTACACGTTTTTCCTTCGGTTTAATATAGTTCAATGTGAACCGGAATTCCATTCTCATACTGCATCGCCGGTTCGCCAAGAATCAGCGGACGAAGATACGCCATCATCTCCTCGGTCACATCATGACCATCTTCTGTAATCCAGGAAAGCGGCACTTTCTTTTCTTTATTTGCCACTTCCGATACCGGAACGGAGGTATACTCCACGCGGTAAGGATCCGCGGAGATTCTTCGGATCGATGCCATCTGTCCTCCCTGTTTTTCCAGTGCACACTGGCAGGCTTTCATGCCGAGCATACGGGACTCCTCAAGATCGGTCGCACTCGCAAGATGAGCCGCGCACCGCTGCATCAGGTTCAGTTCAATCGATCTTACCTTACAGCCGATACGGTCACGCACCAGCTCTTCGTAGTACTTTTGCATGACCATACGCAATGTAGCTGTGCCCCAAAACTGATCCTGTGCATCGCTCTGCACCTGCTCAGAAACATAGCGGCCCTCGCTGTCATGGATGCCCTCGCTGATTGCAACCAGAACACTGTCCTTCTGTTCCAGTTTTTCCTGCACATCCTTTAAAAACTGTTCGGTGTCAAAGACCGGCTCGCAAAGATAGATCAGGCTCGGCCCTTCTCCGCCGTTGACACGGGACAGTGCAGACGCTGCCGTCAGCCATCCTGCGTTTCTTCCCATGACCTCCACGATGGTCACAGCCTTCTTTTCATATACATGGCAGTCTCTCTCCAGCTCTGCAAAGGTTGCTGCCAGATATTTTGCCGCAGATCCAAAGCCCGGGCAGTGATCCGTTTCGACAAGATCATTGTCAATCGTCTTTGGCGCCCCGACAACAAACACATCGTCACACCGTTTTCTTTGCAGTACTTTGACATCTTGTCTACGGTATCCATCGAATCATTTCCGCCGATATAAATAAAATAACGGATCTCATGTCTGCGAAAAATTTGAAGTATTTCTTCAAAATCCTCCTTGTTTTCTTCCGGATCGCCCAGTTTATAACGACAGGAGCCAAGCGCTGCTGCCGGGGTCTGCATCAGAAGAGAGATTTTTTCTGCTGAATCCAGTTTTTTTCCAAGATCAAGAAATTTTTCTGCAAGCACGCCTTCAATTCCATTTACCGCACCATAAATATGATCTACTTTTCCGGACAGTACAGCACAGGAAACAACTCCTGCCACCGTTGCATTGATCGCCGCGGTCGGTCCGCCAGACTGCGCTACTAACAGATTTCGCATATGATTTTCCTCCATCTATTCCCACTACTTTCTAAAAGTTTTTCACGAAATCACTTTCGCTTCGTCCTATAGCGTACCATATTTTTTTTCTTCCGTACACCCTGTTTTGCGTTTCCGGGAAAAGCCTGTAGACTTTCACAACGGATTGCAAAGTTTTTCGTTTTTTTCTTGCAGGATTGCCCTTAAAAAGCTATAATAGAAGCAATGTCCACGAAAAGGACGCAGAAAAATATACGTTTCATCAACAAAAAAACTGGAGGTTTTTTCATGCAGACCAAGCAAGATGGCCGTCTCGGCACCGAAAAAATCGGGAAACTGATGCTCGAACTGGCCCTTCCCTCTGTCCTCGCACAGATTGTAAATGTACTATATAACATTGTAGACCGCATTTATATCGGCCGGATTCCTGATGTTGGTTCCCTGGCACTGACCGGTGTCGGCGTCACGTTTCCGATTATCACAATCATCTCCGCCTTTGCCGGATTCGCAAGTGGAGGCGGTGCTCCTCTTGCCGCCATCGCACTCGGACAGAAAAACCGGGACCGCGCAGAAAAAAATTCTTGGAAGCTCCACTTCCCTGCTGCTCTTTTTCTCCG
>ENA-OQDW01000930-OQDW01000930.1-human-gut-metagenome-genome-assembly--contig:-NODE-930-length-11400-cov-1.692274_pt1 | contig 11400 bp, 14 predicted proteins | sample MGYA00242784_ERZ504613 | MGnify/ENA primary metagenome ERZ504613 (study PRJEB26092, sample SAMD00036330) | human gut metagenome | host: Homo sapiens | study: EMG produced TPA metagenomics assembly of... | reverse complement strand
CCCCCTCGCACCATACCGGCGTTAGCCCATCCTCCAGTAGGAGGCATTGAAATTTCGGTATCGGAAAATGATTGCAGCACGGCTCTAAAATCCATCCGGTCATTTGAAGAAAACGCTCCCATGACGTTTTCCCAAACAGCGATAACTGGATATAACCCATTTGTAGCACACCTCATTTCTTCTATAATTCTGATAGCCTGAAAAAACAGTCCTGATTTGCTTCCGGCCAGTCCCTCACGCTTTCCGATTTTAGAAAGGTTCTGGCAGGGCGAACCGAATGTAATAATGTGAACAGGAGAGATGTTTCCTCCGTGTATCTTTGTAATATCCCTAAATGTTCCATGTCTGGGAAGTGGCGTTTGGTTATGGCTATCGGGGATTTTTCAATCTCGCTTGCCCAAACGGGAATAATTCCATTACGGGAAGCCGCAAGAGGGAACACGCCGATTCCGTCAAACAGGCTTCCTAATTTAAGGGCACACATAGACCGCCTTTCGTTTTGCTTTTTCATGTGTTGTTTCCATTTTTCTGCTCCTTTCCAGACAATAAAAAAAAACACCATCAATGGAAGTCCATTCAATGGCGTTTGCTGTTGTCTGCTCATTTCTCAAGGTAAAGCAGAAAGCCCAATAGAAAAAGACGCAAATCTCAAAATGCGTCTTTTTCCATCTTCATATTCATTTTTTATAAAAGCACCGTCTGCCTGCTGTCTGCAAAGCCTTGATTTTACTGGTTTTCTACTACCATCCTTATCAAGCCTTGCTAATACTGGCTTTTCAGCCTTTGTGCATTTTTTACTTGAAAGGTTCTTTTTCTTATAAATTCTTGTATTTTCTCATGTTTTTTCGGGCATTTGTGGTACAAATGGGTTATTTTTAAAGTCCCAAATTCCTTATGAGATAAGGCTTACATGAGTTGTTTGTGCATGTTTTTGGGTTATAAACTTTTTCTTTTCCAGTTCATCCCTTGCTTCTTTTAATCTGGCAAGTTCTTTCTTTGCATCATCATAGCCGGTATGCGTATAAATATTAAGTGTTACAGATACATCTGAATGCCCCATCAGATATTGCAGTGTCTTTGGGTTCATCCCTGAATTGGCCATATTGGTACAATAAGTATGCTGCATACATGAGGAGTAATTGGCGGCAATTGCAACAAATGCTCACGATTATATTTTTCTCTTGCATGCTGCATGTACTTTTCCCAGTGAAGTGCAACCATTGGCCTTCCATTCTTGTCCAGAAACAGAAATCCTCCATATCCATCCACCATCGGCTCACGTTTTAGTTTCCTTCTATTCTTCAAGATTCGAAGAAATGCTTCTTTTACATCCGCTTCCATTGGAAGTAACCGAGTACCACTTGTTGTCTTTGTAGATACGATGATATACTTTCATTTCTCGAGTTTCTTTGCACTGATGATTCACATTGATAATATCTTCTTTAAAGTCCAAGTCTTTTACAGTAAGTCCACAAAATTCAGATATTCTAAGACCTGTCTTGAATAAGATATAAAATCATCATAATACTGATTATAATGCGGATCATTCTTTACAAAATCAAGAAATTTAGTTTCATCTTCCGGAGAAACAGCTTGTCTTTTCTGACTGTCATTAACAAGTACTGTACCTAATTCAAATCCAAATGGATTTTTTAGAATCAAGTCATCATCCACAGCCATTTGAAAAGCAGGTCTTAAAACACCTCTGATGGAATGAATGGAACTATATCCTCTACCATCTCTTTGTAGTTTTATCAGAAAAATCTTTGCGTCAGAAAGTTTCACATCATCCACTTTCTTATAAGCGAATTCTTCCTTTTTCAATACATTCACCACAAATTTGTAATTCGCTAAAGTATTATGCTTTACTCCTGTTTTCAGGGAAAGATATCGTTCCACAAGTTCAAGCACTGTAATGTTACTTCCTGTAATCCCTTGCATCTGTAAGGACTGAACTTTTCTTTCTTTTTCCCTGAGAGAAAGATCTGCCCGTTTACCTTCCGGCATCTTATCTGCTTCTGTCAATCTCCAACTATATAATATTTTACGCTTACCAAGTGAATCTGTATATTTATAGCGGTAACGTCCACTTGGTTCCTGCCATTCTCCTTGCTGGAGAACTCTGCCTTTATCATCACGTCTCTTTGAAATCATATCCTACCTCCAAGGGGACGCAACATGATATTGTTAGTATATCATGTAACCCCTAATTCGAACACCTCCTTCTTTTAAATTTCATTTTATATCGCACTGAGTGTATCAATAAATTTTTCAAATCTTGTTCGTTTTATCTGTACACGATTCCCATTCCAAAGCAAATACTCTGCATTTGGATTGTCACTGACTAACTTACGAAGCTTTCCTTCTCCAATACGAAAATAGGATGCTGCCTCTTCAATGGATAATGTATACTTCTTCCAATAAGGTATATCATAACTTGTCATTTGTATGCCTCCTTCTATTATCTTTGTTTTTGACATTGGCGGCTGGCAAAGGTATCTATAAAGACTGCCAATGCCAAAGTAGTTTTTTGCCAATGTCATCTTTTATTCTGTGATTAACGCAACTGTTTTTCTTCCCTGACACCAGTCGTAGCTCAATCTGTTTTCCAACTGTTTTCTTGCATCTCTTCCTGTTCTGGAAGAAATCCCATAGGCTAGTAGTTCTGCCTCTAATTCTTCTAAACACATTACTTTTCGTTTGGTTAATAACTCCAGGATCAACTTCTGTGCCTTTTCCAGTTTCGTTTCCTTTTTCGTTCCTGCTTTCCCCATCAGCAGATCTTCAATGGATATATCGTATTCTCCTAACCATTTTAAGCCTTCTTCTCCTAAAGAAAACGCTACCGGATTTTCCTTCTTAGCAAGAGAATCCTTTTGCTGATATACCACTCGGATATCCTGTTCCTTCTCTTTTTCCACCTTTTCTACAAATAAGATGCTTCGTACTGCCGCTGCGATATCAATGGATCCCAGGGAACGGTAATCGCTCTGACTTCCCGATGACTTATTCAAATGTCCAATGAGAACAATGGCACATCCAGTTCTCTCTGCAATCGTACTGAGATGTCGAAATAAGGCCGGATCTCATTTGCCCGGTTCATATCCACATTGGCTCCCAGATAAGCCTGTATGGGATCCATGATCATGAGTCGTACATTATTCTGGCGGATTGCTTTTTCAATCCGATCGTCCGTCATAGAAAGCTGTTTTTCATCTTCATTGATGAATCGCACCCTTGTCATATCTGCACCACATTTTGCTAATCTAGGCTTAATGGTATCTGCAATCCCATCCTCTGCTGTTTGATACAACACATTAAAAGGTTCTATGGGAAGTGCATTGGGAAGTTCTTTTCCATTCGTACAGTATGCGGCGATTGCCATTGCAAGCCATGTTTTTCCTTTTCCCGGATTCCCCTGGATCAAAGTAACCTTTCCAAAGGGAATGAATGGATACCATAGCCACTGGACCACCGTTTCCTCAACTTCCGACATCTTCATGACCGGAACTGGTTTTTCCCTGGCATCTCTCCAACACATCTGCTTTGCCATATTTTCTACTGGAACTTCTGCTACCAGACATTCATTCCAGTCTTTCTTCACCGGTTCTAATCGGTACACACTCAGTTCCTCCGGAATAAGAGAAACAAACTGCCTGCATCTCTCATTTCCAGGCTCATCATTATCCAGACACAAGTAGATGGAATGAATATGAGGATATTCTGTATACATCCGTTTCATTGCTTTTTCACTCAATCCGCCCAGAGAAATATAACTATGCTTTCCCCAGTCTTCCGGAACTGCAGTGATATAAGACAAAAGATCAATTGGGGGATTCAAACACAAATAGTTTTCATCCGTTCCTATATGGCCAAATCCATAGGCTTTTTCTGAACCTCTTGCTTCCCCACGATATCGGTTCTCATCAGTTCCCCGCATAGCTGCATATCTGGGATTCTGTTCTTTGTCTCTTCCGACGAATACCACATTGCGATAGTTTTTACTTTCATAAATATCCCCCTTTGCAATCATCTGATCTATCAGCATTCCGATAGTTTCCTCTGCTCAATGAGATACTTCCTTGCAATCTCACAGCTTTCATTTCTTTCTGGCAATTCCAATGCAGGCAAGGGGATGGGGCAGACCTTCTGTCTGCCTGCATCTTCCTTGGCCGTTCTTCTGTTGGTTTCTCCAACTCCCTCTTCTCCTAATAATTCTTTAACTGCCTCTGCAAAAGAAAGACCGTAGAATTCTTTCATAAAGTCAATGGCATGACCACCTTTATTCTGACTAAAACGATACCATTCGTTCTTGTTGATCATCACACTGTCATGTCGTAACCACCGGTATTCTTTTCCACATCGTTTGAACTGTTCTCCTCTCCCAGAAAGAAAAACATATAAATCAGTATCATCTGCTCTTTGAATCTGTTCTCTTGTATATTCTTCCATCTTCTAAAATTCCTCCTATAATTCCATTCCATGATGTTTCTTCTTTCGTTTCATGGTTCTCACTGCTTCTTTTGTTTCTGTGGATTGCTCCCGCTTGTTTGTTTCTGGAAGAGAAACCTCTTCGTCCTCCTCTGCCATCAAAACTTCCACATGATTTTGACTTCTCATACTTTCGTAACATGGCATGGATCCGTTTATCTTCCTTTCGTAAAGCAGCAATCTCTTCCGATAAACGATCTGCTTCTCGCTTCCATTTTCCTTCTGGTATTTTTCCATTCGCATCCAGATTTTCTTTTAAGATTCTTTCCGAACGATAATATCCGCTAAGTTCCTTCTTATGTTCCTCTTTGAATTTTTCCCTGCCAAAATATTTGTTCTTTAATTCCAGATAAACAGGTCTCGTTTCAAAATACTCTTTCATCGCATAAAGGTTGCTGTTGACACTTCGCAGAGCAGACAGTTGTTGATTCAACCGCTGACTTACCTCTTTTAGCTGAGTATCTAATTCCTGGATTTTCTCTGTCAGCTGTTCTGGGGTTCTCACATCCTGCTCTTCCAAAAAGCGGATCGTCTCTGCAAATTGTTTCAGATTCGTATTCTTCGCCTTTTGTGTTCCATAAGCGTAGGATTCTGTGACTGCATTTCTCTTGTCATAATAGTTTCTTAGATAATCTGCTAAAGTTGGCTGATGTAAGAACAGCATCCGTTCCATCAACTGGCTTTGTCGAAGCAAAGACCATTGAAGAAGATTCTTTGCCCGTTCCTTCATATCATTCAAGGCACGGATGAGCCGGTTTAAACTTCCCAGTGCAGTGGAAATCCCTCTTGCTTCCATTGCCTGTACATTCGGTCCTTCATGCACCATCGGGATCTTATCAATCCCCCGTTCCTCATAAGACCTGGCATCGACTCTTTCTGTAAGTCCTTTTTCTTCATACAGTTCGTTACACATCTTCGCCCAGGCACTTCTCAATTCTTCCAAGGTTTCTTTCCTGCTCCAATCCGTTGTATGTACCGCCCGAAATACCGGTTGTCCTTTCTGATTCAAAACCGGCTGTCCATCGGTGTTAATACTGGAATCTTTTTTTGTTTTTGTCCCCAGGTACCATCTTCCTGTAAAGGCGGATGGGAACCATGATGTGCATATGGGGATTGGGGATTTTATCCTTTGCCTTCTTCGGATCATGGATCGCTAGATCTGCGATCATCCCTCTTGCGACTAACTGTTCTTCTACAAATCTTCTTGCAAGCTCAATATTTTCTTCCATAGAAAACTCATTCATCAAGGCAATATCAAAGCTGTGTGCCAGCTGTGCTTTCTTATTCCCTTCGATCCATTCCACCTCATTCCAAAGGGTCTCCCTGTCTTTGAATCTCTCCGGAGCCTGTTTGGGAAGATGGATCTCCGCTAATACCACACCGCCTTTTCTCGTATAATCACTTACTTCTCCATAATACGTACATTCCAGTTTTGTACCGGCTCGGTAAGCAGCACTAGCAATGGCAGACTGCCCTTTTCCTCTGGATAATTGATTTAGATGAAAGTGATAACATCCCATCTTACGCATCTCCCTGTGGCAGTTCACCTCGCTGCATCGCCTTTAATAGTGCTTCCTCTTCTGCGAATTCTCGTTCCTTTGCTTCTGCCGCTTCCGCCCGTCCACGAACCATTTCATGAACGACATCACAAAACTTACAAGCGGGATCATGAAGAAGTTCATCCATCAGCTGATAAAATTCCGCCTCTGTCAGATATTTGGTATCTTTACAGATAGCTTCTATGGCTGCTCCTTTCTGGATCCTGTGTTCTGCCTGTTCCTTCTCAAGCTTTGCCTGTTTCAATGCAGCTTCTGTTTTTTCAATCTCATAAAGTGCTTCCTGGGTATATTCCTGAAATGTTTTCTTCTTCGCCATATCGTTCTTTTCCTCCTTTTTCAACTCTTCCATTTTCTCTGTTACGGGATAGGCATTTCTGCCGGAAGGGGAACCCTTCTTCGGATGGATCATCCGCCAACACTTTCGGAATTCCCCTTCAGAAAGATGCTACTTCCGTAGGACGCACATACCTTTTAAGGTATATAAGTGCGCTCCTCTGCTTTCAGCATCCGAGTTCTTCTTACTCAAACGGAAGTTCTTCTCCGTCTGGAAGATTCATAAATCCATCCGGATCGGTATCTTCTTTCTTTTCTGATCCTGACAGTTTCTTCCCTTCTGCGAAATAATGTTCTTCTACGATCACGTTGGTGGCATAAACTTTATTCCCCTCCTGATTCACATAGCTTCCTGTCTGGATCCGTCCGCTTACTAAAATCTTCAAACCTTTTTGCAGATATTTCTCTGCAAACTCAGCATTCTTCCCAAAGGTAACACAGGAAATAAAATCTGTTTCTGCCTTTCCATCCTTTCGATATCGTCTGTCTACTGCCAGCGTGTATCGTGCCATTGCAGTACTGTTTTCATCCTGGAGATATTTCACCTCCGGATCTTTTGTCAGTCTTCCCATTAAGATTGTTTTGTTCATGTAGTTTCTCCTTTCTCTTTTCGTTTTTTCTTTGTTCTTGAATCAGGCCCGATTCTTTTAAGGCAAATGTAATTTGTTCCTCATATATCAGAACGTAGAGAGGGCTTTTTACAAATAAAAAAGGAATTTTATTTTTTTGTCCTCATATAACGAAAGGCTCAGAGGGGAAAATACAGGGTGGAAAAGGAAATTTTTTATTTTTCTGCACAAAAAAACCTATGACTTCAAAATCGAAATCATAGGAGTATTGAGTTCAACCTACTCAGTAGGTGTTTTATATTTCATTTTACATATTCTTTTACAGTATTTTCTCAGTTAAACAAACTGAATGTATCATTACTTAGTGTCTGCTGATTAAGCAGCTATCTGTAACTTCCAACTCTTATATCTGTTCCGGTCATACCAGAATCGGAACAGATGCAAAAGAGCACAAAGTATTCGCCTCTGAATCCTGAACAGATTCGTCACGAATACAGATAATGCGATAGATGTCAACTGCGTTTCTTCCAGTTTTGTGGTAATGCAGCTCATACCATAACAGCGTTTGCTCAGGCTGAAGGTGCGCTCCACTTCGATTCTATCGGTATTATCCTGATACTCTTGTTTTTATCAACTTTTGCTGTGGCGCTTGGTCTGCCCAGCTTTGGACCTGATAACCGGATCCCATGCTCCTTGCAATAACTCCTGTTTTCCCTGGTCCGGTATATCTGATCTGCCAGGACACGTTCTGGATAATAACCGGTACGCTCTTTGAAGCGTTCTATTGCTTCAATCAGGCAGGTGCTCTCGTTGTATGCCTCGAAAGATATTTTTTCGAGGCGCCCATAACCTTCGCTGTCAAGACTGAGATCAAATTTTGCGCCAAATTCAACAGGTGCTTTGACCTTCCCTCTGACAATCGGCCGAAGCCATGGCTGCGAAATGCTTACAATGCGATGCTCCACAGAATGGATTCTGTTATCGTACATATACTGTTGCTGTTCATACAGCCTGATGATGGTAAGATATAGGCCGATATCCTTACCTGTCATGGCGTATCCATCACTCATGAACTGTTCCAGATAGCCAAGATCTCTTTTCACGTAGCCAAGCTGTCTGCGGAGTGCGCTGCGGATTTTCTTTGCCGTGTGCTTTCTGCTCTTGGCAAATGCAAGATACTCTTTTCTGGCACGTTTGCGGTATCTTCTTGGCAACTTAAGACCATAACATTTACAAAAACAGTAAATCATGTTTTCCAGCTTTTCTCTTGCTTCGTTCAAAAGCGAGATGTCCTGCGGATAACGTATGTTTGCAGGTGCGCAGGTTGCATCAAGTGTCAGAGTCCCTTTGTTTGTATCTTCTTTTGCAGTACCATCATCACCGGATTTTCCTACGGATGGAGGAGTATGGTCATCTTTGTCATCCTCCTTGTGAGCAAGAAGATACTCATTTACTTCCATCAGCATATCTGCTGAAATGCGTTTACGGAAAAGAACCAGTGTACTTGCATCAAACGGAGCTTCTTCCGAAAACCGGGAAGCCCGATAAAGTATTGCAGATACGGATTCTCAGCGATCTGTTCCACAAGCTCACGGTCGGAAAATTGGAACTTGGTCTGGATGATCAGGGCTCCTAATGCCATGCGAAGAGGCTTGGCAACATTACCCGTATCACTTGGAAACAGCTTGGCATATTTTACTTCGAATTCATCCCATGGGATTCGGTCAGCCAGTCTGACCCAGCGGTTATCCGGATTCATGTGGAGTCCCATAGGTTGGTTGAAATCGAGGAATGAATGCTGTAACTTGTCGATCGGTTTGTACATTGTTTTAGCCCCTTTATACTTAAAATCTGTAAGAAAACTGCAAGAAAAACGATTTGTTTTTGTCAAAATCCTTGCAATCATTATACCAGAAAATGGGGCAAAAGTCAGTAAAATCAAGTGTTTTCAGTTTGCTCAGCAGACACTAATTTAGGCAGATAGCAATCTGTCTTTTTGTGCTGCATAAATATAAGAGCAAGTTTTTATAAAAGAAAAATCAGGCAAAGATAGTGAATTTTCTACCTCTGCCTGATAGGAATACATCTGCTTAATGTCTTAACTAAATGACATTGGATCATTGGTCCTTCGTTTAAAAATGTGAAATCCAGATGTTACCGTGAACATAAACAAGGATTCTACGTTTATGCAAAGCCGAATCTTTGTGACCCTAAGAACGTTATCAAATACATCGGGCGTTATCTTGGCCGTCCTGTCATTGCTACATCCAGAATCGACAACTATGATGGGGATATCATTATCTTTCTGACCGTCATCGCCATATCGGTTGCAATCCGATACTCATAGCAGGAGTTCTCGCTGTTCTGAAATTTTCAGAAGTTTCGGCGTACCTACTAAAGTGGCTATCATCAGAATTAAAGTCTTAACGACCTATGTATTCAGTTGTCAAAGAACAAGTGAAAAGGCTTCCGTTTTCATCATCAGGAATTAACCCCTTCACTCATTGCACAAAAGGCTTCATTTTGGACACCCAAAATCGCTGCTTTTCCGAAAAAATTTCAAAAAAATTTTTTGACAACAAAAAAAAGCCGCCTGTTTCGGTTAAAAAAACAGACGGCATAAATGCTTGAAATTATTTGATTTTCAGTTTCTTTTTCTTTGCGGACAGCACTTTCAGAAGAACTTCATCTACTGCGTCGGTGTATCTTCCTTGTACTATGAGGTTATTTTTCAGATTGATAAGCGACTGTATCACTCTGCTTTGCTCATCATCGGTTAGGTAATATGATATTTCTTTTCTCTCATCGGCTGTTCCTCCAGTTCTTAAATATTTTCCTGATTATCCTGACATCTTCTTCTGTATCGGAAGATATAAATATATGTACGCTCTGAAATGCCGCTTTGATTCGCTGTGCATATTCGGATTCCGCTTCGTTTGGCTTCATCGGCAACTTAATGAGTTTGATTCCACGTTGTTTACAGAGATGTTCCTTTAGTATATCTATCTTCTCCGAGTCCGTATTCACTTGAATGGCAACCTGCTCCAGTGGGATATATACATCAAGTGGAATGCCGAATAACCTATCAGAGCCAAGTTCAACTTTCAATCCTTTCAAATTGGCATAATAACTGATTACAAGAGCCGGGAACAACGACAGATACTCCTGCTCACATATTCTGCACCCTTTTCCGAGAACAGTACGCTCGTTTATCTTCATACTCCAAGAATGACCGTATCTGCATTGCCACCATGCTCTCTTTGCTGAATTTCTTGAAACTTCCGTCGGCTTCAACTTATTTAATTCATAATCCCATTCTGTCAGAAGCTGCTTATCCGTCGTAGCCAAATCATTGTATCCGGCAAGTACTCTCGCTCTGCACAAACAGGGCAGACCGTTCCTTTCACACGAGCATTGATAACCGACTTCCACTCGTTACCGCATTTCCTGCAATGCCACCATACATTTTTCCTCGACTTTGCATTGACTTCATCCGGTTGCAGAGGATAGTTTTTCTCTGACCATTCTTTGGCTATCTGTGGGTGTGTACTTTTTAGGTCATTCTTTCCTTTTATAAATATATATCCACTGCAACAAGGACATTTACTGCCGCCTGAGCGTGTAGAGATAAGCGTATTCCATTCATAATCGCAGGTTCTGCACTTCCACCAAGCCTTGCTGTTTGCAACGCCATAACTTCGGTAGACTTCTTTTCATTCTTATCAGACCATTCGTCTGCAACTTCTGGGAACAGGGTTGCAAGGTCATTAAATCCTGCAAGCACTTTGTTATGGGAGCAGTACGGGCAACCTGTTCTATTGATGGTTCTGCTCTTTACAGTGACTATCCATTCGTGTCCTAATTTACATTTCCATATCACTTTCTTGTGTGAGCCGATAGATACCTCTGTCGGTTTGATTTCATTTTCCTCTGACCACTCTGAAGCTAATTCCGGCTTCAATGTACTTAAATCATTAATGCCTGCAACTACTCTTGCACCGGAGCATATCGGGCATTTCTCGCAGTTGGAACGAGCCTTTACGCTTGTTTCCCATTCGTGACCGCAAGCACCTTTCCACCATACTTTCTTATTCGAGCCGAAAGTTATACTGTCCGGTGTCAGTGGTAAATTCTTTTCTGACCACTCTGCAATCAATTCTGGATGTACTGCCGCTAAGCTGTTACCCATATCAAAACCTCCACTTCCTCTGTGATTAAAGTATATGAGGTTTCGGCTTTTTCTTGTAGTTTGCGAATATCCGTAAAATAGAAAAAGCCCTTTGAGAAAAGATTTCTCCTCTCTCAAAGGGCTTGATAAATGGGAAGTTATAGTGCAATCTTTTTCCATTTTCTAATCTTGGTTCTAAAGGTTCCGAACGGAGCAACTGTATTAACATGTATGAATTTGTATACTTCCCAGACAGCTGTTTTAGTTGCTTCGTCAGCCC